>VYKS01000336.1_pt1 | contig 22261 bp, 21 predicted proteins | sample 5114511 | NCBI WGS metagenome assembly VYKS01 (sample SAMN12291795, study PRJNA351875) | freshwater metagenome | isolation source: freshwater lake | place: USA: Michigan, Gull Lake | collected 2011-07-05 | reverse complement strand
AAATCAGAAAATTCATCGGTAATTAGGATTGGTTCTTCGGTACTGCTAAATTCCACAAAATCTATAGTACTTTCTTCAAACTCTGGTTCAGCGATCGCTTCCTCTAGGTTTAGGCCAGAAAATTCATCGGTAATTAGGATTGGTTCTTCGGTACTGGCAAATTCCGCAAAATCTATAGTACTTTCTTCAAACTCTGGTTCAGCGATCACTTCCTCTAGGTTTAGGTCAGAAAATTCATCGGTAATTAGGATTGGCTCTTCGGTACTGCTAAATTCCTCAAAATCTATAGTACTTTCTTCAAACTCTGGTTCAGCGATCGCTTCCTCTAGGTTTAGGTCAGAAAATTCATCGGTAATTAGGATTGCTTCTTCGGTATTACTAAATTCCGCAAAATCTATAGTACTTTCTTCAAACTCTGGTTCAGCGATCGCTTCTTCCAGATTTAAGTCAGAGAATTCATTAGTAATTAGGATTGGTTCCTCGGTAGTATCAAATTCAGAGAAATCTACAATACTATCTCCTGTAATTTCATCGTCTGAATTAACAAGAAGATCGTCAAAGCTGATCTCATCTTCATCAACTATATCTCCAGATTCAGCTTCTGAGATTGATAAAAGATCATCTAAACTGCTGGCCAAACTATCATCACTAACCTCTGTTACCTCTGTTACCATCGAAAATTCATCGAAGAAATCACCCGACAACTCAGAAGTCTCATCTGTTACCATCGAAAATTCATCGAAGAAATCACCCGACAACTCAGAAGTCTCAATAGCATCTCCACTCCAAGCTCCAGCATCAATAGACTGGATAGATTCTAAATTGTCCTCATCTGAAGCGAAGAAAAATTCCTCAAGCCCTAAATCATCATCTTGAATAAAGTTCGCAAGGGCATCTTGATCATTCTGCGAAGATTCTGCATTCCCCTCTGTAACTGAATCCTGCAATAAATCTTCTAACCCAAAATCGTCAAATTCTGAATCTTGGGACACAATCGGTTCGGTAGACTGAAATAAAGCCTCTAACTCAAAGCTATCACTAATTTCTATTTCATCATCTAAACCAAAGTTAGTAGCTTCTACGATAGGGGCATTGTCAAATAAACTTGATAAATCATCAAAGTCTGAATCGCTAACAGTATCAAATTCTAGACCAGAATCGGCAAAGAGATCATCCATAGATACATCCGCAGTATCAAATCCTGAAATATTATTCATGAAGACATTTATATCTTCATCATCACTAAAGGAGGCAATTGGTGCAGTCGTTGGGATCAGTGCTTGCAACTCTGGAGAAATACTAATATCCGCATCTCTTCCTGCTAAAACTAGGTCTTGGGCAGATTTTGTATCTTTAATAATAACTGGGGCAAGGGTACGGTAAGAATTATCTTCAAAGGAGATCGCGGCTTTTGCGGTCACAATTAAGTCAGCCCAGTTATCCAGATTTAGATTTCTGCCCACAACTAGTAAATCTGAGCATATCGCCTCGAGACTACGTCTAGATGATAAGCTTTCTTCTTGTTTAAACAGTTGCAGCATATCCCGTAGTTTATTAGCAACCTCTACTTGGAATGTAGTTGCCAAGAAGGAGGTATCTGAACTACTGCCATCAACCAAACTATTGAGATGGGCTTCTAATTCCACAAATATCGGCTTAACACTCTCTAAGGCTGAGGTGGCAAGTTCATCTGAAATCTTAAAATTAACTTCTAACTGCTCCACAAGCTCTTGGAGGCGATCAAGTCCAGCTAAAAATAGACTCTTTAGTCTTTCATCCACTTGGATATGGTTATGTTCTTTGAGAATTTTAAAGTAATCTTCTAGTCTGTGAGATATATGCTGAATGCTGGAAAGCCCTAACATTGCCGCTCCGCCTTTAATTGAATGGGCAGCTCGGAACATTTCATTAGTCATTTCGGTATCTAGCAAGACGTCTTGAAGATTTAGTACACCTTGCTCAATAGTATTAAGGTGATCATTGGCTTCCTCAATGAAGTAGCCCATTATACGCTGCTGCTGTTGTTCTGTATTCATGGCGGGTTCTTCGGTTCTTCTTATATATGTTTGTAAGGATGAATGACTAGGGCTATGCCTTGACTCCAGTGTGATCAGAATCGACTCGGAAACGCTCCACAGAGTCTTGTAAGCTCCGAGCAACACCTACAAGATTTTGGAGCGACGCAGATACCCTTTGGGACTCTTGGGATGTCTCTTGGGCTGTAAGTTCAACCGATTGCATAACCTGCGCCACTGTTCTTGAAGTTTCAGTTTGTTTAATAGTATCCTCGGTAATTGATCTTACTAGCCCATCAATTCTTTGCGATACCTGAATAATATCAACTAGAGATTGCTTTGCTTGTTCAGCCCGTTTAGTTCCATCAATAACTTGTTGGGTACCCTTATCCATGGCTTGCTGCAGAGAACCTGTATCACCTTGAATTTGCAATACAATTTTTTCGATTTCTTTGGATGCTTTAGCCGCTCTATCTGCTAATTGTCTGACCTCATCGGCAACGATTGCAAAGCCTCTCCCTGCATCACCAGCTCTAGCTGCTTCAATACTGGAGTTTAAGGCTAAGAGGTTTGTTCTAGAGGAGATTGCGGAAATAAGAACCACAATTTTAGAGATTTCTTGAGACGACTCACCCAGTCTTTTTACCTTACGAGTAGTTTCCGCTACTGTTTCTCTAATATCGAGGATACCTGCTACCGTTCTTTCTACAGCTTCTCCACCCCTAAGAGCAGTTTGGGACGCTAACTTCGCTACTTGCTCTGCTTCCCTTGCATTTTCTGCCACCCGTTGAATTGACTCAGTCATTATCTGAACTGAATTTAAGGTCACACTTAATTCTTCCGCCTGTCTTAGAGCATCCGAAGATAAGCTACGGGCAAAACTTTCATTTTCCTTGGAACCTTCACTAACCTGTCTAGCGGCAAGTTTTACCTGTTGTACAATTTCTCGGAGGTTTTGAATCGTTAAGTTAAATGAATCTGCTACTGCTCCTAAAACATCGGCGGTAACTTCAGCCTGAACCGTTAAATCTCCCCTAGCCGCACCTTCCACATCATCTAGGAGCCTAATTACTTGACGTTGGAGATCTTCTTTAGATTGTTCCTGCTCTTCAGCCTTACGTTGGGCTTCAACTGTGCTGTTTAAGATCGATTGAATCATTTGATTAAAACTACTTGCTAATCTCCCAAATTCATCGGCTGAGTAGATCATAGCTTTAGGATTCATGTCGCCTCTAATCACCAGATCAAACTGGGTTTGCAGGTTATTCGTAGCTTTTTTAATTACGTCAAGTGCTCGTAGACTGATCAAAAGAGCGATCGTTGAACTGGCTAATCCTGCGGCTAGTGCCATTGTTAAGCTGGTTTTAGTAATTCTAGATACAACTTCTGGTTTGGATATGGATACTTGATCTTCATTTGTATCTAAATCTGTAATGGTTGAAGCTGCAACTAAACCAATGGCGATCGCTGCCGTTACCCCAGAAAAGATAGATATAAATATGGACTTGCCTTTCAACGGCATATTATCAAAGAAAGAAAATGCCCCTTTTTTACCAGCATCAATGGGGACAAAACTTGCAGATACGGCTCTAGGAGCAGCGGCAGTATTAAATTTTTGAGACTCTTTTCTGTCTGATTGCCCTGAGTTAGTTGGATTAGGTGATGATGAATTTATATTAAAGCCGCTAATCTCTCCACCTGTAACCATTTGAGTTGCATCAGAGTCATCAAACGCTCCAGGAAAACCAGAAATATCAGATAGGTTATCAAAGTCATCAAATTCATTAATGAATACTAGATTACTATCAGTTTGTCCAGATGTCTGGGATTCCTCAACCACTACTTCCGTAATATCACTAATATTTGAGTAGTCAATGTTCTGGTCAGTGTTATATTGACTAATTTGATCGGAGTTGGAGCTATCAAAGGTGAAACTATTCTGATCATCAAAACCATTAAATTCAATCTTAGACTCTCCAGAATATGGATCCTTTGGGGATGAAAAGTCATTGATTGCTCCAGTTTCTAGAGTCGTGGGATTATTCTGGAAAAAGGTACGTTGACTAGTCTTAATAGTTGTTGTTTGGGTAATAAATTCGTCTTCTTCAAAGGAAAATGGGTCTGCAAATTCCCCATCATCCATGGAAAAGCTACTATTAAAAGAATCAAAAGTTTGGCTGGACTCAGGAACATCTTGATCAGTATCTGTGGAGGGTTGATACTCCGTATTTAGATCCTCCTCATCTTGTCTAAGCCGATCATTTGCGGTTTCCATGCCCCAGTTGGCATTTTCGATAATTGCCGCATTACCTGTAAGCTGTAGAACAATCTGGTAGTCTTCTACGGCGGATTGGAACTTTTCCAAAACCAAATTTATATGCCCATTGAGTAAGCGATATCTCGGATTATCAGGTGATTCTTGGACTAATCTTGCCGTCATCATTGCGGCATTTTGGTAGTCACCTTGCATATATGCTAAAGACGCTTTTTCGTATTCTATCTGGTTTTGAGTGCTAGGTGCCATTTACTTTCTCCTGAGTCTCATGCCTAAATACATATTAATTAAGATGCCCAACGTGCCGAACGCAATATGCTTACTTGATCTAAAAGTTTGAGGGAATGATTCCCTTCAGTGATGTCCCACTCGCCTTTAATAAAAGGTGCCATGCTATCAGGAAGGGTTTTAGAAGCTTTGAGTTCATCTGGGTCTAGCCAAGCAATAACTCCAATTCGATCTATAGCCAAGCCTAAAATTAAACCTTGATCCTCTACGGCAATAATTGAGACATCATTGCGATCGGTGTTAAGCGGAGTAGATTCTCCTAAAAGTTGACCTAAATCACCAACCCAAACGACTCGACCTCTCAAGTTAATTGTACCTAAGAGCAAAGAAGAGACATTAGGCATAGGATTAATTCGATCTGGAGAGTATTCAAGCACTTCTTTGATCCCGATCGCAGGAAGGGCAAACTCCATTCCAGAACCCACAAAAAACCGCAAATGCAACTCTCCCTCTGGAGCTTCGACCTGTTGAAAAGTCGACTTCTGCTCTTGGTCGATCTCTAGCTCTGAATTTTCCACCATAATCTAAAAGTTTTACCTAACGATATGTTTGATTTATAGCCTAGAATTAAAAAATTTTTGCAATTTTGAAAACTTAATCCCTTAACCACTGCTAATATCTAACAGCAACTAAATGATTAAATCAACTTAAATTAATTATTTAGTTGGGATTTCTCAATAATTTTTTGACTGTGCCAACAAGTTCTTGGGGTTGAAATGGTTTGGCTATATAGGCATTTGCCCCTTGACGCATTCCCCAATAACGGTCAAATTCCTCACCCTTGGTTGAACACATAACTATAGGTAACTCTTTAGTTGTGGGGTTGTCTTTGAGCCGACGACATAACTCATAGCCATTCATGCGGGGCATAACTATATCTAATACGACTATATCTGGGCGATCTTGCTGGATTTGTTCAAGTGCCTCGATGCCATCACTAGCCGAAGTCACATTCATGCCATTGTCTTTTAATAAAGAAGAAATCATTTCTCTTTGGGGGGGGCTGTCTTCAACTACTAGTACTTTACTCATTTGGTTTTCCTGATTTTGGGGTTTTCCTGATTTTTAGGCTAGTCGCCCTAAATATTTTAGATTTTTATTTACTAATTGTGGATTTTGTACTCCCTAAGTACCTTTCGACAATGGTTAAAAGTTCTTTTTCTCGAAATGGTTTAGTCAGATATTCTGTTGCTCCAACCATACGCGCTTTAATCCTATCAATAAATCCATCTTTACCTGTGAGCATAATAATCGGAATTTGGGAAAATGCAACAGATTTTCTAAACATTGCACATAGTTCATAGCCGTCTAGTTCGGGCATAGTAATATCACAAAAGATCAAGTTTGGTTTGAGTTGAAATACTAAACTTAAGGCTCTCACAGGGTTGGAAATAGATGTGACTTGATAACCATTGCTATGGAGGATGTACTCTACGGCTCGGCAAATGGTGATGCTGTCGTCAATACAGGTGATGCGTAAGCCTGTTGCTGGTTGCTGCTGATTGGTATTTTTGGTAGCTGGAGCGATCGCCATTTTTCCTTGTTTTACCTCTGCAAAGACTGTCGCCGCAATTTCTAGGGGACTGTAATTTGAGTAACGAGCTAATTGTCTGATTGAGGTTTTGCCGTCGATCCACTTAGATAAAATTGGATCAAAATCCTGATTTGCTAAAGAGCTAGGGTCAACTATGCTAGGGTCAACTATGCTAGGGTCAACTATGCTAGGGTCAACTATAGTGGGACATTGATCTGGCGACTGGATGATCTGATATAACTCTTTCCACTGTTGGGCTTGCTTAATTATATTTTCGGCAATGAGATCGAATTTAATATTAGTAAGTTGAGGTGATAGGGCGATCGCTGTATCAAAAGCAAAAGTACCTTCATGGAGGCTGATTAAATCAGTTAGCACCTCGTATGCCATATTGTGAATAATCTGGATTGCTTGGGTAGGCGTAAGTAAATTAGCTTCTAATAATGCCCATATTTGTTCATACTCTAGGAGGTTAGAGCTAAAATTTGCGGAGCTAACTTGAGTTAAAGCTTGGGAAAGCCCTATTCCCTGTAAATATTCTTTGAGCCTGCGGGTTTCGGTTGAGGTGGCATAGACAATATTACCGTTGAGAAAAAATAAAAACCAAGATTTTCCAGTGTATGACTGGATTAATAGCTCACCTGTGCGCTGACCAAACTCAATTAATTTGAGGATACTTGATATATCTATTTCTTGGAGGTTTCCTTGCATTGATTAACCTCGGATAATTTCCGCTCTAATTTGCTCGACGCGGTTGCGGTTAACTCCAAGGTCTGATTCCCCAATCCGAGATGCAGAACGGACATCTATTAGCTTGGTTTCAGGATTAAAGTAGAATTCCACATCATCCACAAATCCCATCAAGTGACTTGTAGCGATCGCATAGATGTAATTGTCAGTCTGAGTAATAATTTGGGTGCGTTTTTGAGATTCTAATAATTGCTTAACTTGAGCGTAGGCTTCGATGACAGAGGATTTATAGGTGATGGGGTCGATGTAGTGTTGGGGATCGGTTGCTTGGCTAGATACGCAATTTGGGGAGGTAAGACATGGGGCTAACTTGCCATTGGTGATCCCCAGATTTGCAGGTGCCGATCCGCCAAAAGCAAATAGAGGTTGGTCGTTACTCGCAAGGTAAATAAATAGGGAGGCGATCGCTATTAAAATTACTGAAACTACAGCTAGGGAAATTTTCATCATATTTTGGGGATGCCTACAGTTTTAATTTATTGGTAATTCTATAGTTAATATACCTGAGAGCTAAGCCTACTTCCAATAAAGCGATCGCAGAAAAATAATCAAATCTGGTCTAATAATCTGGTCTAGTGTAAACTAAGTCTCAAATTCTCTTAAATACCCCAAGTGTCAGAGCCATCAGAGCCAGTTGTCAGCGCACTAGTTCCATCTCCTCCTCTTTTAGAGTTACAAGGAATTCACAAAAGCTTTGGTAGTAAGGTGATCCTAGATAGTATCGACCTAAAAGTATACCCCGGGGAAGCTATAGCTATAATTGGCCCTTCGGGTACGGGTAAATCTACGATTCTGAGGATTATTACAGGGCTACTCCAACCAGACTCAGGTAGTGTTTTAATTAATGGCAAGCCTTTGGATGGCATTGCAGGTAACGATGATGATGTCCAAATTGGCATGGTATTTCAACAGGCGGCTTTGTTTGACTCTTTGACGGTGGAGCAAAATGTGGGATTTTCGCTATTTGAAAATTCTCGGCTATCTCCCCGCCAGATTTCAGAGTTAGTAAAGGAGAAGTTAGAGTTGGTAGGCTTATCTGATATTTGCGATCGTTATCCTAGTCAGCTTTCAGGGGGAATGCGAAAACGAGTTAGTTTTGCCCGCGCCATTGTGGAAGATCCCAGCATCAAACAAAAAGCTCAAAAAATTCTCCTCTATGATGAACCCACTGCAGGATTAGACCCGATCGCTTCAACGGTGATTGAGGATTTGATCCGATCTTTGAAAATTGAGCAGAAGCTTTGTGATAGTTATCTAGTTGTAACCCACCAAGAAAGTACGATTCGTCGCACTGCCGATCGAGTGGTGATGCTTTATGAAGGTAATGTATGCTGGCAAGGAACTATTGATGAAATTGATACCACCAAGGATATATATATGCAACAATTTCTAAGTGGTAGTAGAGATGGCCCGATCCAAGTTGTAGCTAAAGAGGTACAGAGATAATGCATAGAAATGCTCTAAAAGAAGGTTCCTTGGGGATACTGATTTTATTGGGGATCGGAGTATTTGGCGGAGTGCTTTTATGGTTAAAAGGATTTCGATTCGGTGAGGATGGTTTTAGCTTTGAGATTAAATTTCCTGATGCCAGTGGTTTGGATGTTGGCTCTACGGTAAGATTTCGGGGTGTGCAAGTTGGCAAGGTGAAAAGTTTGAGTGTCGATAGTGATGTTGCCATTGTTAAAGTGGCGATCGCCAATCCCAGGCTAGTTATTCCGCGCCAATCAATCATTGAGACCAGTCAAAGCGGGTTTTTGAGTAATTCCGTAATTGATATTCTGCCCCAAATGGATGTAACGGCTAATGCCAGTTCTAATCCTCTGAGCGATCAGTGCGATAACCAAATTATTGTATGTAGTGGCAAAAGTATTAATGGGACTGTAGGTGTGAGTTTTACTAGGCTTTTAAGGCAAACATCAGCAACCCTTCGTCAAGTTAATGAGACTAATCTCATAGGCAATTTAAGTACCACTCTAAAAAGCACTACTGAAGCAGCTAATAGCATTAAAAAACTATCAGAACGAATTACGACAACTGTCTCTGGGGTAGATAAAAGGCTTGATCAATTCGGAGAAACTGCTAACCAACTTAGTAATGTGGCTGTAAGTGTCCGTAAAACTGCAAATTCAGCCGAAACTTTTTTAGAAACAAATCGTTTAGCTTTAGCAAATACGCTCCAAAGTATTAGTAACACCTCCAAAGAAGCCCAAACGCTCATTGCCAGTGCCAAGCCTCTCTTAGCTGATGGTGAATTTATTGGAAATTTGAAAAAGTTATCTGAGAGTGCTGCTGAAACTGCAAATAACCTCAGACTAGCATCTAAGGAAATTAATAATCCCGAAACTATAGCATCTTTACGAGCCACCCTTGATGCTGCCCGTGTCACCTTTGCCAATGCTCAAAAAATTTCCAGTGACCTTGATGAACTTACTGGTGATCCTAAGTTTCGCTCTAACATCCGTAATTTAGTTAATGGCTTATCTGGGTTGGTTTCATCGGGATCAATGTTAGAGTTTGCCGCCGCAGGAAAAGCTCCGACTATAAATGATGCGGAAAAGGTAGTCAATCCCGAACTTTTGCGAGATAAAAAGATTGCTACGGAGACTTCTAAAGCCGAAAAGTAGATTTAAATAAATGGCGGAAATATATAAACTAAACCCTGAAACCCCTCAAGTTCGTGTTGTGAATCAAATTGTGTCAACGTTGCGATCGGGTGCGGTTATGCTTTATCCCTCAGATACGGTCTTTGCGATCGGGTGCGATCTTAACTCTAAATCCGCAGTACAGAAGGTGCGTGAAATTAAGCAAATCTCTAACGATAAACCCCTAACCTTTTTATGCCCTTCCCTGTCAAATATAGCCATGTATGCCCAAGTTAATGATGTTGCCTATCGGCTCATGAAAAGTTTAATTCCGGGAGCATATACTTTCATTTTGCCCACAACTAAATTTGTGCCGAAGTTAGTCATGAACCCCAAACGCAAAACTACAGGAATTAGAGTGCCTGATAGTTCTATTTGTTCTGCTTTGTTAATGGCACTGGGCAATCCGATTATTTCCACTTCTGCCCATGTAATTGCTGAAGATATGGAAGCGGAATTTGAACCCCAGAATAAACCCACCCAAATCGAGCTATTTGATTACTTTGATAACTTAGTGGATGTGATTATAGACAATGGGCTAGAACCCCAGTATCAAGTTTCAACCATTCTAGATTTAACAGAAATTGAACCGAAGGTAATTAGACAAGGATTAGGTAAATTGCCTGCTTATTTAAATACTTGATGGCTTAAATTAAGTTTGACAGAGGGACTTAAGTTTTTTAATCATGGCTAGGGAGTTGTCAGTATTAACCTCAAAGCCTAGATTGCTGGAAATTTGATTTTGCTCTGGATCGGCGAGGTTAAGCCCTAAGTTTCCCCAAATTAGGTTTTCAAACTCATGATCAAATTTGCTAAAAACCTCCTGCTTCCGTTGCCAAGATTCTAAGATCTGTTCAACCGAAATTACTTTGTACCGACCTCTGTATATTGACTCCGTGATCGCCGATCGCAGCCAATGGGGATCGTAATTTCGCCATTTAATTGAGATTGAAGTTAAAGAGCGATCGCCAAGATCGAATTTATAAAGCTGAAGTATTCTGAGGACGGCATCCATGGGATTAGGCAATAGGTATCATAATATTAGCAAACCTCTTAAAGTTGCCTGTATATGCGCCTGATTTCTCTGGATTTAGAAAATTTCCGCCAACATAAATCTACCCAAATTCATTTTCCCACGGGTTTGGTCGGGATTTTAGGAGAAAACGGTTCGGGAAAGACCACGATTTTAGAGGCGATCGCATGGGCATTGTATGGGAAAGGGACGAGAGGCAGTAATGATAGTTTGATTTGGCGCATGGCTGAGGGCAAATCTACGGCGGTGGTAGAGTTGACTTTTGCCTTTAATGGGCAAACATTGAAGGTAAAGCGATCGCAATCTAGTAGCAAATCCCATGCTGAATTAATTCAAAATCAAAAAGTAGTAGCAAACTCCACCAAGGCAGTTAATGAAAAGATTTTAGAACTGTTGGCAATGACCCACCAAGAGTTTTTTAATAGCTACTTTACGGGACAAAAGGACTTAAACTTTTTGGGAGCGATCGGAGCCACAGAAAGAGAAAAATTTGTTGCCAAAATGTTGGGCTACGAAAAAATTATCCAAGTCCAAGGCTCTTCTACCAAAGAAGGCACAATTAGATTTGATCTACAAAATCAAAAAAATCAGGTACTGAGACTCGAAGGAGCCTTGGGAGATCCAGCCCAAATTAAAGCCAATATTATTAATTTCCAAAATCAACTAGCCCAAGCCGAACAGATATTAGCAGCAGCAACTAATACTTTGAATTTAGCGATCGCCCAAAAAGCTCACCTCGAACCCCAACTCCTGCAACTAGAACAAAAGCGTGATCACCATAACCAGCTAGCATCTCAACTTCAAAATCAGCAAATCCAGCAACTAAGAATCCTCAAAGAAATTAGCCAAAAAACCGATCAGCGATCGCAGGCTTTAGAAGTAGCCCAAATCTATGCAGCTTTAGAGATAGAAGTTTCTGGATATGTAGCGATGGAAGCTAAATTACAAGCCTTAAATATCCTGAAGCAAGAATTTATAAAAAAAAGTGATCTAGAAGTAAGGTTAGCCCAATTAGAATCAGAGTTTCAGGCTTTAGACCAAGACTTAAATTTGTTACAAGATCTGGATAGTTCAACAACTCAAGCAGCGATCGCTAATTTCCAGACCCAACTAGAAAGTTTAAATAGTCAAATTCAAGCTCAAACCCAAACTTGGCAGATCACCCAAGCCGAACTCAAAGCCAAAATTAAAACTGAACAGCAAAATCTTAAAAAACTAGCAAGTCAGCAGCAGGTAATTTTAGAAGCTGGAGCTGAAGGAGCTTGCCCAACCTGTGAACGTCCCCTGCATTCCGAGTTTGATCACGTTGTGGATGGATTTATAACCCAACTAGATCATTTGCGATCGCACGTTGCCGAATGGGAGCAAGAACTAAAAGCTTTGACTTTGCCACCTGAAGAACTAAAAATTTTTCAGCAAGCTCATCAGGAAATATCCGAACTGCTAAAACAGGAACAAAAACAAGAACTAAAGTTAGCTTCAGATCTAGCTCGGCGGCAGTTACTCAAAGAACAATTTAATACTAAAACCATCGAAATCAACCAATTAAAAGCTCAAGTTTCTGAACTTTCCAGTGACTTCGATCCAGAGGCTTATAATCATCTTTCCACCCAAATTCAAACCCTGAAACCTAAATATGAGCAGTATCTGCGTTTTGCAGGGACGACTCAACGGCTCCAAGAGATTGACCTTGAACTGATAAATCTCAATCAAGAATCGACAAACCTCAATCAACTAATTCAAAATCTCGATCGAGAACTTAAAGCTCTAAATTTTCAGGAAGCCGAATATACCAAACTAAAAACAGCGATCGCCATCACCACAAATCAACTAGAAATCCTCCGCACCGATCAAAATCAAGCCCAACAGCAGCTAGCCTTAATTACTCAATCCTTAGCGATCGCCCAAAATCAAGAAGCTGAGTTTCATCTTAAACAAGCTGAATATCTAGAAGCAAAAAAAGCCCAAACTCTGATCCAAGAAATCGACAATGCCTTCACGGATATGCGCCAACACTTTACCGAAGAGATTCGCCCCCAACTTGCCGATGCCGCCAGTATATTTTTGAACCAACTTACAGATGGACGTTACAACACAATTGAAATTGATCCTAAATATAATGTGGTTGTTTTGGCTGATGGCGATCGCAAGCCTGTAATTTCAGGAGGTGAGGAAGATATTGTAAATCTATGTCTACGGTTAGCAATTTCCCAGATGATCACCGAACGCAGTGGACAGCCCTTTTCTTTACTAATTTTGGATGAAGTCTTTGGTTCCCTTGATGAAGGTAGAATAAATAATGTTTTAACCTTACTAAATGGCTTAGAGCAACAGTTTGAGCAGGTGCTAATTATTTCCCACTTAGATTCAATTAAGGATAATCTTAACCACACTATTCGCTTAGAATTTAATGCTAAAGAGCAGTGTTCTCAAATAGCAGAAGCCTTAGTTTAGCTTAGTTTAGTTAAAGAAGCTTTTCTCCTTTTTTCGTTAAAACTGCTTCATAGGTTGATAAAGGTTTAGCGATCGCCCACGTGCGATTCCAGCTAACGGATTTTTTCTAACAGTAGTCGTTCCACAAGGTCATAGGTCTGTTGAATCCGATCTTTTGCCATTGAGGAGCTTTTACAAACTGGCGATTGCAATCTCGGCATTTATAATTTGGTTTCCCATGTCTGGTTCTACCATTTTTTACTACTGTATCTGAATGGCACGATGAGCAGGATGGCATTGATTGTCTCATTAACTAAGCCATTAATTACTCTGCTAGTTATTTTCCTAGATCCTTTCCTTTTTAGCACTACCCTTTTTAGCACTACTCAGAAGAACAAGTAGATTTAATCCTCCATGCTAAAAAGTATCATAAACTGGCTCTGTATCATGCAGGCAATGGCACAGATAAAGGATTTTAATTCTTCCTGCTAAATTCTTGTAACATAGTCTTTAATCTCCCTTGGCTGCGAAATTATGCTGAAGTCACTAAAAATTGCAAACTTTCGCTGCTTCAAATCCTTTGAGCTAAAACAACTTGGCAGGATAAATCTTTTAGTAGGCGCAAATAACAGCGGTAAAACCTCAATCTTAGAAGCTCTTTTCTTGCTCACAAGTCCATATGTAAATACGGCTTTATCTTCATTGATGTATGAAAGAAGTGAGTATTTTTTTGATAATAAGACTAGTGGAGAAACATATGAGCTAGATTTTAAGCATCTCTTTTATGGGCATGAAATGGAATTGAACAGTTGGTTTTCAATTTCCGATCAGAATGATAAACAGCTAATTGTTTCCATAATTAAAAATTCAGAAAATTCAGAGCTTCAGATTCCTCGAATATCTCTACAGTTGGCAATGGAAGGTTTTTATAATCTAGAGTTACCCTTATCACCTAAAGGTGGTTTTGATTTAGGAAGTATAAACTATATGAAACCTACTGGATTGCAGCCATACTATGGTGTTGATGCTGAATATGTTTCGTCTCAATCATTAGATTCCAATAAGATGATGGAATTATTCGATAGAATTGTTCTTTCTCCTGAAGAAGAATTAGTAACTGAAGCTCTTAAAACAATCGAACCAAGTATTGAACGAATTGCACCTGTTAAGTCATACATGAATCAATCTCGTTCGGGTTTTCTAATAAAATTTTCTAATAGCAGCCAACGCGTTCCGATTGGTAGTATGGGAGATGGGATGTGGAGGATATTAGGATTAGCTTTGGCGATCGCAAATGCAAAAGATGGATTTTTGTTAGTGGACGAGATTGATACGGGACTGCACTTTACAGCGATGACTGATATGTGGAAAATGCTCTGGAAAACTGCAAAACGTCTTAACGTACAGATATTTGCGACTACCCATAGCAATGACTGCTGGACGAGTTTAGCGGATATTGCCAATGCTGAAAATCCTAGCGAAGATGGGATTGCTATTCATAGGATCGAGAAAGGGAAATCTCAAAGTATTGTCTTTACTGAAGATGAAATTGCGATCGCTGCTGAAGAAGGAATCGAGGTGCGCTAAGCCATGAGTACGAAAACAAAACTATTGCTCGTGGAAGGAGAAGACGATAAGCGTGTGATCCTCAACATCCACGCGCTCAGAAGTTTGTGATTTGGTTTAAGAATTTATATTCGTTGTCCTAAATCACCCAAATGATCAATCAGAAATTATGTAATATGAACTCAAACTCTTGGCAAATCCTACCCATAGCACAACCTGAACCTTGGCTGATCGAAAAAGTTGGAAATTATGCAGCGCAACTTCTTTGGCAAAGAGGACTACAAACAGAGGCGCAAATTCAAGCATTTCTCGATCCTAAAGCCCATAAACCCACAAGTGCGATCGCTTTTGGTGAAGAAATGATCTGGGCAGTAGAGAGAATTAAAGTAGCAAGGGAAAAAGGACAGAAAGTCGCTATTTGGGGAGATTTTGATGCGGATGGAATTACAGCGACATCGGTTTTATGGGAAGGTTTAGGGCAATTTTTTACTCAAAATGAGCAGTTAGTTTACTACATTCCCAATCGCCTCACCGAATCCCACGGCTTATCAATATCAGGTATAGATACCCTCATCAAAGACTGTCAGTTAATTATTACCTGTGACACTGGCAGCACTAGCCTCAAGGAAATTGATTATCTGCGATCGCTCTCTATAGATCTAATCATTACCGATCATCACACCTTACCCGAACTCCGTCCGCCTGTTACCGCAATCATCAATCCACGGTATTTAAGTAACGATCATCCGCTCTATCATCTCTCTGGCGTAGCTGTTGCCTATAAGTTAATCGAAGCCCTGTATGAATCTCTACCGACAGTTCCGATCCAACCTCTAACGAATTTATTAGATTTAGTGGCGATTGGTTTAGTGGCTGACCTTGTGCAGTTAAGTGGAGATTGTCGGTATTTAGCCCAAATAGGCATAGAAGAACTGAAGAAGAAGAGTAGATTGGGTGTGAAGTTTTTATTGGAAGCTTGTAAAAAAGAAGGCGATCGCCCGACGGATATTAGTTTTGGAATTGCGCCTCGGATTAATTCCATCAGTCGGATTTGGGGAGATGTTTACAAGTGCGTGGAGATGCTGACTAGCTCTGATCCTGTCCGTTGCCAAGAGTTAGTTGCCCTCGCCGAAGAAGCAAATAACCAAAGAAAAGCCCTACAAAAGAAGATCTATAATCAAGTTAAAGAACGAATTACTTCTATCGATCTCTCGACTTCGCCTATTTTAGTTTTAGAAGACGCAGGTTGGCACGCTGGGATTTTGGGAGTAGTCTCTGGACAGATAGTGCAGGAATATAATCGCCCTGTAATTCTGTTGAATATTGAAGGAGACATTGCTAGGGGGAGCGCGCGATCGCCCCAAGGTATTGATCTTTACAGTTTAATCAAAGGGCAGGAACAACTTCTGACTAGCTTTGGCGGTCATCCTCTTGCCGCAGGACTAAGCCTACCAGTTCAGAATTTAGAATTATTCCGAGAATCATTATTTCAGAGGTTTTGGCAACAGTATGGAGCTATTTCTCCTAAGTCAATTACCGTTGATCTAAACTTGACAATTTCTGATTTGGGACAGGGACTTTTTCGCCAGATTAAACAACTTGAACCCTACGGTATGGGCAATCCCGCCCCAAAATTACTAATTAAAGATTGTCGGTTTACAGATAAATTTAATGCCAATATCAGAAATCGCAAAGGACAAAAGCTGCAATATCTTAAATCAGAATTTCTCCTAGAAGATCAAACTGGGTCAATCAAAGGACATTGGTGGGATCGTTCCACTGATCAAATTCCTAATGAGGTGTGTGATGTGGTTCTAGAATTGGTGGATAACAGCTATAAAAAAGAATATGAAGTCAGGATTATTGATGTTTCTGTTAAGTCAGAGTTACCAGTAGAAGCTGATTTTGAGGTAATTAAGCAAATTGAATTAGTAGCAGGCTTAAATCCAAATCACTTAAATCCAAATCTAAGTGGGGAACAACTATGGCAAACCCTTGTGGGCATTGCTAAATATCTCAGTCGCACTGGTCAAACGATCTCGTACTCCCAATTAGTACAGAAACTAGGAATTACGCTACCAATTTTAGATCTGGGATTTAAAGCTTTAGAAAAATATGGCTGGCAGATCATCCAAGCCGATGAGCATCTTAAAATCAAAAAACCCAGATCAAATGAACTTTCAGATTCTGAATTAATTCCGACCGAAGTCGAGCTTTTAATTGGGTTTGTGAATGAGTCTGTATTTCGGCAAAAATGGCGATCTAGAGACAACCAGTTAGTAGCCTAGGGGATCAAATAATTTAGCTGAGGTATCTTTAGGAACTGCTTTGATAGGGCTAGGAGCAGCAGGAACGATAAAAATTGATTGTTGGGGTTTCTCCCGTATCAATTTCACAGGTAGGCGATCGAGATTAGTAATTAAATCATGCCCCAAGGATTCATTCGCCACAATTAGCTGTCTTTCACTTTGTTTAAGGGTTTCTAATTTGCGATACTGTTGATCAAAATTTTTCTGAACATGGACGTTCCAAGCATATACTGCCCCAACAGAGGCAAAGGATACAGCCGTAACTGCGATCGAGATAGCTTGTATTGAGATTAACCACTTAGAAACTTTGGCAGGAGAAGGATGGAGAACCGTTAGGGGAGTTGGTTCAAAATTAAACTCTGGTCTATTATTCGTAAACGTATTTCTAGCAGTCATAATTACTTTAAGTCCAGCAACGCTAATAGTTTTAGCATCTTTTCTCAAAAATACAAACTATTATTTTGGATTAATTTGGATTAAATCGTTATGGCTACTTCATCTACAGAGATCTTGCCCTAGGCTTGTAGCAAGGGATACATTATTTGGTTGGTTTTCAGCATTTCTCTGATGCCAAGTCCTCAATTGCAGGTAATCTCGGTTCGGGATCAGAAAATGACTGAGTTTCAAGTTTAGATCCCCCCTTAAAAAGCTTAAAAAGTGGGGAGAAGAATAAATTATTTTGGTTTGCCAAGAAAATCCATCTTCCCAAGTTCTACGCCATTATGTCTGAGGATGTTGTAGGCAGTGGTGACATGAAAATACAGATTAGGCAAAATGAAATATTTAAGGTATGGCAATCCCTCAAAGGTCATAGTCTGATCTTTGCCAATGGGAAGAATAATCTCTTTTGTCTCTGTCCCATCAATTTGGGCTGGAGTTAGGGATTCTAGGTAGGCGATCGTTTTTTTCAGGCGATCGCTTAATTCCGTAAAGGTAGTTTCATTATCTTCAAGGGCTGGGGCTTCTAGTCCTGCTAGTCTAGCCATACCTCTACGGGTGACATCGGAAGCAATTTGCACTTGTTTGCTTAATGGCAACATATCAGGATAGAGGCGATCATTGATTAAAACCGTAGGGTCAATTTTTTTGGCTTCGGCATGGGCGGCACCTTTTTCAAGGATATTAATGAGGTTACTTAAGGATCTAGTAATTGCTGGAATTGAGGCTTGATACATAGAAATTTCCATGGGCTATTCCTTATCTAATAATTTAGTCTAATAAGCTCAGTATAAGCGATTTGGGGATATTTCGATGGATTCAATCCCAAAAATGAGTCTAAAGTTATGAATAAATAAAAAGCCATAGACTAGTTCTAACAATCTTTTTATAGCTTTTCAAGGCAGTGATTCGGTAGAAATGCCACCCAGCCATTATCCAACTTAACCTTACAACTGACACTAATTACTTGATCGATAATCCCAGTTTGATCGGTGTATTGGGGACGGTTACCATTAACTCGAATGCGATCGCCAACTTTAAAAATAACCTCTTTAGCTATAGTTCCAGTTGAGCTTGGCTTAGAGAAATTAGGAACAGAGTGAAATGCTAAATCCCCAACTTGCTGAGACTTAATCAAGTAATTTGTGCCTCGACCTGAGAGTAATTGCAGGCTATCAATTTGAATGATTTCTAGATGTTGAATCAAGGTTTCGATCGATATAGTTAAATTTTCCGCAAGGTCGGCAAAGGGCACAGGATAACTCCAGCAATTTTCGCCAATCTGGAGATCGACCAGTTCTTTCCATGCCGCAAATAGGCGTTGATCAAAATTGGGAATAGTTTCGGACTGTTGTGGTGAGCTAGGAAATAAAGTTAATAACTCTGCTGCTAGGCGATCGCCACTACTAGCTTGGATTTTTAGATATTCTAGGGTTTTTCTAAGGGTAGATTCACTAATGTTGATCGCCATAGTTCTCTTAGATTGCTAGCGTTTAAATTACCGACTTAAGCTTACTAAACTTAGGCAAATCTTGATAACCAAATTCCTAAAGAAATTGCGATCGCACTAAATGTAATAATGGCAAGCCAAATTAGTAAATTATTAGTCTGCACAGGAACCTGATCCTTAAGAGCAGTAGCAGCGATCGTTTGGTCTGAATTATTTTCTGATAATTTTGAGCTACTAAAGGACTTGGGCGATTGAGATCTATCTAAGTTCTGGAAATTAGGTAGGGTTGAGGTGACATCTTCGAGTTGGCTGAGTGGTGGAGCCAAAAATATGGTCAGTAAATAATTTGCTTGTTTAGCGATATTGGGATCTTTGTAGTCAGTTAGTTTCTGGCAGATAGCGATCGCCCTTGTGGTATCACCCAAGACATCGTAGGTATTTGCTAACCAAATTTGGATTTCTCCCTCTAGGTAAAGTTTTGCAGAGGATAAGGCTAAATCTGGGGCAATTAATAGCTGGGCTTGTTCTAGCTGGGCGATCGCCTCATTATACTTTTCCTTCTCAAATAGTTTTTTGCCTTTTTCTAAAAGTTCGGTAGCTGAGGTGAGATTTTGATTCTGTGAGTTTTGATTTTGCGACTCTGGATTTTGCGACTTTTGATCCTGGGACATAGGTTTTTAATACTTTTAGAAATTTTTTAGCGTAAGTTATAGCAAATATCGTCAATCAAATGTTATTCTATTAAATCTATGGCGAGCGTAGCCAAGTGGTTAAGGCAGTGGTTTGTGGTACCACCATTCGTGGGTTCAATTCCCATCGTTCGCCCTTTAAGCAAAATAGTTCTATCTTTCTTCTGCCATTCACCGCCCGATAAATCGGGCGGTGAATGGCAGTCAATCGTGGTATAATAGCTGTACCGCATAACTTACGGATACCTTGACTTCGGTCTGGCGGGGGATGAGACATGGGTTGAGTCCTAGTTAAGAGGTGTAGAAGCAGAAAACCTAAGTCGTGAGTCTTAGGAATCCCCCGATTTATCGGGGGAGGATGTCAAAGATCCTCCAATGTTATAAGTCAGTTATGGAAAATTCTCTACTGCGATCGCTAGTTTGGTTAGATTTTCGGCTGGCAGTAGTCTTTACCGTAATTCTCCCATTAGCACTATTAGTCTGGGCATTTAGAGCTAAAAGTAAAGTAATTCTGCGATCGCTTACTATTTACTGGCGCGTATCTTGTCTCTTGGCAATTACCGTCTACTTGCTCATGGCTTCTCTGCCTATTGGGTTTTTAACAGGCTGGACAGCAAGAATTTTAATGCCTTTATCTTTATGGTTTTGGCAAGATTTAAATGAAGATATTAACCGCAGAACAGGTAACTTACCTCTAATTTATACAAGCTGGCGGTGGGCGATGACAGCCTATTGCGCCCTAGGTACACTATTTGGGGCAACTTTTCTGCCCTGTGGTTTTACCCAATCCGATCAACTTAGCGATCGCTGCAAGGTTTTACTCGAAGCCCCTCTTCAATTTAAATCGATTTTTCACAATGGACTCTCAATTGATACCATAGCCTTTGGGGCGATCGTGGCTTTAATTGTCTATGGGATTTGTTTTGCAGCTTTTATCATGTTTAGCTTACCCAAGCAGGGTCGAATTGCCTTTAGAGAATAGATTATGGTCACTCATCAGGATTTAGTCAACTTAGCAACTTGGATGGCTGGAGATTTTAGTAATTGGGAACAAGCGATCGCCAATCCCCCATTTTTTGCCCATATTCGAGTTTGTATTCGTCCTTTACCTGTCCCTCTAAGTGACACAGGGATTTGGCTATATTCAGAACAAGCCTACGATTACGAGATCAATCGTCCCTACCGCACGGCGATTTTGCAATTAATCCTTACTGGTAATCCTGAATATCCCATTGCCATTGAAAATTACCGCATTAAAGACGCTTCGGCTTATTTTGGAGCTAGTCGTGAACCCGAAAAATTGCGATCGCTAAAACTCACAGATATCGATCAACTGGCAGGCTGCAAAATGCTAGTTCAACTTAGCTCTAATAACTCTTTCACAGGGGCGGTGGAGTCAGGTAAAGGCTGTATGGTAGTTCGTAATGGAAAGGAAACCTATCTAGCTAGCGAGTTTGAAATCAGCGAACATCACTTTACTAGTTTAGATCGGGGCTATGATCCAGATACAGATGAGCGAGTTTGGGGTTCGATTGCGGGAGCCTTTGAGTTCGAGAAAAAAGCCCAATTTGCCCTCCCTAGCTAATCAAAAGCGATCGCTAAAATTTGTCATCTAGCAGGAAGTACACTTAACCTCTTTATCCAAATTATTTAATTCAAATTATTCTGCTTAACTACGATATTACAGTTTCTAAATCTTCAGGTAATACTATTGGAATCTCCGCCTTAATGAACTCTATTACTTAGTAAAGGAAAGCTAAAAATGAACCTACCACCAAAACCCATAACTGGATTAAAAATCTTACTAAAGGGAGAAGATATTGAGCTAGATGGTAGAAAATACTGTTTGCAAGATGGCAATCTCTATAGCCCTGCTATGAACATAACAACAGGAGAAGAAGTGCTGATGAGAGTTGATATGTCACTGGCTGAATTTATCACTCTATGCGAGAAAGAATCAGACACAATTTACTTTCAAGGATTAAAAATTAACTAAATTAACTAATACAGTCCTTCGGCATTTGCGTAATTAACGTGAATGTCAATGGAACATATAGCTGAAGAACTATCCCGATTAGGACTAATATTCTACGACCCAGAAATTCAAGAATGGGCGATCGCTGAAAGGTATCTTTCTGGTGATGTAAAGGCAAAACTGAAAGCCGCCCAAAGTGTAGAGAATCTCCCCGATTGGATTAACAAAACTCTAACCCGAAACATCGAGGCATTGGAAAACGTCCAACCCTTACCCTGTGTCCCACCAGCTACTCCGAACATCAAAGCTGCCTGTGCCAGTGCAATGGGTATCGAAGAAATTACACCAGAACTTTTAGACAACACCATTAGCATCAGACTTGGTACCAATTGGCTGGGAACTGAAATTATTCATCAATTCATTGTGGAATTACTCAAGGTCGAACCAGACCAAATTACCATTCACTATCAACCTCAAGTGAACCAATGGGATATTCAATCAAGCTACATTGCCAATAGCTCAGAAACTAATAAGACAGTTTGGGGAACTGTGGGGATGACTGCCTTAGAAATCATCGAACACGCCCTCAACCTCAAAGAAATCAAAATCTACGATGGCTCAGGTGACGATCGCAAATTTAACCAAGAATCAACAGAATTAACTAGAGCAAAATTAGAAGAAATCGGTGAATACTTCAAAACGTGGATTTGGAAAGACGAACAACGAGCGATCGCATTCACCAAAATCTATCCTGAATTATTCATGAGCAAAATAAAGAGCAAACAATTCAACGAAAAGTATAGAAATAATTTAGAAAAATGGAGAGTCAGGTTAAAGAAGAAGAGAGAATATAACTAAAACCAG
>VYKS01000308.1_pt1 | contig 22275 bp, 19 predicted proteins | sample 5114511 | NCBI WGS metagenome assembly VYKS01 (sample SAMN12291795, study PRJNA351875) | freshwater metagenome | isolation source: freshwater lake | place: USA: Michigan, Gull Lake | collected 2011-07-05 | reverse complement strand
ACCCGCTTGTCGCCGCTGAACACCAGCCCCGCCAGGATTAGTGCCTGCGCGCGCGTGCGGCTCTCGGCAAGCCCGCGTTCGACGAGCAGCTGATCGGGTCGTGTCTTGGCCATGACCCGCCCTAACGCCTCCCGCCGCCGCCGTCACGCCTCCCCGCCACCTCCGTCGCCCCGGGCTTGACCCGGGGCAGGGCTGTTCTTCTCGCCCAATGAAGAAGCCCAGTCCCGGGTCAAGCCCGGGACGACGAATTCTAAAGGCCCTTTCCTACAACGAACCATATAGGTTATCTCGAGTCGGCAAGGAGGGACAAAGCATGACCATCGATCAGCTCATCGACGACGTGATCGCCCGCGAGGGCGGCTATAGCGACCATCCCGCCGACCGCGGCGGCCCGACCCGCTGGGGCGTGACGCAGCGCGTCGCCCGCGCGCATGGCTATGCCGGCGACATGCGCGTCTTTCCGCGCAGCGAAGCCGCCGCCATCTATCGCCGCCTCTACTGGCTCCGCCCCCGCTTCGATCAGGTGGCCGAACGCGCCCCGGCCCTCGCCGCCGAACTGTTCGATACCGGCGTCAACATGGGCCCAGCCGTCGCCGCGCGCTTCCTGCAACGGTCGCTCAACGGCCTCAACCGCAACGGCCGCGACTATCCCGACATGGGTGTCGACGGCCAGATCGGCCCCATCACCCTCGCCGCGCTCGGCACCTTTCTCGACACGCGCGGCCCGGCAGGCGAGCGCGTGCTGCTCAAGGCGGTCGAGGCGCTGCAGGGCGAACGCTACATCGCGCTCGCCGAAAGTCGCCCCGCCAACGAAGCCTTTCTCTACGGCTGGCTCTCGAACCGCATCGGTTCGTGAACAGCGCGGATAGTGTAAAGCCAGTGTAAACTTCCACCCCCATCGGGAGACCCACCATGAGTGTCATTGCCAGCCTGATCGGCCCCATCGCCGGCCTGATCGACAAGATTATCCCCGACCCCAAGGCGCGCGACGCCGCCAAGCTCGAACTGCTCAAGCTGCAGGGCACGCAGGAGATGGAGGGCGTCCGCACCCAGCTCTCGGCCATCGTCGCCGAGGCGCAATCCCCCGACCCATGGACCAGCCGCGCCCGCCCCAGCTTTCTCTACGTCATGTATGCGCTGCTGCTCTGGGCGATCCCGATGGGCCTGATCGGCGCGGTCCAGCCCGACATGGCCAAGGGGATCGCGGCGGCCATGAACGCCTATCTCACCGGCATCCCGGAATCGCTCTACGCACTCTTCGGCACCGGCTATCTCGGCTACACCGCCGCGCGCCAGTGGGGAAAGATCAAGGGCGTCGAAAAGTAGAAGCTGACAGGATCGCGGCACTTCCGCGTAACTTCGTCAGTTTGCGCCGGGGGTCTTGGCAAGGCCGAGACCCCCTCCCCATATCCCGGCCCATGAGCGACAAGATACAGTGGCACGGCACAACGATCCTTTCCGTGCGCAAGGGCGGCCGCGTGGTCATCGCCGGCGACGGCCAGGTCTCGCAGGGTTCGACCGTGATGAAACCCAATGCCCGCAAGGTCCGCCCGCTGGGTGACGGCAGCGTCATCGCCGGGTTCGCGGGCGCCACCGCCGACGCCTTCACCCTGTTCGAACGGCTGGAAAGCAAGCTCGAACGCCATCAGGGCCAGCTGCTCCGCGCCGCGGTCGAACTGGCCAAGGACTGGCGCACCGACAAATATCTCCGCAACCTCGAAGCGATGCTGATCGTCGCCGACAAGACGACGACGCTGATCGTCACCGGAAACGGCGACGTGCTCGAACCCGAAGCCGGGATCGCCGCGATCGGATCGGGCGGCAACTTCGCCCTCGCCGCCGCCCGCGCCCTCAACGATTACGAGCCGGATGCCGAAACCATGTGCCGCAAGGCCATGGCCATCGCCGCCGAGCTGTGCGTCTATACCAATGATCGGCTGACCGTCGAAAGCCTCGACGCCACGGCCTGACGACCACGGGGGAGAGGAAGACCATGCTCTATTCGCGTCTCGGCAATACCGGCCTCATCGTCTCACGCCTTTCGTTCGGCACGATGACCTTCACGCTGGGTGGCGGCATCCCCGCCATCGCCAAGACCAACCGCGCCGACGCCGCCGCGCTGATCGGCCGCGCGCTCGATGCCGGGATCAATTTCTTCGACACCGCCGACATCTATTCCGAAAGCGAGTCCGAACAGGTGCTCGGCCAAATCATCGCCCCGCGCCGCGACGAAGTGGTGATCGCGACCAAGGCGGGCTGGCGCGCCGGCGCCCCGCTCAACCGCTCCGGCCTGTCCGCCGCGCACCTCAACTGGTCGATCGACCAGAGCCTGAAGCGGCTCGGCACCGATCATGTCGACGTCTACATCGTCCATCGCGACGACCGGAACACCCCGCTCGAAGAGACGCTGCGCACGCTCGACTCGATCGTCCGCGCGGGCAAGGCGCGCTATCTCGGCTTCTCCAACTGGCCGGCCTGGAAGGTCGCGGCCGCGATGGAGCTTCAGCGCGCCAATGGCTGGGCGCCCTTTACCCATGGCCAGCTGATGTATTCGCTGATCGGCCGCGATATCGAAAGCGAGTTCTTCCCGCTCGCCGCACATTACGGCCTCGGCATCACCGCGTGGAGCCCGCTCGCCGGCGGCTTCCTTTCGGGCAAATACACCCGCGACAATCCCGGCGACGTCGATGACCGCCTGACGGGTTACGAAGGCATCCCGATCGACAAGGACAAGGGCTTCGTCCTGATCGACCGGCTGCGCGACATTGCCGCGAGCCATAATGCGACCGTGGCCCAAGTCGCCCTGTCCTGGCTGCTGCACCGCGAACCCGTGTCGAGCATCTTGCTCGGCGCGAGCAAGATGCACCAGCTCGAGGATAATCTCGGCGCGGTGAACGTCGCGCTGACCCCGGATGAGGTCAAGGAACTCGACCGCATGACCCGCCAGCCGCGCGCCTATCCGCGCATCATGATCGACTGGATCGACCAGCCGATCGCCCAGGCGCTCGCCGCCCGTCCCGGCGGCACCATCGAACCAAGCTGAAAGACCCGAATTTCCCCATGAACGACCAACTGACTCCCAAAGCCATCGTCGCCGCGCTCGACGCGCACATCATCGGCCAGCGCGACGCCAAGCGCGCAGTCGCCGTCGCGCTGCGCAACCGCTGGCGCCGCCAGGAGCTCAAGGCCGATCTGCGCGATGAGGTGACGCCCAAGAACATCCTGATGATCGGCCCGACCGGCTGCGGCAAGACCGAGATCAGCCGCCGCCTCGCCAAGCTCGCCGACGCGCCCTTCGTGAAGGTCGAAGCGACCAAGTTCACCGAAGTCGGCTATGTCGGCCGCGACGTCGAACAGATCGCCCGCGATCTGGTCGAAGAGGCGATCCGGCTGGAGAAGGAACGCCGCCGCGCCGCGGTGAAGGACAAGGCCGAGGCCGCGGCGATGACCCGCCTGCTCGACGCGCTGACCGGCAAGGACAGCTCGCAAGCGACCCGCGAAGCGTTCCGCGAACGCCTCAACCAGGGCCATCTCGACAATACCGAAATCGAGATCGAGGTGGAAGCCTCGGGCGGCATGCCCTTCGACATCCCCGGCGCCGGCCCGCAGATGATCAACCTCGGCGAGATGATGAAGGGCCTGGGCGGACCCCAGCTCAAGCGCCGCAAGATGAACGTCCACGCCGCCTGGGCAAAGCTCGTCGAAGAAGAGGCCGACAAGCGCCTCGATCAGGACGACGTCGCCCGCGTCGCCCTCGCCGACGCCGAAGCCAACGGCATCGTCTTCCTCGATGAAATCGACAAGATCGCTGTCAGCGACGTGCGCGGCGGCAGCGTCAGCCGCGAAGGCGTCCAGCGCGACCTGTTGCCGCTGATCGAGGGGACCACGGTCGCGACCAAATACGGCCCGATGAAGACCGACCATATCCTGTTCATCGCGTCGGGCGCGTTCCACGTCGCCAAGCCCAGCGACCTGCTCCCCGAGCTGCAGGGCCGCCTGCCCATCCGCGTCGAGCTCAAGGGCCTGACCGAGGATGATTTCGTCGCGATCCTCTCCGACACCAAGGCATCGTTGCCCGAACAGTACCGCGCGCTGATCGGCACCGAGGGGGTCGATGTGCGCTTCACCGAAGACGGCATTCGCGCCGTCGCCCGCATCGCGGCGGAGGTGAATGGCGAAGTCGAAAATATCGGCGCCCGCCGCCTCCAGACGGTGATGGAAAAGCTGCTCGAGGAAGTCAGCTTCGACGCCGAGGACCGCTCGGGCACCGAACTGGTGGTCGACGCCGCCTATGTCGACTTGCAACTCGCCAGCATCGCCCGCAACACCGACCTCAGCCGCTACGTGCTGTAAACGATCGCCCCCCTTTCGTCGGCCCGGGCTTGACCCGGGCCAAGGCTTCTTCTGTTCTAATCGCCAGCAAGACAGCTTAGCCCCGGGTCAAGCCCGGGGCGACGAGAGAGGGAAGTGCGATGAAATTCTGGCTCACCACCGCCGCCCTCCTCCTCGCCCTCCCCGCCGCAGCCCAAAACCGTCCCCCCTGCCGCGAAGTCGCCGACACCCCGCACATCACCATCCACCCCCAAGCCGCCGCCCAGCTCGCCGATATCGGCCTCGACCGCACCGCCATCTTCGCCCGGATGCGCGAAACATCGATCCCCGAAACCACGGGCTGCTGGGCGATGCCGGTCGGCAATTTCGATTCGATGCTGGTCTCGGTCGGCATGTCGCAATGGAATTACGGCACCGGCAGCCTGCAACCCGTCCTCGCCGCCTGGCGCGACAGCTTCCACAGCCGCCGCCGCTTCAAGCGCACCCTCCACGGTCTTGCCCCAATCTATGGCAAGCTCTTCTTCTCAAAGGACTGCCTCAAAACCCCCGTCCGCCAGAAGTGCCGCGACGGCATCCTCGCGGCGCATGGCCCGGACGGAAAGCTCAACGCGACCGCCATCGCCGAGCTCACCGCGATCTTCGACCATGACGCGATGCTTCAGGTCCAGACCGACACCTATGTCGCCCTGCTCCTCGAAGTCCGCGCCGAACTCTTCCGCCTCTGGCCAGCGGGTCCAATCACCCCGCGCAAGGTCAAATGGGCAATCGACACCCGCGTCCAGCAAAAGACGCTCCCCAACGACGAAGACGCCGCCCGCCTCCGCCGCAAGCTCGCCGACCTGCCTCCCGCCGAACGCCCCGCCCGGCTGAAGGCGATGCTCGCCTGGTATCAGGGCTTAAGCGAAGCCGTCGATCAGGACGGCGTGTCGCGCGACTATGCCTGGAACGTCGCGCAGTGGAGCTGCCTGATCGACGCGGGCCAGATCGACGACGAGCAATATGAACTGCTCCACCTCACCTATCTGCGCAGCCGCACCGCCACCGGCAATTCCGGCCGCTGGCAGGCCCTCACCTTCTCCCGCCGCGCCAAGATCATCCTCGGTGTGGGCAGCGTGAGTGGAGTCCGGGACGGCGGTTGCCCCGCCGCCCCGTCGCCCGCCGCAGGTTAGAACCGCGTCCGCAGCCCGAACATGACCGTCCGCCCCTCACCGGGGTGGAAGATCGCGCTGGCCGCCGTCGCAGTGATCGCGGCCGACTGATCCGACACATAATGCTTGTCGGTCAGGTTCCGGGCATCGGCAAACAGCGTCACCCCGCCCAGCTCGAACCCCGCCCCGATGCCCAGCAGCGCATAGCCCGGCACCTTCAGCGTGTTGCGATAATCCGCCCAGGTCGATTGCGGCCGCCAGTCGAGGCTCGGCTCGACGAACAGCCCGCTCCCGCCCTCATAGCGCAGCGACACGCGATACGAATGCACCGGCGCGATCGGCAGGCGGTTGTCACGATAGACCGGATCATTGTCGAACCGGAAATCCGACCAGCCATAGGTCTGGCGCAGCCGCAGCTTCCCGTCCGACCCATCCAGGATCCACCAGTCCAGGCTCGCCTCGATCCCCTGATGCACCGTCTTGTCGGCGTTGAAGATCGTCGAGGGAATGGTCGGCGAGGTGGAGAAGCTCAGCAACTCGCCCTTCAGCCACGCCCGATAGGCAGTGACGTCCCACGCGACCGCGCCACTGCGCCCACGCGTCCCGATCTCCGCCGTCCACGCCCGCTGCGGATCGAGCGGTACGAACACCGACCCGAGCAGGTTGGTCTGCGCCAGCGCCCCGAAATGCGGCGGCTCGACCGAGCGGGTGAAGTTCGCATAGACCTGCGCACCGCCGGTCTCGTAGAGCAGCCCGACGCGCGGCGCGAACCACTCATAATCCTGTTCCGCAGTGCGCCCATTCAGGCGGTTCAGATAATCACGCCCGGCATGGCCCCAGCTCGCCCCGCCGACCAGCGCAAGCCCCTCGGTCACGAACAGCCGCCCCTCGGCAAACAGGTCGAGCGCATTGGCCACCTGCCGCGCATCGCCGATCCGCGGTCCCTGTGCGCTCGCCGCATTGACGAACAGATCCTGCTCGGTCCCGCCCTCGCGATAGAATGCGCCGAAGAACAGGTCGGCCTTCATGCCCGCGAGCTCGCCCTTCCAGTCGAATCGCCCGAACGCGCCCTGCGTATCGGTGTCCTGGATGATGAAGATGCCGACCGGGTGATAGAGGTCTGTCTGCGTCGCATAGACCCCGCCCTCGAACACCAGGCTGTCCGTCAGCCGCAGCCGCGTCTGCAGCGTCCCGCGAAACACTCCCTGATTGCGCCGCTGGTTCTGCGGCACCGCGCTCGACCCGGGCGCGCGCGGATTACTCAGCGCCTGACCCAGCGTCACCGTCCCCGGCACGCCCTGATAGATGTCGGCGGCATAGAGGATCGCGCGCACCTCATTATCGTCGCCAAAGCTGTAGCCCAGATTCAACGTCCCGCGGATCTGGTCCTGATAGCCCTGCACGCGATAGCCATCGGTGTGGAACGCATTGACCCCGGCATAGAAATCGAACGCGCCCGACTGCCCCGCAACCTGCGCGACGCCGCGCACGCTGTCGTCGCTCCCAGCTTCGACCCGCGCCAGCACCGGCGACCGCGCGGTCTTGCCATTTGGCGTCACGAAGTTGATCGCCCCGCCGAGCTGCGCCCCGCCAAAGCGCAGCGCATTGCCGCCCTTATACACCTCGACAAAGCGCGCCCCCAGCGGGTCGATCTTCTGAAAGTCCGAAAAGCCATCGGCATCGGCGAAGGGCACGCCATCCTGCGCCAGCAACACCCCGCGCTGGTGGAAGCTCTGGTCGAGCCCCGATCCGCGGATCGACAGCCGCCCTTCCTCGCCATAGCGCTTCTGCGCGAGTACGCCCGGCACGTCGCGCAGGATGTCCGGCATCCCGATGGCGAAGCGATCCTCATAGGCTTCGGCCGCCACCACCGACACCGACCCCGGCGTCCGCGCCAGCCGCTCACGCGACTCGGCCACGACGGGCGGGTCCTCGGGATTGGCCTTGGCGGTGACGATGATCACCGGCACCTGATCGCTGTCATCGGCAAGAGCGGGAGTCGCAAGGCAAGTGGCCGCAAGCAGCGCGGCCGCAAATTGAGTCTTCATGAGATCTGCATTCCTGATCGGCGCGCAGCCTTGGCCGCACGCATTTCTCGTGCTCCTGCCAAAGCAGGAGCCCAGGGTTTGGGAGGGAAACGCGTGTGGCTCTGTGCTCCTGATTTCGCAGGAGCACAGGTGCGGCGTTTCTCAGCCCCGACGGATCAGGAAATCAGCGGCGGCCCGCGCATCGGCGGCCACAGATGTCGCACTCGGTCGACGCGCACCACCGCAACGCCGACAAACCCAAGCGCCAGGATAAACGCCAGCGCCCCGGCCAACAGCACCGGGTCCACCCCCGGCATCAGGTCCATGCCCAGCCCGGCAAAGGCGCACGGCTGCCCCGCAGCCCGCGTCGCGCCATCCTCTTTCACCGGCATCCCCGGCACGTCGATTTCGACCTGCTGCTGGCCCATGCCGGTACAGACCATCACGACGATCTTGCCCGCCTGCGCGACCGGCATGAACCCCGCCGGCACCGCAAGCTTCATCGCCAGCGCCAGCGCGATCAGCGCCGCAGCCCACCAGCGATGCGAAAGGATCAGCTCCCGGAACACGGCGTGGCGGTTAGCGGCTGGAAACCCGCCTGTCATCCGCTAAAGGGTGGGCAAAACGACCCAGGGACAGGCAATGGTTACGATCAAGACCGACGACCTCATCGACAGCGTCGCCGACGCGCTTCAGTTCATCAGCTACTACCACCCGATGGACTATATCCGCGCTTTGGGCGTGGCGTATGAGGCCGAACAGTCCCCCGCCGCCAAGGATGCGATCGCCCAGATCCTGACCAACAGCCGCATGTGCGCTGAGGGCCACCGCCCGATCTGTCAGGACACCGGCATCGTCAACGTCTTCGTCAAATGGGGCATGGACTGCCGCCTCGACGATGCCAGCCGCAGCCTGCAGGACGTGGTCGATGAAGGCGTCCGCCGCGCCTATCTCCACCCGGAAAACAAACTGCGCGCCTCGGTCCTCGCCGACCCCGCCTTCACCCGCCGCAACACCCGCGACAACACGCCCTGCGTCCTGCATGTCGAGATGGTCGCCGGCGACAAGGTCCATGTCGACGTCGCGGCCAAGGGCGGCGGCAGCGAGAACAAGTCCAAGTTCAAGATGATGAACCCGTCGGACTCGATCGTCGACTGGGTGCTCGAAATGCTGCCGCAGATGGGCGCTGGCTGGTGCCCGCCCGGCATGCTCGGCATCGGCATCGGTGGCACGGCGGAACATTGCGTCCTGCTCGCCAAAAAGGCGCTGATGGAACAGATCGACATGGCCAGCCTCAAGCAGCGCGGGCCCCAGAACGACCTCGAGGCGCTGCGCATCGAGATTTTCGACAAGGTCAACGCACTCGGCATCGGTGCACAGGGCCTTGGCGGCCTCGCCACCATTCTCGACGTCAAGATCATGGACGCCCCGTGCCACGCCGCGGGCAAGCCGGTCGCGATGATCCCCAATTGCGCCGCGACCCGCCACGCCCACTTCACCCTCGACGGCAGCGGCCCGGCCTATCTCGAAGCGCCGAAACTCGAAGAATGGCCGGACGTCAACTGGACGCCGGACAAGGCCGCGATCCGCGTCGACCTCGACGCGCTCACCCCCGAAGTCGTGCAAAGCTGGAAACAGGGCGACCGCCTGCTGCTCAACGGCAAGATGCTCACCGGCCGCGACGCCGCGCACAAGCGCATCGCCGACATGCTCGCGCGCGGCGAGGAGCTGCCGGTCGAGTTCAAGGGCCGGGTCATCTATTATGTCGGACCGGTCGATCCGGTCGGTGAAGAAGTTGTCGGCCCCGCCGGCCCCACCACGGCAACGCGCATGGACAAGTTCACGCGCATGATGCTGGAGCAGGGCCTGCTCGCCATGGTCGGTAAGGCCGAACGTGGCCCCGCCGCGACCGACGCGATCCGCGACCATCAAAGCGCCTATCTCATGGCCGTCGGCGGCGCCGCCTACCTCGTCGCCCGCGCGATCAAGGGCAGCAAGGTCGTCGGCTTCGAGGATCTCGGCATGGAAGCGATCTACGAATTTGAAGTGCAGGACTTCCCCGTCACCGTCGCGGTCGATGCCGAGGGCAACAATGTCCACCAGCTCGCGCCTTTGGTGTGGCGCGACAAGATCGCGAAGGAAGGGCTGTTGCAGGGCGCGTGACCCCGGCGCGGATCGCTTGAGATCGTGGTGCGGTCCGATACACTCGCCGCACCACGCATCGGGGGACCGCCATGAAACCGACACGGATCGCGCTGATCGCCGCCGGCCTTGCCCTGTTCGGTGCGCAACCGGCACTGGGTCAGCTGTTCGACGGGCTGAAGGGCAAGAAGCTGAAAACCGCGATCGCCGCCGCGCAGGCGCATCCGCTGGGCAGCGAGAAGAATCCGATCCGGGCCGACATGCCGCCCGGCGAGCGCGCCTATCTTGCCCGCCTGCGCTGTGCGGACGGCAATGCGCCCGCGTTCGAGCGGCTGGGCAGCACCGGGATCGGCCCCTATCACAACATCCTCGACCTCTACACGGTCCAGTGCGCCGGGGCGCAGCCGGTTTCGGTCTATATCGACATGTACCACGACCATGTCGAAACCGCGCCGGTCGCGGGGTTTACGATCGTCGCGCCCTGACCGGCGTAGCGGCGGTCAGCGATAGACGATCTGCACCTTCCCTGCCGCCTCAACCGCCACACGCCGCGCTGCATCGGTGTCCCTCGCGAGCGCCAGCGCGACGCCCATCCGCCGGTATGGCCGCGTCGTCGGCTTGGCGAAGATGCGCAGATCGACCTCGCCGCCCGGTGTCGCCAGCGCCTCGGCGATCCCGTCATAGCCCGGCGCTTCGCTGTCCCGGTCCGCCAGGATCACCGCCGAAGCCGCCGCCCCGCGCAGCACCACTTCCGGCACCGGCAGTCCCAGCACCGCGCGCGCATGCAGATCGAACTCGGTCAGATTCTGCGAGATCAGCGTGACCATGCCGGTATCATGCGGCCGCGGTGACAGCTCGCTGAAGATCACCTCCTCGCCCTTCACGAAGAATTCGACCCCGAACAGGCCATAGCCGCCCAGATCGTCGACCACCTTGCGCGCCATCTCCTGCGCCGCCGCGATTGCGCCCGCGCTCATCGCCGCCGGCTGCCAGCTTTCCTGATAGTCGCCGCGCTCCTGCCGGTGCCCGATCGGCGGACAGAACACGACGCCGTCGCGCGTCCGCACCGTGAGCAGCGTGATCTCGTAATCGAAATCGACAAACTCCTCGACGATCACCCGCCGCCGGTCACCGCGCATGTTCGCGACCGCATAGTCCCACGCCGCCTCGAGGCTTCCGGCGTCGCGCACCGTCGTCTGGCCCTTGCCCGACGAGGACATGACCGGCTTGATCACGCACGGCAGGCCGGTGTGCTCCGCCCCCGCCAGCACCTCTTCCAGGCTCTCGGCATAGCGATAGCGCGACGTGCGCAGCCCGAGCTCGACCGCTGCCACCTCACGGATCGCGTCGCGGTTCATCGTCATCATTGTCGCGCGCGCCGACGGCACCACCGTCACCCCCGCCGCCTCGACCTCAGCGAGCACCTCGGTCCGGATCGCCTCGATCTCCGGCACCACCAGATCCGGCGCATGCCGCTCAATCGCCGCGCGCAGCGCATCGCCGTCGAGCATCGAGAATACCTCGCACCCGTCCGCCACCTGCATCGCCGGCGCATTGGGATAGGCATCGCACGCGATCACCTGCGCCCCCAACCGCTTGGCGGAGATGACGAATTCACGCCCCAGTTCCCCGGAGCCCAGCAACAGGATTTTAGCGGTGTAGGTCATGATGCGGGATTAGGCGAAGCGCAGCGGTGGGCAAACGGAAAATGCGATTTCGAGCTTGTGGCCTCAACCCCTCGACGATCCGTCGAACCGACGTATTCGTAAACAAATCAATAAAAGAACCCCCGGGGAGAATCCTACAGAAATGTAACGGATGCACCGAAGTTCATGTCGCGATGCTATAAATGTCTGTCGACACTCAATGGTGCAATCCGTTTACTGACGAGAAACGTGATCGAGCAGCTCATTGAGGGACCAATTACGCGGCGGCGGCGCTTCTAGCGCAGCCTCGCTTTTCGAAGGTACCGCACGTGATGCATTGGTTCGAGGCCGACGCGCCGGTTCGGCAAAAGACCCTGATCGCTTTCGGATCGCTGGTCATGCTGATGCTCCTGACGGCTCTGATCGGTCTTGTGCGCGCCGACTGGATCATGGCTGGAACCGGCGTCGCGACCGCACTGGTAGGTAGTGCGCTCGGCCTTCGGTTTCGGCGCGCGATCTGCGACCCCTATGTCAACACGGTCGTGCGAATGGAGGCATTGGCCGCCGGCGATCTGACCAGCCCGATCTACTATACCGATTACAAGGACTGTGTCGGCCGCATGACCCGCGCGATGTTCACTTTCCGGGACACCGCGCAGGAGCAGAATCGCCTTTCGCACGAGCAGACCGACGTCGTCGCAACGCTGCGGACCAGCCTTGAGTCGCTCACCGCGGGAGACCTGACGGCCGATATCCGCGCCGAACTGCCGCCCGTGTACGCCGAGTTGAAAACGAACTTCAACGCAGCCCTGGCGTCGCTGCGCAGCTTGATCGGATCGGTCATGCAGAGCACCCGCGGCATCACGGCGTGCTCCACCGAGATCGCGCACGCATCGGAGGACCTCGCCCGCCGTACCGAAGCGAATGCCGCCAGCCTCGAAGAAACCTCTGCCGCAGTCGCGCAGATGCGGGAGCGGCTGGAGTCCAACGCGGAAGCCGCCGAGCGGACGGTTACCCGTGCCGATGGCGCGATCCAGAGCGTCGCCACGGGCCGGACGAAAGCCGAAGAAGCGGTACAAGCCATGACCCGCGTCAGCGACAGTGCCAAAGGCATCGACACGGTAATCGAGGGGCTCGACAAGATCGCGTTTCAGACTCGCGTCCTCGCGATGAACGCCGCAGTTGAGGCTGGCCGCGCCGGAGAAGCCGGGCGAGGCTTTGCCGTCGTCGCCGACCTCGTCTCCGCCCTGGCGATGCGCGCTGAGGAAGAAGCCGGCCGGGCGCGCGAACAATTGACTGCAACACAGACCGATATCGGCGCAGCCGTCGAAATGGTCCGCAACGTCGACACCGCCTTCGCGAACATCTCTGGCGATGTCGGTGAGGTGCATCTTCTTCTCGCTAACATGGCCAGCGCGAACGAGGCCCAATCGACCGCGATCCGTGAGATCAGCGTCGCCGTCTCCGCGATGGATCAATCGACCCAACAGAATGCGGCGATGGTCGAAGAAACGTCCGCCGCCGCCCGCAACCTCTTGACCGAGGTTGACACGCTTGCCGCGCAGGCCGGCCAGTTCGACGTTGGTGGACCGAACGCCGGGACGCAGCGCGCTCGATCAGCCCGTCACCGTGAGTCGTCGCCGGCAATGTATCTCGCTGTGGCCGCCGAATAGGACGCACGCCCCGACGTGGTTCGCATTCTGCGCAACTGCACATCCCGACGACGGACAATAAAGCGGCCGCGACGGAGATTTCCGTCGCGGCCGCTTCTGTTCCGACCCTGACCCCGCGTGGGCCAGGGATGAGTCGGTTACGCCTTGAGGTCGAAGCGGTCGGCGTTCATGACCTTCGTCCAGGCCGCGACGAAGTCCTTAACGAACTTCTCCTCATGGCCGTTCTCGGCATAGACTTCGGCAACCGCGCGCAGTTCGGAGTTGGAGCCGAAGATCAGGTCGGCGCGGGTCGCGCGCCAGGTTTCGTGGCCGCCCTTGCGGTCGGTCGCGATGAACTCCTGGTCGTCCGATCCTTCGGCCGCCTTCCAGACATTGGTCATGCCCAGCAGGTTGACGAAGAAGTCGTTGGTCAGCTGGCCCGAACGCTTGGTGAAATGGCCATGGCCACGCTCGCCATGATTGGCGCCGAGCACGCGCAGGCCGCCGATCAGCACCACCAGTTCGGGAACCGAGAGGCCGAGCAGCGACGCGCGGTCGAGCATCATTTCCTCGGTCTTCACCGCCAGCTTCTTCTTGCCGAGATAGTTGCGGAAGGCGTCGGCCTCCGGCTCCATCACGGCGAAGCTGTCGGCGTCGGTCTGTTCCTCGGTCGCGTCACCACGGCCGCCGGTGAACGGCACGGGGACATTGTGGCCCGCATCCTTGATCGCCTTCTCAAGACCGACCACGCCGCCGAGCACGATCGCGTCGGCCATCGACAGCGACCCGCGCAGCCCGTCAAGCGTGCTCAGCACCTTGGCCAGCATCTCCGGCTCGTTGACCTCCCAGTCCTTTTGCGGAGCAAAGCGGATGCGCGCGCCGTTCGCGCCGCCGCGATGGTCGGACTTGCGATAGGTGCTGGCCGATGCCCAGGCCGTCTTGATAAGCTGGCTGACGGTCAGCCCGCTATTGGCAATCTTTTCCTTGACCGCCGCGACCTCGGCGTCGCTCGGCATGGTGCCGGCGGGGATCGGATCCTGCCAGATCAGGTCCTCTTCCGGCACTTCCGGGCCGAGGTAACGGACCTTGGGCCCCATGTCGCGATGGGTCAGCTTGAACCAGGCGCGGGCAAAGGCGTCCTTGAACGCTTCATGGTCGTTGCGGAACTTCTCGCTGATCACGCGGAATTCCGGGTCCATCTTGAGCGCCATGTCGGCGGTGGTCATCATGGTCGGGACCTTGATGCTCGGGTCCCATGCCGCCGGGGCCATGTCCTCTTCACGCTGGTTGATCGGCTGCCACTGCTGCGCACCGGCGGGCGAGTGGACGAGTTCATAGTCGTAATCGAGCAGGAGGCGGAAATAGTTCGCGCTCCACTCGGTCGGCGTGTTGACCCACGATCCTTCGATCCCGCTGGTCACGGTGTGCTCGCCGATGCCGCCGCTTTCATGGCTGCTGACCCAGCCGAAGCCGAGCGCGGTGATGTCGCCGCCTGCGGGGGCCGCGCCGAGCAGCGAGGCGTCGCCATTGCCATGCGCCTTGCCGAAGGTGTGGCCGCCGGCGGTGAGCGCGACGGTTTCCTCATGGTTCATCGCCATGCGCTCGAACGTCGCCTTCATGTCACGCGCCGACAGCAGCGGATCGGGGTTGCCGCCCGGCCCTTCCGGATTGACGTAGATGAGACCCATCTGGATCGCGGCGAGCGGGCCCTCCAGCTCGTGCATCCCGTGTTCGGGGGCGATACGGGTCTGAACGCCCTCGTTCACCCACTTGTCTTCGCTGCCCCAGTAGATGTCGCGCTCGGGCTCGTACACGTCGGCGCGGCCGCCGCCGAAACCGAACACCGGGCCGCCCATCGACTCGATCGCGACATTGCCGGCGAGAATGAAGAGGTCGGCCCAGCTGATCGACTGCCCGTATTTCTGCTTGATCGGCCAGAGCAGGCGGCGCGCCTTGTCGAGATTGCCGTTGTCGGGCCAGCTGTCGAGCGGGGCGAAGCGCTGCTGCCCGCTATTGGCGCCGCCGCGACCGTCGGCGGTGCGATAGGTGCCGGCGGCATGCCAGGCCATGCGGATGAAGAACGGGCCGTAATGCCCGTAATCAGCCGGCCACCAGGGCTGGCTGTCGGTCATCAGCGCGACGAGGTCCGCTTTGAGCGCGGCATAGTCGAGCTTCTTGAACGCCTCGGCATAATCGAAGTCCGGCCCCATCGGGTTGGACGAACCATTGGGGTTGAGGATTTCGGTGGCCAGCATCTCGGGCCACCAATCCTTGTTGGTGCGGCCGAGCAGCGAGCGAATGCCGCCATTGCCGTGGACGGGGCAGCCGCCGCCGTCGATCGATCCGGTTTTCGCGTCCATGGGGAATCCCTCCTTGCGTGATTGGTCTTGGGGGGAGGCTATCGAAGCGCGGCGCGGCGCGGAAACGGGATAAACCGGTCAGTGCGAGTGAGGAAATCGATTATGCCATCGTTCAGTCATCGATTGGGACGAACAGAGTCGGGATTTAGTGCGACCGAATCGCGTCGATCAGCTCGTCCTTGCTCATGCCCGATCGGCCTTCGATGCCGATCTCCTTCGCCTCGTCGTACAGCTCGTCCTTCGTCCGATCTTCGAGCCGGGTGCTCTTGTGATCGAGCGAGCCTTCCGCCTTGGCATTGGCGATGCGCGCGGCTTTCTCTTTCGACGCGCCGTCCTTGCGGAGGTCTTCGTACAGCTTGTCGTCCTTGATCTGGGGTCCGTGGTCCTTGGCCATGATCCATCTCCTGCTAACCACCGGAAAACCTACGGGGAAACACAATGATCCCGGATTTGATGTGACAAACAGGCGACAAAGCCGGATCGAGCGCCTATAGGCCCGCGGATCGACCAACGACTCCCCCGAAGGGCCGATGCTGACCACACATCCGTTCGATGACGATAAGCTGCGCGAAGAGTGCGGCGTATTCGGTGTTTCCGGTGCCGAGGGCGCAGCCGCGCTTGTCGCGCTGGGGCTGCACGCGTTGCAGCATCGCGGGCAGGAGGCCGCCGGCATCACCAGCTTTGACGGCGCGCATTTCCACACGCATCGCGCGATGGGCCATGTCGCGGGCAATTTCGACCGCGACGATGTGATCCGCGCGCTGGCCGGAACCGTGGCGTGCGGCCATGTCCGCTATTCGACCACGGGTGAGACCGCGCTGCGCAACGTGCAGCCACTTTACGCCGAACTGGCGAGCGGCGGGTTTGCGGTCGCGCATAACGGCAACATCTCGAACGCAATGCACCTGCGGCGCGAGTTGATCCGGCGCGGTTCGATCTTCCAGTCGACGTCGGATACCGAAACGATCATCCATCTGGTCGCGACCAGCGGCTACAAGGACCTGCTCGACCGGTTCATCGATGCGCTGAAGCAGGTCGAGGGCGCCTATTCGCTGATCTGCATGACGCAGGAAGGCATGATCGCGTGCCGCGACCCGCTGGGCATCCGGCCGCTGGTGATGGGCCGCCTCGGTGACGCCTATATCTTTGCTTCGGAGACGGTCGCGCTCGACGTGGTCGGTGCCGACTATGTCCGCGATGTCGAGCCGGGCGAACTGGTCATCGTGAAAGACGGCGAGATGCGGTCGATCCGCCCCTTCACCGCGATCGCGCCGCGCCCGTGCATCTTCGAGTGGGTCTATTTCAGCCGCCCGGATTCGATCGCGCAGGACCGATCGGTCTATACGGTGCGCAAGGGCATCGGCGCGGAGCTAGCGATCGAATCGCCGGTCGATGCCGATCTGGTGATCCCGGTGCCGGATTCGGGCGTGCCCGCCGCGATCGGCTATGCCCAACAGTCGGGCATTCCGTTCGAGCTTGGCATCATCCGCTCGCACTATGTTGGCCGCACCTTCATCCAGCCGAGCGCGGAAGTGCGGCGGCTGGGCGTCAAGCTCAAGCACAATGCCAACCGCGCGCTGATCAAGGGCAAGCGCATCATCCTGATCGACGACTCGATCGTGCGCGGCACGACCAGCCTGAAGATCGTCGAGATGATGCGCGAGGCCGGTGCCGCCGAGGTGCATATGCGCATCGCCAGCCCGCCGACGACGCACAGCTGCTTTTATGGCGTCGACACGCCCGAGCGCTCGAAGCTGCTCGCCGCGCAGCATGACGTTGCCGGGATGGCAAAGTTCATCAAGGCAGACAGCCTGGCGTTCGTGTCGATCGACGGCCTGTACCGCGCGCTGGGCGAGGCACGGCGCGGCGACGTGCTGCCGCGTTACTGCGACGCGTGCTTCACCGGCGAATATCCGACCCAATTGACCGATCATGACGAACAGGCGGTCAGCCAGTTCGCCCTGCTCGACGAGAAGCGCTGATCCCATGACAGAACAGGCACTTGCGGGGCGCATCGCGCTCGTCACCGGCGCGAGCCGCGGGATCGGCGCGGCGACCGCGATCGCGCTGGCGGCACAGGGCGCACATGTCGTGCTGACCGCGCGCACCGCCGGCGGGTTGGAAGAGGTCGAGGAAGCGATCTTCGCGGCCGGCGGAACGGCGACGATTGCGCCGATGGACCTGATCGAGACAGATTCGATCCCGCGTCTGGCTCAGGCAGTGGCGGAGCGCTGGGGCAAGCTCGACATCCTGGTGCTGAACGCCGCCGCTCTCGGCACCCTGTCGCAGGTTTCGGCATTCGACCCCAAGGAAGTGGCCAAGGTGTTGGCACTCAACGTCAGCGCACAGGCGGCGCTGATCGGGGCGTTCGACGGCCTGCTGCGCAAGTCCGACGCCGGCCGCGTGATCGGCGTAACGTCGAAGGTCGGCCGCCAGCCGCGCGCCTATTGGGGCCTGTATGGCGCGACCAAGGCGGCGTTCGAGAATCTGCTGCTGAGCTATGCCGATGAGGTACGCAACCTGACCAAGGTGCGCGTGGCGCTGCTCGATCCCGGCGCGACCCGCACCAAGATGCGCGCGCGGGCGTACCCGGGTGAGGCGCCCGAGAGCGTCAAGCCGCCGGAAGAGGTGGCGGCGCGGATCGTTGCGATGCTGGCCGAGGATTTCGAGACGGGGGCGTTTGAGGCGCTCGGGTGAGGGGCGTTCAAGGACAATCGCCGATCCCAGCTTTCGCCCAGTCGCGTTGCATAGCGCTGACCAGCTTCGCGGGGGGTGGCTCGACCGCCACTACCTCATCGGCAAAAAACTCACGCGCGTAGATATTTAGGTGGCCGTAACCTCCAGGCGACTCGGTGGCCCAGCCAAAAGCCGAATTTTTGCCAGCCCGATGTCGCAAAGACCCGCGATATCCCGCTCCAGTTGCTCGTCGAGCTTTGCATCCATCTTAGAAGTTCGAATACTTGTCCACCACGTGCTTCCCGTGAAGCCGCCGCCCTTCGGAGCTGGGGGAAGATCGCTTTCGATCAAATTAGCAGCCTCAAACCCTGTTAGAAGCACCCCATCCACCCGCCTGCGTGGTCCCAAAATCGCGCAACCGAGATCCTCGGCATTGATATTCGCTGGACGGGAGAAGTTGGGTAGTCCAACTTCGCAGAGGCGTCCGAGCATTCCAACGCGGTCCTGCTGGTACCAAGCGAACGTAACGAGGAATAGCGCCGCCAATCCAGCGGCGCAGCCCGCCAATATCCGTCCCGCCGAAGCCACCATCGGCTGCTCCCCGACCTTCTGCATCGAGCGCGAAACCGGAAGCGCTCAGTCCGCCCCCGCCCCTTCGATCCCCAGCAACTCCACCGTGAACAACAGCGTCGCGCCGCCCGGGATCGGGCCGCGGCCGGCGGGGCCGTAGGCCAGATCCATCGGGATCGCGAATTCCACCTTGTCGCCGACGCCCATCAGCTGGACGCCTTCGGTCCAGCCGCGGATGACGCGGTTGAGCGGGAAGGTGATCGGCTGGCCGCGCTTGATCGAGCTGTCGAATTCGGCACCGTCGGTGAAGGTGCCGACATAATGGACGGTCACGCGGTCGGTCGGGCCGGGGTGCTGGCCGGAACCGTTCCCCGCGATCAGCCGCCAGCGCAGGCCGCTCTTGGTCACGTTCCAACCGGCGCCACCGTGACGCTGCGCCAGTGCGAGCGATTGCTGGTTGTGCCAGGCCACGTCCTGCGACCGGTCGGGCGCGTCCTGCGCGGCGGCGGGCAGCGCGATCAGCGCGGCGATCATGGCGATGGCGTGCTTCATGCTGCGAGGAACGCCTTGACCTGTGCCTGGAAGAAGGGCGCGTTGTCCCACATGATGAAGTGCGCGGAAGCAGGCACACGGACCAGCTTCGCGCCTTTGATCGCGGCGAACGACGCCTGGTAGAAGCCGTCCATCTGCGCATCGCTGACCGGAGCGCCACGGGGCGTCACGTAGAGCACCGTGGTCGGCGCGGTGATCTTGCCCAGTTCCGGCATCAGGTTGGTGACGACCAGTTCGCCATAGGCGCGCGCGGACACGTCACGGTCGGACTTCATCGCGTCGTCCAGCGCGGGCGCACGCATGCTTTCGGTCGCGACCATCGACGCGATCGTGCCTTCAAGCTGCTTGGCATAGGCGTCCTGCGGGCTGTTGCGCATGCCGGCCATGATCTGGTCCGCGATCGGCTTGAGCGACTCGGGTGTCGCCTGCGGGCCGCCGAACATCGCGCCGAGGAAGGGGAGCATGTCCACGACCATCAGCTTGCCGACCTGATCGGGGTGGCGCGCGGCGAGCATCATCGCCATCGTGCCGCCCATCGAATGACCGATCACCGCAACCTTGCCGAGCTTGTTCTCGGCAATGTAGCGCGAGATTTCCTCGGCCACCGGCGCGGCGACGTTACCCTCGGTGTTCCCGCCCTTGTCGAGCCCGGCGAACCCGCGCACCTGCACCTTGTGGTAGCGATAGCCGGGGAGCGCGGCGGTCATCTCCGCCCAGACGCGGGCGCTGGAGGACAGGCCGGGGATCAGGATGACGTCGGCACCCTTCCCCTCCACCGTCACAACGATGCGGTCGGACGCGAAGTCCTTCGCCGCTGCTGGCGTGGGGAGCAACGCTGCGGTCAGCAGCATCGCCAGTGTCGCGAACAGGCCGCGGCGGTTCATCATCTCAATCCCTCCCATATGACAGGCGCCATGCCGGCGGTGCCGGGTCGGCCAGTTCGATCGCCAGCTCTTCGTCCACCGCCGCGTCTTCGTCCAGTTCCTCGGCGCTGAAAATCTCGCGATTCATCACGAAGCTGCCGTGATAGCCCGAGAAGCGCCAGTCGCCGGTCACTTCGGTACCGTCCTCGCTGATCCGGCCGGAATAGGCGACGCTGTGCGCGAGCGGGCCGGCCGGGTCATATTGCTTGGTGAAGACCAGCGTATCGACGCTGCGTGTTCCGGACACGAAGGCGCGTCGGATGTCGGACAGGCCGGTATCGTCGGGTTCGGTAATCGTCCCCGCGACCGTGCCGCCAAACTCCTCGAGATGCGCAATGAAGCTGTTTTCGGGGACGTCCCAGCTGGTCGCGAAGTAGCGGCCATACCAGACGCCGGTCGCGTCGCGGGGGTCGTTCATGCAGGGTCCACCAGGGCAATGAGTTCGGGGAGCGTCAGCGGCTCGGCGCAGAGATAGCCCTGATAGAATTGGCACCCCTCCTTGGCCAGCAGGTCGAGCTGTTCGGGGGTCTCCACCCCTTCGGCGATCACGGTGAGGCCGAGCGAGCGCGCCATATCGATCACGCCGCGCACGACGATTCGGTCGCGCGCGCTGCCCGTGATGTCCTGCGTCAGGCGCCGATCAACCTTGAGATAGTCGAGTGGGAGCGCCTTCAAATAGGCGAGGCTGGAATAGCCAGTGCCGAAATCGTCGATCGCGACGCGGCAGCCGGCGGCGCGCAGCTCGCTGAGCAGGCGTGAGGCTTCGCCGAGATCGTCGATCAGCCCGCCTTCGGTAATCTCGACCGTCAGGCGCGCGCGGGGGAAGCCGCTGCTGTCGACCCAGTCGAGGAACAGGTCGGCGAACCCGGCGCGCGCCACATCGGCGGCGGTGACGTTGACCGACAGGCGCAGATGACGGAGCGACGCGGGCCAGCGCGCGGCCTGTGCCAGCGCGAGGCGCTGGACATGCTCCGACAGCGCGACCTCCAGCTCGGCGCGCGCCGCGGCGGCGAACAGCGTCTCGGCCCCCACCTCGCCATGCTGCGGGTGGCGCCAGCGCGCCAGTGCCTCGACCCCGACGATCGCGCCGGTGGCGACCGCGACCTGCGGCTGCAAACGCAGCTCGATCTCGCCCGCCTCCATCGCGCGGCGCAGATCGACCGCGAGCGCTTCGAGCGGCATGGCGCGGTCGTCCTCGTCTCCGGTGAGCGCCTCGCTGACGCGACGCAGCAGGGCTGCGGCATCGTCACCCGAACGCGCTGTCGCGATCGCGATGCGCGCCCCCACCGGAGCGATGGCATCGCCGACGACGAAGGGGCGGGTCAGTGCCTCCTCGATTCCCGTAGCGGCAGCGGCGAGCGCTTGTGCGTCGGCATCTTCCGCAGCGACAAGGAACTCGGCGCCGCCCATCCGCGCCAGCGTCGCGCGGCGGCCGAGCGTGGCGCGCGCGGCATCGGCAATCCGGGTCGAAGCCGCGCGCAGCACCGAATCGCCCGCCTCACGGCCATAGGCGGTGTTGACCATGTCGAACCGGCCCAGCGTCACCAGTACAACGCCTACCGGCTGCGCTTCATCGAGCCGGCGGGTCAGCCAGCGGCGCATGCCGTTGTCGTCGCGCACGCCGGTCAGGACATCGCGGACGACCGCACTGGCATCGACCTCACCCAGCCGCTCGATCAGCGCGTGAATGCGGCCGGTGCGCGCGTCGCGCTGCAGATGCTCGACGACGCGCCCGGCTCCGGGCAGATCGTGCGCAAAGGCGGTCGCCTGGATCCCGTCGCGCAGCCGCGCCAGCGCGCCGCGCATCGCCCCGCGATCCGCCGCCTCGACATGGCGCAGCATGGTGCGCAGCGACGGCGCGGAGCTGAGCCCGAGCATCGCCGCCAGCGCGGGCGTGACCTGCAGCGAGCGCAGTGCGGGGTCGTAACGCCAGCCGAGCGGTTCACCGGTCGCGCGGGTCGCGTCGGTGCCAGTGCGCTGGGCGTGACGCGCGGCGAAACGCAGCGCCTGAACGAACTCGACCTCCCGCATCGGACTGGCAAGGAAGTGGGTCGCGCCAGCATCGTAGAATTCGCCGAGCCGCGCAGTGTCGTCGCGGGAGACGAGCGCGAGCAAAGCGGCCCCGTTCGCACTCGTCACCGGCGCCATCGCGCGGACGGCGCTCAGACCTTCGGCAACCGAACCGCGCGCATCGACCACCGCCACCGCCGCGCCGCTCGCCAGGAAGCGCCGATCGGCCCCCTCCCC
>VYKS01000394.1_pt1 | contig 22456 bp, 26 predicted proteins | sample 5114511 | NCBI WGS metagenome assembly VYKS01 (sample SAMN12291795, study PRJNA351875) | freshwater metagenome | isolation source: freshwater lake | place: USA: Michigan, Gull Lake | collected 2011-07-05 | reverse complement strand
AAAAAACTAGAAACAGGTCAAACTTTCTGATATACCCAATTCAAACCTTCCAATATGCACAATACTGCCTATATATTTGTATTCTGTGTTACCGTTTGAATTTGGAACTGCTGCCTAAAAGTTGACAGAGTTGTGCAACTTGGTAAACTAGAGTATATTACATCAGGTTTCAAATAATTCCGTGAGCAGAAGTATTCTCCAAAATAAGTTAGAAAATGCCTCTCAATCAGATCGCATGATTGTTAAGTCTTTTCTGGAATCACCTCAAGAAGTAAAGGAAAGTGTTAAATCTTTTCTGCAAACCTCAAAGCAGAACCCAAAGCTTATAAGTATTTTCGCTAGAGTATCAGCCACAAAAAAGCTAAATGCTATTGTTGAATCCAACCAAGGATCGGACTTTGATACACTTCTGGAATTCTTAAATGATCCAGATTTCTTAGCTGATGCGACTAAAACCGATCCCCTAGCTGCGGCAAAATTAAAAGGTGCCAAGTTCAAACATGATTTACTCAAAGGAACCTTAAGTAGTGAGGAGATCGCTAAATTATTAGGAATTTCTCGTCAAGCCGTAGATAAACGCCGTCATAACGGTAAGCTGCTGGCATTCTCTCAAGGTCGCAGAGGTTATGCTTATCCCAGTTGGCAAGTCGAAAATGGACAAGTAACTGCTGGTTTAGATCAAGTACTCCAAGTTCTCTCAGAATATTCGGAGTGGACACAAGCCATGTTTTTAACCACTGGGGATCTGCATTTGCATGGACAGACTCCATTAGAGTGTTTGCGCTTGGGTAAAACCCAAGAAGTCTTAACTGCTGCGAAGATATATGGGGAACAAAGTGCAGCCTAGTCCTCATCCCGATCCACCCCAAGACTTTAATCAAAGAGAATTACCCATAGTTGAAATTACCCAACCACTTTTTCGGCTCCACCATAAAAAGTATCCAGCTTTACACTTCTCTTGGAGAGGAGATGGAAGGTTTGATGGTGCGGATCAAGATTATGGAATTTGCTACACGGGGCTTGATGTCTATGGGGCTTTTATTGAATGTTTTGGTCGTACTCTTGGTAACAAATTTGTAGAAAAAGCTGCCTTACAAAAAAAGTTTTTATCAGAGATTAAGCCTAAAATCCCTTTAAAAATAACTGACACCACAGGTAAAGCCTTAACTCAAATAGGTGCTGATGAGAGACTTTCAACGGGAGATTATTTGATATCACGAATCTGGGCTAATGCTATTTTTAATCACCCAGACAAGCCTGATGGAATTTTGTATCGCTCTCGCCATGATGGTGACAGATTTTGCTGTGGCTTATTTAATTCTGCCCAAGACAAGCTTAGTGTGAAGTTTTTGGGAACCCTCTTGGAAGCACCAAACATAATACAGTTGGCGGATATTTTAGCTCACTATGATTTTGGACTTATTTGATTTTTTAGACTTCTCAAGCGAGTATTAAATAGTGATCGCTGCTCAATATACCCCAATAAGTTAATTCTCTGAATCTGACATCAAGATACAATAGGAAAAATACAAAAGTTGTAAATCATGGCTGAATGGTTAGAGCATACCGTCCAAATTGAAGTTGAGCATCCCATAGATCAAGTCTGGAGTCTGTGGTCGAGTTTAGAATTAATGCCTAATTGGATGAAGTGGATTCAGTCTGTAAAAATTCCTGCTGATAATCCTGAAATTTCTAATTGGGAACTTGGTACCAGTGGTTTAACCTTTACTTGGCGATCGCGGATTCTCAAGCAAACTCCCAACCAAATTATCCAATGGGAATCTATAGACGGACTACCCAATCGGGGCGCAATTAGGTTTTATCGTCGTCCCCAAGGCACAGTTATTAAGCTGACGGTTGCCTATGCTTTGCCAAGTATTGTCAAACAAGTTTTAGATGGCTTGTCAATTCCTAAAGTAGTAGAATCTACGCTCCAAGCTGACTTAGAAAGATTTCGTACCTATATGGATAACCATGCTAAGGTTAGCTAGACGAAATGTCACTATTAGTAATAGAATTTTCAGGCAACATTGAACAGCTAAAAGGTATTTGTGGGAATTTTCTCAAAGGACATAGGTATTGACCTCGGTACTGCTAACACTCTGATCTATGTTTCAGGCGAGGGAATCGTATTGCAAGAGCCGTCAGTAGTGGCGATCGATCAACGGGATAAAACTTTTTATGCTGCTGGGGTCGAAGCCAACAAAATGATTGGGCGCACGCCTGGGGATATAGTCGCAGTTAGACCATTAAAAGATGGCGTAATTGCTGATTTTGATGCTGCCGAAATGATGCTGAGGGCATTTATTATCAGAGCCAAGCGTCGGAGCATATTTAATCCCCGCATTGCGATCGGGATTCCCAGTGGAGTTACGGGCGTAGAATGGCGAGCGGTGATGGATGCAGCCAGAAGAGCAGGGGCAAGGGAAGTTTACCCCATTGATGAACCTGTAGCCGCAGCGATCGGGGCGGGACTGCCAGTGACAGAGGCTACGGGAAACATGATTATTGATATTGGTGGCGGAACTACTGAAGTTGCGGTTTTAAGCCTACAGGGGATTGTTTTAAGTGAGTCTGTGCGAGTGGCTGGGGATGAATTGACCGAGGCAATTATCAGCTATATGAAAAAGGTTCATAATCTAGCTGTAGGTGAACGTAGCGCCGAGCAGATCAAGATTGAAATTGGCTCAGCTTATCCCACTGCTGAGGAACTATCTATGGAGGTGCGGGGAAGACACTTGCTATCAGGGTTACCCCATACAGTTATTGTTAAAGCTACTGAAATTCGAGAAAGTATGGCAGAACCTTTATCCGTAATTGTCGAAGCCGTTAAGCGTACCCTAGAAAAAACTCCTCCCGAACTAGCTTCAGACATTATAGATCGGGGAATTATGTTGGCTGGTGGTGGGGCTTTACTTAGTGGTATTGATACTTTAATCAGCCATGAGACAGGAATTGTTACTCATATTGCTGCTGCTCCGTTAAATTGTGTGGTGATGGGTGCAGGCAAAGTTTTAGAAGACTACAAAAAACTGGGTAGAGTTTTAACTAGCCGTTTGAATCGCCTCTAGACTAACATCTTCTATTGATTGAATTGATTGATATACCGATCTAAGCATGGAATCTTTCCGTCGTCATTGGCAACGTTACGCTTTTCAGTTGGGGATGGCACTGGCTGGGCTGCTTGTGGCTTGGATGATTCGTCAGACTAATGGTGTGGTTTTAATGGAGGCATATCAATTTTTGAGTGCCCCATTTCAGCCTAATTTTTCCAGCCAAGAAGTGATCCAAGATGCCAGGGTTAAAGAGCTTCAGTTTCGGCTGACAGAATTAGAAAATCAAAATCAGCAGTTTCGCAGAATTTTAGGCGAAAAACCAATTATTGCGGGTTCAGGGATTTGGGCGGCTATTATTGGGCGCAGTGCGGATTCATGGTGGCAACAAATTCTGATTGGTAGAGGTAGTAAAGATGGAATTACAACTGGGGCGATCGCTTTGGGTGCGGGTGGATTGGTGGGCAGGGTTACGGATGTATCTCCCCATAGCAGTCGAGTTTTATTGCTGAGTGATCCTACTAACCAAGTTGGGGTGGTGGTTAGCCGTAGCCGCTATATGGGCATTTTACGGGGACAAAGCCAAAATTTGGGGGTAATTGAGTTTTTTGATCGGGATACCGATGCTAAACGTGGTGATATTATTGCCACTTCACCATTCAGTAAGCTCTATCCTGCGGGAATTCCCATTGGCAGAATCCGTTCGGTAAATTTAGATAAACAACCAGCCCCAGAAGCAATCGTCGAGTTTACAGTTCCGATGTCTTTGATTGAGTTTGTTCAGGTTTATCCCAAGCAATGACAAACTTCAATTATTTTTGATAAAGCAAATAGCCTAAATAGCCAACAGCGATCGCTACTACAGATAGATAAAACCAAAAACATAGCCAAAACCCTATAAATTGGGCGAGCAATCCCCAAAATTCAGGAACCCTTGTATAGTTCCACTTGGGCTGGAGGCTAATAATTTCCGATCGCTCATATCTTGAGATTTGATGTTTGGGTAAAACCCTGTAATGAATGCGGGCAAAGGGTGACAAGAGTTTGATCTGTTTATATCTTTGATGTCTTGCAGTTAAACGTTTACGGAGATTAACTGCCTTGCCCACATAAAATAGTCGCCATAATGCTGTCATGTAGTAAACCCCTGAGGCTTCAGGCATTTGCTTGAGATTAGCGATCGCTTTAGAAGGCAAGAAAAAAACCCTAATCGCCATTATTTATTTAGCCTGATTATTAAGCCAAGCTTCAAAATCATCAATGACTGAGAAGTCCAGCAGTTGATCGGCAAGTTCATCTATTTGAGCGATCGCTAAGTTTTGAATTGACTGAGTGAGGCGATCGTTTAACTTTCCAAAACGGCGGCTAAGTTGTCGTAAGACTAGAGACTGGGCTTTCTTTAATTCACCCTCATGCCGTCCTTCTTGCCGTCCTTCTTGAATACCTTCCTGCCGTCCTTCTTGAATACCTTCTTGGCGGGCATCTTGGTAAACCCTAGTTTGTTTAAGATCACTGATTGTAAACATTGCTTCAATCTCCTGTCTTGTGAGCTTTGGGAATTTATAAACCAATACTGTCTCAATTAATTTTAGTATTTCTTCTTGCTCTTTGGCACCTTCTACCAGTTTATTTGCTAGGTTTATGGCATTTGGAGGTTTTTCAATTACCAGTTGGACTATACCTAATGCCAAAGAATCAGTACTTGTAGTTAACTCATCTAAATAAATGCGGATAATCCGATCGCTTTCAAAAAATTCCTCATACTGCAATAACTTCCCTGGATCATGAATGCGTTTACTAAACATAGCAATTGCTTTCCATTGGTGTTGAGGTTTGTATTGTCTCAAATACATCCCAATCTCGGCGATTAAGTCCCAGTAAAAATCTGGTTTTGGCTGAAATTGAACTTCAACAAAGTAAATGGGTTTTGTCTGATCTGGTGGATAAAAAATGCCATCAAACCGAAATGCTTTTTCTTTGACTTCTACCGATGTAAATTTATAGCCTGTAGCATTTTCAACTGGTTCCCCAATTAGCTCAAACAGCAGCGTGTTAAAGGTTTGGAATAACTGATAAAAGATAGTATCGGTTCGCATGAATCTAAATTTTAGCTAAAAAATCTTGACTTGCTCATATCCTCAAGATTAAGGATTTCTGCCAATTGTTCAGCCGTTAGTAGTCCCCGATCTAGGACAATCTGACGCAGAGATTTACCAGTAGCTAAGGACTCTTTAGCAATATCCGCACTATTTAGGTAGCCAATGTGGGTATTTAATGCTGTCACTAAAGATAAACTTCCTTCGGCGTATTCTAGACAGCGATCGCTATTAGCACTAATTCCCCTAATACATTTTTGCGCTAAACTATTCAAGGCGTTACCCAAAATCTCAATACTATGTAAAAGGTTATAGGCGATTAAAGGCATCATCACATTTAGTTCTAACTGACCTGCTTGGGCAGCGATCGCCAAGGCAGTATCATAGCCGAACACCTGCATACAGACCATATTCGTCATTTCCGCAATCACTGGATTGTATTTCCCCGGCATAATTGAAGAGCCTGGTTGCACGGGCGGAAGTTGAATTTCTTTGAAGCCAGTTTTAGGCCCTGAATCAAGTAAACGTAAGTCATTAGCAATTTTGATACAGTCTTGAGCCAGATTACGTAAACTCCCCGAAACATTTACAAATGCCGACATACTTTGCATCGCTGCCATGGGATTGGGAGCAGGTTTGAGGTTAAATTTTGTCAGTTCGCTGAGTTTTTGGGCTACTTTTACTGCATATTCAGGATGGGTATTCATCCCAGTTCCTGCAGCACTACCGCCCAGCCCTAATTCGGTTAAGTCTGCCGAGGCAAGGCGAATGCGTTTAACATGGTCGCTAATAATTTGGGCGTAGGCTAAAAATTCATCACCTAAGCGCACAGGCACAGCATCTTGGAGGTGAGTCCGTCCTGATTTGATTACATCTTTAAACTCTTCGGCTTTTAGTTTTAACTCGCTAATTAAACGATCTAAAGCAGGATAAAGGAATTTCTCTAAGGCCATTAAACCTCCAATCCTGATGGCGGTGGGAATGACATCATTAGTAGACTGTCCGTAGTTAACATGATCGTTGGGACTGATGCGATTGTAGTTACCCTTAGAGTCGCCAATTATTTCTAAAGCTCGATTTGACAGCACTTCATTGATATTCATATGGTGAGAAGTCCCTGCACCTGCCTGATAGATATCCACCACAAACTGATCCCGCAGCTTGCCATTTAGGACTTCATCGCAGGCGATCGCAATCACTTCCCCAATCTCAATCGGAATACAGCCAAGTTCAGAATTAACTAGAGCCGTAGCTTTTTTAATCGTGATCCCTGCATCTATATATATGGGTAAAGGTTTAAGCCCACTAATTTGAAAATTAGCGATCGCCCGTGCTGTCTGAATCCCATAATAAGCAGTTTCAGGGATTTGCATTTCTCCCATGGAATCTTTTTCGGTACGATAATTCACTTTAGATTGGCTCCTTGATTGATTTTGGACATAACCCCAAGAAATAGCGGACTGGATTTATAAAAGTTTAGCCACGTAACTAATGCTTGATGAGGGGAATTGTCGAACCATTGTAAATCGACATGGGCAAACTGCCTAATAAATGGAAATATGGCAACATCTGCGACAGAAGGGCGATCGCCAAGTAAAAATTGATGAGTTTGTAGTAGTTGATTTAATCTCTGTAAAAACGGTTCGGCTTGAGATCGATAGGTGGATTGAGGTTCGGTAAACCTAACATAATATTTATAGCGATCGAGGATTTGCTTAAACTCTGAATCATTAAGTGCAATTAATTTTTGACCAAGTTCTAACTGCTCTTGGGTAAATTGTAGCCATCCATCAGGATCATTTTGAGCCAAAGCCCAATACATAATATCTAGACTCTCTTCTAAAATTCTGCCATCTCCTAATTGCAAAACTGGAGTTGTCCCCTTGGGCGAGATTACCAACATCTCAAGCGGTTTGTTTTTGAGGGAGACTTCTCTCAACTCATAGCTGATGCCTGCGTATAGTAACACCATCCGAGCGCGGATCGCATAGGGGCAACGCAGAAAAGAATAAAGAACTGGAAGTGTCATCATTACAGATTTTTGGGTGCGAAGTTCTTACTCAGATGCAGGAAATAGCGATATGTTAAAACTGACCATTGCGGTTTGATCTGCCGACCTTATTAATTCATCGACTTGAATGGCGGCATCTGGCTCTAAATTTTGGTATTCAGTTTCCAAAAAATCAATCACTTTCTCAACTGACCATGCTCCTAGGGATGTCTTATAATTTAAATATTCATCTTGGATATCACGCCACGAAGGATAAAATTTCTTGGACATTATCACGTCTGTATCCGTAAATATGATGTGTAGATCCATAACTATTAATTGTGAGGTGATTTTAGAGCGATCGCAAAGGTTTTAATCTCAAAAGGTGTAAATGTACAACTAAATTGATAGCGATCGTGGGGGATTTCAGCTAAAGTATTTTCTAGTAGATCGCATTCATGGACAGATTGAATTAGTTTCGCAAAAGTAATAGATTCATTCACAGATTCTCCAGAGGATTCATAAAATCTCACAATCCAACTTAAACCATCTTCAGACTGCTTAAAAGCGGAAAGGATAATATTACTAAATCTATTAGAAATAAAGCTTTCAACTTCAAAAGAGTCTTGTTGAATTACTAAAGGATTATTGAGTTCATACCCTAATTGGTAGATATTTGCATTTTGAATATTACCTTGATGGGGAACTATCCGATAAGTAAATTCATGCACTCCTCGATCGGAATCTATACAGGGAAATGTCGGACTTCGCAATAAAGACAGCCTGATTTGATTGGGTTTAGCATCATAGCCATACTTACAATTATTGATTAGGCTTAAACCAATGCCATCACTACTTATATCTCCCCAAAAATGTGCAGGAACTTCAAATTTAGTTTGATCTTTTGTACTACGGGCGATCGCTCCCATCTGAATATGATATGTCGCAAGATCTGAGCTAAAACTTAAAGGAATACTTGTCTTCACTAAAATATGTTCTTCCTGCCAATCCACCCAATTTTTAATTGTTATATATGGATTAAATGCATCCACTTGAATTTCTTGAATAAAAGTAGAGTTTTGAAACTTTCTAATAATTTGCCAAGATGCTCTAAGATTTCCATCTTCGGCAATAGTAATTGATTCTAACTTTAGCCCTTCTACTTTATGGGCTTCATAATTAGGATCGATATTCCAAGCATCCCAGTACTGACCTCGATCTGTGAAGAATTGGAGTTCACAACTACTACTTAGTAGTAAATGATTAGATCTCTTATCTAAAATTTGTAATATTTCACCAGAATCAAGATCTAAATCAACTTTAATATATTCATTTTCTATAGTTGAGTTAGTAATTATTAAATCTAGATCTTGTATTTCTATTAATTCTATACTTTTAATTATCTTAAATTGTAAACTTGCTAAACCACCGATAGGATTAGACCTAAATATAAATCCATCTTTTGTGCGTTGAGTTGGTAATAAATTAGTACACTGTTGGATATAAAAATTTTGACATTCACTTTCTATCTTAACTTCTACAATTTCACTCCGTTCCCAGTTGCAAAAATTCCAAATAAATAAATTATCACTAAGATTAGCTACATTTGGAATATTAATAAATTTCTGACAAATATCATTAACTTGATCCCAGACCTGATTAGCATCTATAAATACTTGGGGAATAGAAGTACCTGGCAAAATATCATGAAATTGATTAAGTAATACCCATTTCCATGCTTGATCTAATAATTGTTTTGGGTATGTTTGATTTTGAGTTAGGTCAGCGATCGCCAAGTATTTTTCTGCATTACCCAATAGTATTTCTGCTTGCCGACATTGAAGTTTTTGGTCAGCTTTGGTTGTATAAGTACCGCGATGAAATTCTAGATATAATTCATCATGCCAAGTGGGAATATCAGGATCAGATTGCTTTAATTGCTCAATAAAATCACTAAATTTAGTGGGAATTAATTCAAAAAATAGTTCGGAACTAGACCATTCACGCCCAACATCCAACATATCCGCAGTTGGTCCACCCCCATGATCTCCTACTCCGTAGAGCCAGAGATGATCTTTTATGTTATGGTTTTGTTCGATTTGGGTGGCATATTTAGCGATCGCCACAGGCTCAATTCCCAAGCCTAATTCATTACAAAAATAAGTAAAAATCTTACTACCATCCAATCCTTGCCACCAAAATACTTGATAGGGAAATTTATTAGTATCGTTCCATGTCAGCTTTTGGGTAATAAAGGCTGCAAATCCACTTTTTAATAATATTTGTGGTAGTTGAAAATTAAAACCAAAGGTATCAGGTAGAAAGGCAATTTTTACATCTTGATTAAATTTTTCTAGAAAGTATTTTTTACCATAAATAATCTGCCTAATTAAAGATTCTCCACTCGGCAAATTACAATCTGGCTCAATCCACATTCCTCCAGTTAATTCCCATTGATTTTGCTTAACCCGATCCTGAATTCTGATAAATAAATCTAAATTTTCTTGCTCTAGCCATTCATAAAATAAAGCTGTAGTTTGATTAAAAATTAATTCTGGATACTTTTTTTGTAAATCTAAAACTGAAATAAATGTCCTGTTAATAACTTCTTTTGTCTCAGCGATCGCCCACAACCAAGCTACATCTATATGGGCATTACCAAGTATATAAATTTTTCGATCCTGATAAAACTTTGATAATAAATTAATTAGCGATCGCCTAATATTACCTAACTGATTTAAGGTTTGATTTGTAACTGCCATTAAACGAATTAATTCTAATTCTGTGACTATATTTTCTAAGTCAGATTCATATTCTGTTAATAAGGGCAAATAAGCCGAAATTACACTTAATTCTTCAGAAAATTTATAGAGATCGCAGGGTTGATTGAGATGAGAAATAATTATTTCTGACTTTTGTAAAGCTCCTCGATCATGTTTGGGACTAGTTAGCTTTATTTCAACCTTAAAGCATTGATTTTCTTTAGCATTGTCTGTTAACAAAAGTCGAGATTTTTGATCAAATAAGTCTCCTTCTTGAACCTTTAGATCATTAATAAACACCTCAACTAAAGAAGCCCACCATACTAACTTTAATCTAATTGTTGTTCCTTTTAAGTCAAGATTACCCAGTTGATTTGGAACTACCCAAGTTTGGGAAATGTGAATTACAGCATCACTCTGATTAAAAATTAGGCTATCTTTTTCCCCAATAGGGACTATTTCATCATTTAAATCATGGTGCCAACTGCCAATTAAATTAATCTTTGATAATTGCTCTAGCCCACTAATAATTTGCCCTAGTCTTACCGAAATACTCACAATCATTCTTATCCTAAAATTCAACCAGGCACTTTATCTGATATAGATGATTGGGTCAGTAAAACTTCCACTTCCGAACCCCGTTGATTATTTAATACCAGAGTAGTACTGAGGTTAAGCTCAAACCCAATATGTTCATAAAACTTCTGCTGAAGGGAAGTCATTAAATACACTCGTTCGACATTAGAAACCCTAGGATGCGCCAAAACAGTTTGTACCAACTTGCGACCTAAACCTGTACCTCGGTAATCTGGATCAATCACCACATCCCAAATGGTTGCCCGATAAACCACATCACTGGTAGCACGAGCATGACCGATCAGTTTTTTGCCATCCCATACGGTAATTACTGGATTAGAATTAGCGATCGCCACCTCCAAATCCTCAATTGTTCTTTCCCTTGCCCAAAATGCACTAATTTTAAATAGCTCTTGCAACTGCCTAAAATCGACTAAATCAGGGGAATCACAAAACCGAATATGACGATTATCCAAATCACACTCTCCTAGAAATTTTTTTGATCATAGTAGCCTCTTAAGACTACATTTGGATGAGAATGTTCACTGTCCATGACTAACATCTGCCCATAACATCTGCCCAGCGGGTTCCGAGACAATCATGGAACATAAACACATCTGCAAAGATCGTTATGGCTAAAGTTATTATGTAACTGCTGCATTTCTTTACACATTTCCCTATTATGACTTTATTTTAATAAATCGACACTACAAAAATTAATTTCAAGTAGCTAGCCAACTATATTCCTATGTCTATGGTGGAGCCGATACTGGTATTCCAAATTCAACAGTCGAGCAAATGCAGATGTCACTAAAGGCTAATAATCAAAAGTCCCAAATAATCCTTTACCCCGATACTCCCCATGCTTTTTTTGCAGACTATCGACCCAGTTATCGTGAAGCCGAAGCAAAGGATGGATGGCAAAGGCTTTTGGTCTGGTTTAAGGATTTAGTTTAGTATTTTCCCAATCCGTTGATTAAACTTTTGGCATTATACTAAGAGCTATATTAACGAGTGCACTTATGGTTTCAGCAATTAGACAATATGCTGTAGTTGATAAACAAGGAAAAATCGAGTTGTCTGCCGATTTACCTCAAGGTACTAAAGTTGAGATTATTATTCTCGTTGAAGAACAAGATGAAACTGAATATCTCCTCTCCAACCCAGCAAACCGACAGTATTTAATACAAGCGATTAGTAATGTAGACAATAATACAAATCTAGTAACCATCTCAGCTGAGGAATGGAATGCGAAGTATTGTATTTGAATGTAAAACCTTTGAGCAATTTACCAACTGGGCAAAAGAAGATAAAAAGGTTCATGCAAAGATTGTAGAACTTATCAATGATATTCAGTCAACCCCTTTCTCAGGTCTTGGTAAGCCTGAACCACTGAAATATAAACTACAAGGATATTGGTCTCGCCGTATTACCGACGAACATCGCTTAGTATATGAGGTAACGGATTCAACTATTGTTATTATTTCCTGCAAATATCACTATACCTAAAGCAGCCTTTAGTTAAATTTAATTTCCAATTAGCTGAGAAATCTGCTTATGATTTGATAGGGTTAGAATTTGCTCTTTTTTATCTATTTGCAGCCATCCCTTCTCAGTCATGCGCTCAAGCACTTGCTCTGTATCACCAAGGCTAACTCCTGATAAATCAGCTATTTCCTGGGGAGAAAAATTAAATATTTCTAAACCCAGACTGGTGTCACTGCCGTAGGTTTCGCCTAAGTTCAGCAAAATATTAGAGATCCGAATTAAGGGAAGTTCCTGTGATAATTGCAAACGCTGATTAACCTTACGCCACCTTTGGATAATTAGCTTCAGCATCCGATGATGGACTTGAGCATCTTTAAACAAAAATTGGAGGAACCTTTGGGCAGGGATAGTTAGAATGCTTACCTTTGTCAGCGCTACCACATTGGTATATCTTGGAGCCTCATCTAAAACTGCGATTTCCCCAAATGTTCCACCTTTGCCCAAGACATCTAGGGTCAGATTTTCATCATCCCGCAGTTGATAAACTTTTACCCAGCCCGAAAATATAAAGTAAACAGCATTACCCCAAGTATCTTCTGTCACAATTTTTTGTTTTGGGGTATATTCTTTTTCTACGGCTACGGTCGCAAGCCATTCCAGAAGCTCAGGATCGGCTACATCAAATAAAGGAAAAGTCTCGCTAAGAGTTTCAATCTCCATGCAAATTTAGGCACCCATTATTTCATAACCGCAGTCAGCATAGAGAATCTGCCCAGTAATAGCACTAGATAGATCGCTCGCCAAAAATGCTGCAACATTCCCCACTTCTACTTGGCTAACCAATCGCTTGAGTGGAGAAACCTCTTGAACGTGATGGAGCATTTTGTGGATATCTCCGATCGCCGCAGATGCAAGAGTTCTAATTGGCCCCGCCGAAATTCCATTTACTCGGATATTTTGAGAACCTAAGTCCTGAGCCAAGTAACGCACATTCATCTCTAGAGCGGCTTTGGCAATACCCATAATATTGTAATTAGGCACGACTTTAACTCCACCAATATAGGTCAAAGTAATTACGCTGCCACCTTCTTTCATCAGAGGTTTTGCGCCTTTACAAAGACTAATCAAGGAAAAAGCACTTACATCTAAAGCCAGCCTAAAGCCATCTCGTGAGATGTCAGTAAAGTCTCCGCTTAGCTCTTCTTTCTTGGCAAAAGCTAAGCAATGAATCAGGATATCTAACTTTTCCCAAGAATTAGCGATCGCCCCGTACATTTCATCGATTTGGACATCATTCTGGACATCACAGGGAAGTAATAGTTCAGGTGATAGGGGCGCAACTAAATCTTTAACTTTGGATAAAGTCCGATCCCGATCGTCAGGCAAATAGGTAATTGCTAATTTAGCTCCCGCCTGATGCAACTGTTGGGCAATTCCCCAAGCGATTGAACGATTATTAGCAATTCCTGTCACCAGAGCAGTTTTACCACTCAAATCAAGCATATTCTTTGTATATTTTTTAAGCCTAAACTAACTAAAAGCTACCAATAGCACTAGCCACAGTTCTTTGCAGTAAGCTTAACACTAAAAATGCCAACATTGGCGAAAAATCCATCCCACCCATCGGCGGAATAATCGAACGAAACACGTTTAAGTAGGGATCAGTAACTTGGCTTAAGGCTGCAAAGGGCTGACTAGACCAGTTAACATTGGGGAACCATGTCAAAAGTACCCGAATGAATAACAAAGCTAAGTAAATACTAATAAACGAAAGCACAGTTTGTAAAATGATGTCCATAACCCAACCTAATCCAAAATCGTACTTAAACTATACTATATCCAGATTAAAGCTTTTCTATTTGTGGAGACTCTTTTCTATTTGTGGAGACTTAAGTGGGGATTGAAACGAAACTTTTCCGTTACTTTCCGTAGATAACTCTTGACTAACAGCATCGATCGCTTCATTAAGTTGAGCAATTTTTTGTTCTAATCCCCGTTTGGTTCGGTTAGCAATCTCTTCACTGGTTACAGGCAGAGTACTTTCATCTTCAGGACTACTTGTTTGATTTTGATCGAGTATCTTATTAAGTTTAGAGCCAAAAATTATACCCAAAGCACTTCCAGCGATCGTGCCTAGAATAAATCCGCCTAAAAAGTTTCCCGACTTCTCTGCCATAACCCCAAAAGTAAAATTAAATAAAATTAAAAAGTAAAGCTTGGTTTGATAGACATTATATCGAGTTTTATCGGGTTTTATCGGGTTTTAAGTGAGTTTTACGCGATCTTACCTGTGGTGGGAGAGCTAGCACTGGCATAATCTTTAATGGGAATTCGTCCAGCTAAGTAAGCCATTCTGCCTGCTAAAGTCGCCATCCCCATGGCTTTACCCATACTTACAGGATCATTTGCTTGAGCGATCGCTGTGTTAATTAATAATGCATCTGCACCTAACTCCATTGCGTATGCAGCTTCACTAGGTACTCCAATTCCTGCATCCACAACTACGGGAATTTTTGCTTGCTCAATGATGATGGCAATATTGGCAGTATTTTTTAAGCCCTGCCCCGAACCAATGGGGGAACCTAGGGGCATAACTGTAACACAACCAATTTCTTCTAAAGCTCTCGCCAACATAGGATCGGCATTAATGTAGGGAAGGACAGCAAAACCCTCTTTAACCAATTGTTCTGCGGCTCGGTAGGTACCGATGGGATCGGGTAATAGGTATTTGGCATCAGGAATTACTTCCAACTTCACAAAATTATTATCTTCTTGTCCTAGGATTTTTGCCATTTCTCGCCCTAGTCGTGCCACCCGAATTGCATCCTCGGCATTGGTACAACCTGCGGTGTTGGGTAAGAGCCAATATCTTGTCCAGTCTAGGGCTTCTCCTAACCCTCCATGTCCTGATACATTTGCTTGGACTCGGCGCACGGCTACGGTCACAATTTCACTACCACTGGCGGCGATCGCTTGGCGCATAGTTTCAAAATCACGATATTTACCCGTACCTGTCATCAGGCGAGAATTGAATTTTTTGCCAGCAATTTCTAAGATTTCCATTTAATACTTTTACCTGAACTTAATAATTTTAATAACTTACAATCATCGACACCATACCGTAGTATCATTAAGGTGTAGTTGTTAAAGTTAAATGTGGAACTTTCACTAAAGAGCGAGTATGCGATCTTAGCATTGGTAGAACTAGCAACTCACTTTGAACTAGATCAACCGTTACAAATTCGCCAAATCGCACACCAACAAAATATACCCGATCGCTATCTTGAGCAACTTTTAGCTACTTTAAGAAGGCATGGATTAGTTAAAAGTTTAAGAGGTTCTAAGGGCGGATATATTCTCTCCAGAGAGCCTTGGCGCATTAATGTCTTAGAGATTATTCATTGTATGGAAGGTAAAGATCCGATAACCATTAGCGATCGCCTGACTAATGAATCAGAGAAAACCCCCACCGCTTCAGTAGTTCATAATATGTGGCAATCGGCACAGGCAGCAGCAGCCAATGTTTTGCTGAACTGTACCCTAAAAGATCTTTGTGAACAGGAAAAACAATATAAGCTTTCTACGGCTATGTACTACATTTAGACTTTTATCTAAATTTTTATTAATAGCCCCTAAAGATTCAAACTAAAAACCTCCACCCAAAAACAACAGAAATATGAAAATAGCTCATAATATTACCGAACTAATTGGTCGCACTCCCCTAGTTCAACTCAACCGTATCCCATATGCTGAAGGCTGTGTAGCTAGAATTATCGTCAAGCTTGAAAGCATGAATCCCTCTGCTTCCGTTAAAGATCGGATTGGTATTAATATGGTGGAAGATGCAGAAAAGCGGGGCTTAATCATTCCCCATAAAACTGTCTTAGTAGAGCCTACTTCGGGGAATACAGGTATTGCTTTGGCAATGGTGGCAGCAGCTAAGGGTTATCGGTTAATTTTAACTATGCCTGATACGATGAGCCTAGAACGAAGAGCAATGCTACGAGGATATGGAGCCGAATTAGAGCTTACTTCTGGCAGTGAAGGTATGGGTGGAGCTATTCGCAAAGCTACAGAATTGGTCGAGAAAATTCCCAATGCCTATATGCTGCAACAGTTTAGCAATTTAGCTAACCCCGCCATTCATCAAACAACGACCGCAGAGGAAATTTGGGCAGATACGGACGGACAGATTGATTTTTTGATTTCTGGAGTAGGTACAGGTGGAACAATTACGGGAGTTAGTGAGGTTTTAAAGCAACGTAAGCCTGAATTTAAAGCGATCGCTGTGGAGCCAGCTAACAGTCAGGTATTAGCAGGAGGTAAGCCAGGCCCTCACCGTATTCAAGGGATTGGGGCAGGATTTATTCCCCAAGTGCTCAAGCGCAATTTAATTGATGAGATCATAGCTGTAACTGATGATCAGGCGATCGCCTACGGACGCAGACTAGCAAAGGAAGAAGGTTTACTATCAGGCATTTCCAGTGGAGCCGCTTTGTATGCCGCAGTTCAGGTGGCAAAAAGACCAGAAAATGCAGGCAAAATGATTGTGATGATCCAGCCTAGTTTTGGGGAACGGTATCTCAGCACGCCAATGTTTCAAGATATGGAACTTGTTAGCTTGGGCTAGTGGGCTAGGGCAAAGGCAAAGTTTTATGAGCGAAGTCCCCGAACTGGCGAATTTAGATATTGATTTACATTGGCGGATTTTCAAGGAGCAGAAGCTGATTTTCAAACAGTTAAGGAACTCGAATATTAAAAACTATCTGAATAAGTAGCTAAATATGATTAATCGAGAACAACTAAAATTAGCAATAGATGCAGCAATTCTAAATTCAGAATGTAATTAATGATACAGCAAACACAAAATACTTACTGACAAAGGATTTTGCTTGTAATGGCTAGAATTATTAAAAACTAGAAACAGGTCAAACTTTCTGATATACCCAATTCAAACCTTCCAATATGCACAATACTGCCTATATATTTGTATTCTGTGTTACCGTTTGAATTTGGAACTGCTGCAATAGATGCTTTAGATGAAACCCAATTAGAAATCCTGCATCGCATAATTCTGGCATTAAAGGAACCAAATCTAGTCGCTACAAATACTTTTTTATATAATGCTTATTCACTCAAAGATAGTGTGGTTTTTGAGGGAGATATTATATTTGAATTATGACTAATCCCAATATAATCTGGGCAAATGTGGTTGCTGAGGAACTATATCGGTCAGGAGTGAGAACTATTTGTATCTCCCCAGGCTCCCGTTCTACGCCTTTAGTTATGGCTTTTGCCAGCTATCGAGAAGTTTATCAAGATTTAGAACTTTTAGTTCATATTGACGAGAGATCGGCGGGATTTTTTGCCCTTGGTTTAGCCAAAGTTACGAGACAACCTGTGGTTCTGCTCTGCACATCGGGAACTGCCGCCGCTAACTATTATCCTGCCATTATTGAAGCATTTTATAGTGAGATTCCTTTGGTAGTTCTGACCGCCGATCGCCCACCTGAATTACGGGACTGTGGGGCAGGGCAAACCATCGATCAAATCCAAATGTATGGGAATCATATTCGCTATTTTTTTGAGGTCGGTAGTCCTGAAATTTCCGAATTTAAGCTTCGGTATTTGCGATCGCTAATTTGCCACAGTGTAAGCATAGCAAGGGGTGAGGCTTTTAGTTTGGCAGGGGCAGTGCATCTAAATTTTGCCTTTGCCGATCCACTTTTACCTCCCAGTTCTGATCCTTTAATTGATCCAAATCGAATAGAGCAGAGTTCTCATATTCAAACGATTAAGGGCAGAAGGATCTTGTCTGAAACTGCGATCGCCCAGATTGCTAAGCAAATTACCAATACTCCCAAGGGGCTAATTATGGTGGGGGTTTATGATGCTCCTGCGGGTTTTGAGGATGTAGTTAAGACCTTAGCAGAAGTCACAGGCTATCCTCTATTTGCTGAAGCTACGGGCATGAATCGGCACGGGGTAATTGGTTGTTATGATAGTTTTTTGCGATCTCCGTCATTTTTAGATTCTTTAGAAATCTCCCAAGTTCCAGCTTTAGTAATTAGGTTTGGAGCGATGCCTACATCTAAACACTATCAACTTTGGTTAAAAAGCAATATTAATAGGTATTCTCAGCAAATTATTATTGGTAATGGCAAAAATACCGATCCAACTCACGGCTTTGCTCAAATAATTAATGCCGATCCGATTAATTTTTGTACTCAATTAACTAACTATCTCCAAGCTCAAAATTATCAAAATCAAGACATAAGCTGGAAGCAATATTTTACTCAAATCGAATTAGTTACGAAACAGGCGATCGCCCAATTTCTAGAACCAATAGATATTTTATTTGATGGCAAAGTATATAGTGAATTAGCTCGATGGTTACCCAAACATACCCATTTATATGTAGCTAATAGTAGTGCGATTAGGGATTTAGATAGTTTTTTTCATTGCGATCGCCCGATCACCGTTTTAGTAAATAGAGGTGCAAATGGTATTGACGGCACTTTATCTTCAGCCCTAGGTGCGGCTTGGGGTTGCGATCAGCCGATGATTTTAATTTGTGGTGATTTGGCTTTTTATCACGATCTAAATGGCTTAATGGCAGTTAAAAAATTTGGCATTAATCTGACCGTAATTTTATTAAATAATGATGGTGGTGGAATTTTTGAGATGTTACCTATTTCTAACTTTAATCCACCCTTTGAAGAGTTTTTTGGTACTGCCCACGGATTAGATTTTGCTCCAATTGTCAAAGCCTACGGATGTGATTATATCCAGATTCAAAATTGGCAACATTTTCAAGTATCTGTGTTAAATTCAATCCAAACTGAAGGCACGCAAATTTTAGAAATTAAAAGCGATCGCTACCAAAATAAACAATTACATCAACAATTTTGGGAATTTATTTTGAAGCATCTCTTGATCATCATTATTTTCCAAATGGGGTATTTTAAGATGATTTGACTTTATTGGAAATAGAGAGGAGTCAAGACACAATCATATTTCCCTATTGAGACTCTCAAATTAGATAATGAATTATTAGAAAGTTTTCAAGCTTATATCCAAAATTGATTCTTTGCAAGCTTTCTAGGTTGGCGATGAGATGATAAATTACTACTATGCAAACATGGCAATGGTTAACTACACCCCTAAAATTTCGTGCTTCAGTAATACCGATTATTTTGCCACGGGTTTTAATTTTTACAGTTTTTGCTTTTTCTATTTCATGGTTGTATAAGCTTAATTACCTTAGTGATTTAAATGTGTTAGTAAATCTGACGGATAATCCTGTTTTTGACCTAGTTCTTGGTTTACTCATAGTTTTTCAGACAAATACTGCCTATAACAGATTTTGGGAGGGGCGTAAGCTCTGGGGTAACTTAGTTGTTAGTATTCGCATTCTTTCTCGAGAAATTCATGTAGGAATTCTAGAATCCGAGAACTCTAAGCAAGATAAAATTAGAGCTATTAAGCTATTAAGTGCTTTTGCGATCGCTGTCAAACTTCTTCTATATAAAAAACCAATCGATAGCTCCATAAAAGTTCTAATTACTGAAGCCGAAGCCCATAAGCTAGAGCAAGTAGCTAATCCACCCTTAGAAATCACCCTATGGATTGGCGAATATCTCCATCAGCAATATCGATGTCAACGAATAGATAGTATGTACTTAAATCTTCTAATAAGTAATCTCAATAGCTTGGTAGAAGGGTTAACAGGATGCGAACGAATTAATAGCACTCCAATTCCCTTTGTTTATAGTAATTACCTGAGATGCCTAATTTTGATTTATTGTCTGAGCTTACCAATTCACCTTGTTCAGGACTTAGGACTATGGACGGCAATATTTGTTGGTCTTGTTAGTTTTGTTTTGCTGGGAGTAGAAGAAATAGCTAATGAAATAGAAATGCCCTTTGGTACTGATTCTAATGATTTACCATTGGATCAAATCTGTCAAACCATTGTCGAAAATTCCGAAGCTTTAATGGCTTTTACCTCAGATGGCATGGAAACTAATCAGATATAGGAAACCTTTTATCTCTAAACCCTAAACTTTAGCAATCAAAAAGGTCAGTGATTATAAGCTCAAACTTTTGTCTATCTTCTCTTTAAAGTATGTTGATAAGAGTAATTTTAGAAAACAGAAAAGTATTATTTTCTAAGTTTTAGGGCGATCGCTAATTTGCAATAGGTTTAGTGTGTTAGATTTTGCTAATAAGGCAATATTTTTGATAATGCAGCAACTAATCTACATAGAAATCCCCACTCCAGATCTAAAAGCCGTTAAAAATTGGCTCCAGTATAGCTTTACTCCCATTAACAGCCAAAAAGTATTAACACCTGATGGATTTTTATTGGAATCTGGCGATGCCCAAGTGTGCGTATTTGTCTGGTCGCTGCAACGGACAACCTACCTTAAGGCTTTTAGATGGTCAGAGGCGGTTCTTAACCATGAGCAGAAAATTCTTAAGGACTTATCTAGCCAAATTCAGGCAGCATTTCCTCCCACCTATCCTGCTCCAAGCTCGGCGATCGCCACAGACTTAGCCAATGGAGTCTCAATATTTGCCGCCCTAGAATCAGATTATCCACTTACAGTTAAATATTTTCAGAAATTACCCGACGGTGAATACGATCTAAATCGGGTGTATTGGTGGGAAAAGCGATGGCGCGATAGTGTGAGTAATCCTCAAAAGCCTAAGCAAGTTATATTTCGAGATCAGACTTCCACCCTACCGACCTTCGACCTAATCTATATCGGTGGAGCCTTGGGTATAATCCACGCCACGATGATGGCAAAACTCGGCTATCGGGTGTGCTTAATCGAACGACTTCCCTTTGGGCGCATGAACCGAGAATGGAATATTTCTAGGGCTGAATTCCAAGGCTTAGTCGAATTTGGACTCTTTACCCAAGATGAGTTTGAGAGCATTATTCTCAGGGAATATGAGGATGGATTTAATAAGTTTTTTGATGGCAATAATCCAGCTAATGCTAAAGCTGCCATTCTGCATACTCCTACGGTCTTAAATGTGGCGATCGCTTCTGAAAGACTATTGAAAATCTGTGGAGAAAAATTAAAGGAATTTGGCGGTGAGATTTTTGAGCAAACCGAATTTGATCAAGCTATTGTTAGCAAGCAAGCGGTTACTGTTAAAGCCCATAATCTCATTACCCAAGAGAGCTTAGAACTCAGAGGACGTTTACTCATTGATGCCATGGGTTCGGCAAGTGCGATCGCCCAGCAAATTAATAATGGTAGAGCTTTCGACAGTGTATGTCCGACCGTAGGTGCAGTTTTAGAAGGCATCGATCCCAATGTATGGGAAAAAAAATATGGTGATGTGCTATTTAGTCACGGGGATATTTCTAGGGGGCGACAGCTAATTTGGGAACTGTTTCCTGGGGCTAATAATGAAATTGCGGTTTATCTATTTCACTATCATCAAGTCAATCCTACTAATCCTGGCTCGCTACTGGAAATGTATGAAGATTTCTTTGCCATTCTGCCCGAATATCGGCGGTGTGAGATGGAGAAATTAGTGTGGAAAAAAGCAACTTTTGGATATATCCCTGGCCATTTTAGTCTCAGTGCGAAGGCAAGACAAGTATCCTTTGACCGATTATTAGCGATCGGGGATGCTGCCTCTTTACAGTCGCCGTTGGTATTTACGGGCTTTGGATCTTTAGTCCGAAATTTGCCCCGTTTAACCGATTTACTTGATACTGCCCTCAAGCATGATTTACTCACTGCCGATCAATTGCAAAATATTACCGCCTACCAAAGCAATGTCGCCGTAACTTGGTTATTTTCTAAAGGGATGATGGTACCCACAGGCAGAACTCTCCCCCCAGAGCGCATTAACTCTATGCTTAACTCATTTTTTGGGGTGATGGCAGATCAAGAAAGTAGTGTGAGCGATCGCTTTATCAAGGATCGGTTGGACTGGGGAATGTTTAACCGTTTGGCAATTATTGCCGCAATTAAAAATCCCAAAATTATTGTCTGGATTTGGGATATGGCAGGTGTTCAGGATATGGCAAGGTGGTTACTCAGCTATTTTTGGTTCACTTTAGATGCGCTGATGCATTTTCTGCTTGGCAGTTGGCTACCTAAGTATCTTAAGAAAAATCAAGTATGGTTAGAGTCTAAATATCCCAAACTTTGGCTCAGGTTGATGAGTTGGAGCTATGGTTTAAATTATTCCCTTGGTAATCCTATTTCCACTGAATAAAAAAGCAATCGCCCTAAAGTCGATTTTCCCAAATTAATATTCTCTAATGCTGCTTTAGATTTAAGCCCATATTGAATTTTGAGGTTTTCTATTTCTAAATGCATTTGATTAAGTGAGCCAAGTAGTCATGCATTGACATCCTCCCCCGATAAATCGGGGGATTCCTAAGATTCACAACTTAGGTTTCTGCTTCTTCCCATTACTGGTATTTCGCAACTGCCCTTTAGAGGTATCCCTATCAGG
>VYKS01000441.1_pt1 | contig 22487 bp, 22 predicted proteins | sample 5114511 | NCBI WGS metagenome assembly VYKS01 (sample SAMN12291795, study PRJNA351875) | freshwater metagenome | isolation source: freshwater lake | place: USA: Michigan, Gull Lake | collected 2011-07-05 | reverse complement strand
TGTTCGTTCGTGGAGAGCTTTGTTGTAAACTAATCTTACACAGCCCAAAGTGCGCCGCAATAGCGACTCTTGTTCTGGTGTGGGGTAAAATCGAAACGAATAGGCTTTTTCCATGGGGAGCATTTTAGCATATATTTGGTAAATGCGCTAGTATTTAACTGTAAAGCCGTCGTAGAACGACGGGGTTTCAGACCCAAAATTTTCGATGATTCAACCTTCGATTTAGTCGCCGCACTAGCCAAGCGGCTAGACATTAAATTCAAATCCCCAAAATTGGGGAATTCAGTATGGACAAGGGTTTCAGCCACCTTTCCCACCTTAGTCAGGGTCAAACGGGGTTCTCCTGAAACTGGAGGTGGAACCTGGATTCACCACAAATTGGCAGTTCCTCTAGCAATGTGGATTAGTCCTGAGTTTGCCTTGCTCGTTTCTGATTGGGTAGAACAGTGGTTGATGACAGGGCAAAATCCCCTCAATATGGCAACAGCCAATCCCCCCATCTCGCCGGAGGTACTAGAGTTAATCGAAGCCCATACCCGCAGGAGCGAATCCCTCAACCGCACCATCCATACTGCTATTCACCAGCAAATCAACGCCATCAAAGATACGCTCAAGGTTTTAGAGGGACGGCTCGAATCCTCGGAAACCATTACTATCAAGGCGGTTAAAACCACCACCCCCCAGAAGAACGAAGAGATAACCAAAGTGGCTGTCCGCCGCCTCAAGGGAGAGGGCAGCGGTTCGATTCACTGGCGCACCTACACCAAAAACGGCAGGCAGTACCGCCAAGCCTTTTTCCACTACGAACTCTGGGAAGGAGGCGATCGCCTAATCAAGTCCTGCAAGTACATCCCCAAGGAGAAGGTAGCCGCCATCCAAGACCTGCAAACCCAGAAGGCTTCTATTGTGGAGATTTTGCGGGTGTTGAGTTAGTGGGGTTGACCGACAGCGATCTGAGGTTAGTCTGCGGTCGCTGTTTGGTGGTTCTCAACATTTTTCGCGGGTTAGACACAATGAATTACTGAATTTGCATAGGGTTTAATGAGTTTAATTGTTGAATAAATGTAGCGCGATCACGCTGGTTAACTCCAAAAATTGTTACTGTTTGATAAGGTTCCTGTTGTGGGGGAAAATTAGATTTAATTAACACATAAGAAGGTGTAGAAGCAGTTTCTCCTTGTCGGCTGATTCGTCCGCCAACATTAGCATTTCCATTTCCTTTTTGATTGACACCTTTAAAGCTACTACTATAAAGGAAATCCAATCCTTCTCCCCGTACTTTTGACCCCAATCCTTCGTTTTGCCAATTATTGACAGTTCTAGGATATTTTAAACTAGGACAAGAAATTAAATAAATTTGAGTCTGACTATTCAAAACGTCTTGAGCGCGATTGCCCGGATTTCCGGGAGGACAATTAGCAGGATTTCCTATGGCAGACTGTAGGGCAAGCAAAGAATCTCTTACCTCTCTAAGAAACTGCTGCCATAGTTCTTGATTACAAGGTAGTTTTTTAGTGTCAACTTCCCAATGGCATCCCCTTAATCCTATTGGATTATTCCAATGCAACGATCGTCTCGATCCTCTCCCAATTCCTGCTAAATGAGAAGATAATTGCAATAGCTTTTCTGCTAAGTTGAGAGCATCCTGATTTTTAGCTTCTAGTAGAATATTACCTTCACAAAAATAAGGACGATTGCGATCACCTTCTTCCTCTTCCCAATCTACAGAAATACGAATTAGTCCTTCTTGAGCTTTCGGTTCAATAGTACCAAATAACCTACCTTCTAAATCTTTACATTGCTGCGGTGAATAAATACTTAATCCTACTGCACGAAACCAATAACGCAGCATCCCTCGCACTGCTACGGGACGAAATTCATTATTTCCCTGATATTGATTATCTTTAGTGGGAGGATTTGCGCCATATATCCCCTGCGTCCATAATTTAAAAGCATGGGAAGAGTGATGAGACAAACTAGAAGCAACAGATGTTCTACCATACCCCGCACTAACCCGCGAACCAATTCCTGCTGATAAAGCTAGTTGTAACCAATCTTTGACTGTGCTGACATCTTCTAATTTACCTCTGCTGGTGCGAGTCAACCCAATTAAAATCTCAGGTTCTTCCATTGACAACAGATAATGGGGGACAGATTGATAGCATACTCGGTTATTTTCCCAACTCCATTGAGGATTAGCTATATCTACAGTCAAACAAGGTGCAGTGGGAAAAGCATCAAGAAATTGAACGCAACCGATACCATCCTCTAGTTTCCCCAGAAGTCGATTTACCTCAGCTTCTGGTTGATTTTGTCTTGCCCAAGCTTTTACTACACCTTTTAAACTACTAGAAGGGATATAAGGTACACCATAGACTGGATGAAATACAGGAAGAAGTAACTCCTGAAAACCGCGCATTCCCCCTACACGCACCCTCCAGATGAATTCAACAGTCAGAGTTTCATCAGCTAATCGTTTAGTTTTCTCAGTTAATTGTTGGTATAAAGACTGACAAGTTTTATCCGCCGCCACCGCTTCTATTAAAACTGGTTTAGCTGTGTCATTATTATTAAATAATCGATGATTGAGTGCTTGTAGAGGACTGGTTAATTTCCGACTGGTTAGATTATTTGTTCTTGCTGTCGATCTTGTCGTTGCAGTAATGGGGGCAGCGGCTAACTGTCCAACTTTGAAATTAATCTTTTGATTTTTCCAGTGTGGCGGAAATTTGGCTTGTAATTTCTGCCATTTAGCACTTGCTTTTTCTTTCGCTTCTTCGTCAGAAAAATAAATAGTTATTTCTGTACCTATTTCTAACTGACTATCTTTATACAAGTCATAAAGAGGATTTTTATCTTTTTGGAGTTTTTCCAAAAATTTCTGCCATTCTTGTTGTGCCGTCATGATTGTTCTGCCTCTCCTAAGACTGCTGGCGACCAAAAAGACCACTCTTTTGCTAATTTAATTGCCAAGTGATTGAGGGCGGTATATTTTCTTAAAGGCATATGAATTAATGTGCCTTGATCATTAACATCAAAATCTGCCCCGCTAAACTCTTTGAGCTTAGTAAGAAATTTTTGATAAACTTTCCCTTTATAGCGTGTATCTTCGGCAGTTCCACCGAGAAATTTTTGCATATCTCCACTAAGTCGATGCAGTCCCCAAGTAGATATATAAGTGCTTAATCCTTGAACTAATCCACTAGCTTTTTTGTGGTAAGTTACTGCTAACTCACTTTTTATTTCAACTAAAGCGTTATGTGCTTGTTTGCTAAATTGACGCGAATCTAATTTCATTTTTGACTTCCTGTAGTAGTTTCAGTAGTTTCAATTGTTATTAGATCGCACCAACCGCGACCTAATCCTTCTAGACCTCCAAATTGTAGTTTATTTTTAAGTAATTCGCTAGTTTTTGCTCGAATATTCTGAGTATTTTCAGTTTGTTTCATAGGTTTCATTCCCCAAGGAAAGAAAAGTACAGTTTCAGGGGGAATGGCTTCTTCCGAGCGAAAAGAACCACCTTTAACAGTTTTTTCGCCTTCATTAAGAGCAACGCGCACTTCTCGCTGCAATCCCGTTTCTACCAAAGCAATACAGTCTTCATCATCCACAATGACTAGCTTTTTCAGAAGCTGATTAATCATCCCATTAGCATTAGTAAGATTTTGAAGAGATTGTGAGAGGCTATTAGAATCATTAGTATTTAGTTGCCCTAGGGCATTTTGTTTCAGAATTGCAGTTTGCAAGTAAAGGGGTTCGGGTGTAAAGCTAACTAAAGCTGGTATTGCTTCTGTAATTTGCTCTCGACAGTTTTGAATTAATTGAGTTAAAGGGGAATTTTGCAACCAACGATTCCAACGTTCTAGCCAGAGAGGACAGGTAATCCAGATTAAGTGATGACTTAAGGAAGCAATGGGGAAAAACAGGAGAGTTGCCTCAGCAAACCAAACTTCTCCTTCTGTGGGTTGTTGTCCATCTTTGATTTTTTGACCGAAAAACTGAGAGACTTCTTTTGCTAATGCTTTTTCTTCTTCACTTTGAGGATTGCTCGGTTCTAAGGCAGAGCGAATTTTACCTCTCAAGGAGGAAGCTGGAAGATAGGGAAACTCGGTATGGACTTCGCGGGCGATTCCCATTAAATTGCCCTCATCAGCACTTCCGCCCGTGTGTAAAGGAGTCAGCAGATATAGGTATGTTAAATAAGTATTCATAATGGTCTATTACCCCACAATAGTGTGCCATAGTTGAGTTTTTGAAAACTGGTTAACCAATTCCCCGTCGATTCAGGTTTAGGTAAGAGTGCCTCAGTTTCAGATGGAATCTGGTTAAAGATATAGACAGTCCCAGGTGGAACGAAGGCTCGTTGTGGTAATAAAGCAAATTCCTCATCTCCTTTTGCTTCTGAGTTAGGGGATGATGATCCCGAAGGAATCTGCGAAACGGTGCGCTCCTGATTCTCTTTACCAATAACTAACTTGCGCCTAATTTGAGAAACACCACCCCACAATAAAGGACGATCGCTGACACATCCTGCTAAGATGGGTTGCCAATCACAGGGATAAACGCCATAAACGGCTTCCTCCTTAACCGCTAGTCCGGGGGTGAGTAAATAAGCAAAATCACCTTTTGTATTGGTCTGAGGATTAAGCAGTGTTTGATCGGCATCGGACAAGGTAAATGGGATGACAATCGCCCGATGTCCTTCTCCTCCCAACCGTACTACTGTTTCCTGGAACTTTATACTAATTCCCGCTACTAATCGCCAACCTGGTTTAAGACGAATCGCTACTTCAGTAAAATAGCCATCTTCATCTTTTACTTGTCGCTTATCCGCTTGCATTTGAATATGAGGCATAATCTGCACATTCCAAGGATCATCCTGAAATTGTGTAGGATCTTTAAGTTCTTTTCCTTGTAGATATTCGCTTAAAGCTTCTGCTGTAATCCAAGGATAGGGACGACAGAAAAATTCTCTTCTGTTCTCTTCTTCAACTAGCTCTCTAAAAGGAGCTACCATTGGAGCTAATCCCGCCTCGTCGAACAACAAATGTTCCCAAGCTTCATCTGTTCGATCAACAGGTTGAAGGCGTAAGGTTCGATGCCATTCGGGGGCTTGCTTTTCTAAATTATCTTCTTCTCTTTCCTCCTCTTTTGTTTCCTCATCTTTTGGCTGACTCTTTTTGCTCCAACTCACTGCAACTAAATCTTTAGGAGTGGGGAAACATAATCTATCTTGGGGACTTAAGAGAAATGGCCCCATAAAATCTAAATCTTTGACATTTTTGGATAAAGTCGAGCGCAATGCTTGAAAAACTGTACTGGGAAACGGGGGAAATAGTCCTTTTGCCCAAGCACTCTCCCCTGGACTAAAAGGTTTAGCTTCCCGAAATAACAATACATCTAAAGGAGCGATCGCATACCAGTACATTTGCTGTTCACCCATAGTTTATTACTCAGTTTCTCCCCATTTCATTTGTTGCATCCTTTTGTCATTCCAGAAAGCACTAAACCGCAAAAGATTAGCTAAATCCTTTTCGGTCGTGCCTAAAGGGACTTCTTTTTCAGTTTTATTTTTATTTACTTGATTATAGGTTTGATAAGCCCAGTTTTCCCACTGATCCAACCAATTTAGCAAGTTTTCTTGAATATGAGACTCTAGTGTTTGATCTCGACGGTTGATGATCACTTGTGCAGCTTTTCTAAATAGGCGATCGCTTTCAGTAACACAAGCATGACGGGGTAATTCTTCGGCTAATCGATAGAACAACGCACTTAAATCTTGCTGATCATACTGCATAAAATTCCACCATAAGTCTAATAACTCCCCTTTCATCAAGGCTTCTAAAGTATTACCCGAACCATAAATCACCCGAAAACAGAGTCCATCTTTTCCATATAACTTTTTAGCACGGTCTTTTTCAGCCGTCCACAGGCTTTCTAATACGGTAGGAAGAGGTACACTTTTATGAGCGATAACAATGCCTAGACTCATGGTTGCCCCATCTCCCATCGTAAAATAGGGACGTTTTTGTAATCCTTGCAGAGATTGTTTAGGAGTCCAGTACCCTCCCTCTGTGCTGAATTCTCTTTCTGGATCTGGGTCAGCACACCAAGCAGCACGAAGCGATCGCAAATAGCCCAATAAATCTGCTAGAGGTAACACTGCCATCACATCATCACCGCCACTATAGACGACTTTACCACAATAACGTTCTTCCGTAAGGTAGGGTACTAAGCGATTAGAAAAGTCTAATAAGGCGCGATTTAACCCGACATGGGTTGCTGGCCCCATGCGTTTTTGGGTTGCTAGTAAATCTGGGTAATCTTGATGATTTTTGACATTTTCTGTGATCGCATCTGTGATTAAATACTCTTTGTATTTCTTTAATTTTGACCCAGAGACATATTTCCCCATCCCATCCCCATCACCGAGGACAATTACCCACCAATCGGCTGGACTTCCTTCGCCAAATTTTGCTTTTTTATGCGCTTCTTCAACTAAACTTCTTAATGTTGCTGTTTCTTGAGCGCTACAATTCATGTCATCAGCTAACCATTTACTGGAAAACATGACTCCATTAAAATTCTTTCCATTCCTATTTTCTGGATTAATTTGCCGATCAACTTTTGGTATCTGATAAGGACGACCATGAGTACGGGAGGCAAAAGTGTCTGCTTTGTTAGGTAATTGTTGGTTAATAAGTGTGTTAAGACAATTCCAATAGTTGCGTGTTTTTTGTCCTCCTTTTTTAAAATCTTCGTAAGCAAATCTTGCAGCAGCAATAGAACTTAAATTAGGAAAACGAATTAAATTATCATAGTTAGTATCATCTTCTTGCCCTAGATTAATTCCCAAAGATTCAGCAACTCCCCCATATCGCCAAGCCATGCGTTTTGTTAATTCGATCGCATTCAATTTTTCTGAGCCATTAAATAACCCTGGATAAACTTCAGCCATTAATCGCCAAAATAAACGCATTGATCGAGCCGAAAGTCCACCTCCATTTTTAAACTGCCCGTGATAATGTAATTGGGGATGGACTGCGCTAAACTGACCCGATAAAGTGGAACGTTCCCCAGGTGCTGTAGGAATTGCCCAAGTGCGGGTATTTTTTACGGCTTGAATAGACTGTCCCAAACGAGCTTGTAATGCCCCCCACCAAGTACCAGTATTTATCTGTTCGTAAAGGTTTTCTTCGGCTGTTGTAGGTAGAGATTCAGCTAAATGAGGAGGGGCGATCACATTTTGCGCTTGTTTCCATTGCTGATAATTTTCCTCTGTGGGATTAATAGTTAATGGCTGCTCTGGATTGCCTAAAGGCATTGCAGTCCAGTAAGTTTCCCAAGTTTTTTCTATTTGTGCTTCCCAGAGTTTATTCCACTCCCAACAACTACCATGATGTCCTATCTGCCATTTTTTTAAATCTCGTTTACATATTTCTTGTTCGCTTAGAAACTCCTTTAATAATATTTCATCTATTTTCTGCTGATTTTTAGTATCTTTAAGAAACTCTATGGTTCGTTTTTTGATATCTTCCCTAACTTTTTTGGCAATCTCTGACCATTCTTCTATTAAACATTTTTTTAATTTCTCTCCCAATTCTCTAGCTGCTTCTTTACCAGGAACTAAAGCCATAATCACATTAGGAAATCCAGCCGTACTTAAACTTGTAGAGATGCCATTATCAAATCTACCAACTGGAGATATTCCGTCTTGAAAAGAAGCAAAATTAGCCGCAAAATCTGGATATTTTTTAACAATTAAAGCATCGATAATTTCTTGACTCCAAAGAGAAGGAGTAATCACAGCATCAGACCCATAAGTTTCGGCAATATACCAACAGAGTTTAACACTGAGATAGTGCAGTAGATAGGAACCTGCCCAAAAATCGACAAATTTTCGGGATGCTTTGATAAATTCTTGTACTGGGGAGAAGGTAAAGAGAAAAAGATAGGGATGTTGGGATTTACCTCCTTCTTGCCAATGTTCGGGATACATCGCCCCAACTAGAGCGGAAACTGTACTTTTGTAGCTATGTAGGGGACAATCAGGAAGGATGCTGTGAGCAGGATAGAGGAAAAAATCATTCTGGTTTTGTCGGATGAGTTCGGGATAAAATCGCCAAAACCACCAAAATAGTTTTTCTATATCTGTTTCTGAGGTAATTTCTGCCGGAATTTCTGGTCTTGAGTCTTGTGAAGTAATATTTCGAGTTTGTCCACTGATGGGATGTTTCACGCTATTAATATTAGTGCCTTGAGCCTCTCCTAGATTAACGCGATCAGAGGAACTAGCTATTTGCAGGGGTAACTTTTCTATCTGTCCTTGTAACTCTTCTGGGTGAATAGACTGTAATTGTTGCAAAATAGATTGGTCTTCTAGCAAGGCACAAAGTTTACGAGAATAGAAATTTTTTGAATTAATAGGGGACTCTGATTCTGGCATAATCATAAATTGCTAAGGCCTCTCTTTAAACTTTATCACGAAAACAAAGATAGTTAAGCAAAATAATTGATTAACTATACTGACAGGGGGACAAGCGAGCTAGAAAACTTGCCAACAAAGGCTTCTGGCTTCTCTCACTAGAAATAGATATAGCGATTCTAGGCAAAAAGCTAACGAAAGAACTAGGGATAGGAGCGAGCTTACTAGGAATTATTATTAATAAGTGAGAGATGGTGCGGCGAACTTTTTCGAGCTAAAACCATGAAAAGCTTATGCTATATGAATATTAGCCTTCTTGTCCCCCTGTCAGATTATTGATATAATTTATAGTTTTTTTCGAGATATTCTTTGATTTGCGCTCGTAAATCACTAGGCAAAATTACCTCTACATTCGGACCCCAACTACGCAATCGCATGATAACATTATGATCGCCAACACGATAGCAAAGCTTATAATAAACATCTTCGGAAGCGCAATTAACTTTTGCCAATAATTTTTCTCTTTGGATTTTTTTGGTGTTGTCTATTTCTGAGTCAATTTGCTCGATAATCATTTTCTTTACTTCTTGAATATTTTCGATTTTTTGAAAAGTAGAGTGACGGATTGTATTTTTAACATGACGCTGATAATAGTCTTGATCGAAACGCAATAACATCGTATTAAATTCACGATAAAAACTGAATCCATAAGCCAATTCTAATTGCTCTTGAATATAGTCGGGACTGTATAAATGATTAATTTTATCGTTTTTGTGTATCTGCGATCTAAGCTGTTTAGTTAGATCGGAAAAATCCCAAGCTATCTGTTTCAAAGATAGTATCCTTTCTAACCGGTAGCCATACCATTGAAGTGCTTGAGAACTGTTTTGATCTGGTGTTTCTCCAAAAGCATACAAATAATAGGCTCTCTGGGAATAATGAATAGAAACAGGATAAATAATGTAGTAATTTGTTGTATTTTTACTAGCACTATAGTATTTTATTTTAATAGGAGAAATTAGAGACTGTTTCCAAAATTCTTTTAAATTGTCTGCCCAATCTGCTACTTTATCCTGTAAAGCTTCAGGAACAATATATTCAGCTTGAATAAAAAATCTTTGATGTCCATTGATTTTATTTGTTAGTAGTTCAGCAATAGTAGATAGACCATCATTGAGAAAACTTAACCAATTATTTTCAGTAATTATATCATTATTGTGCTTAATTAAATTGCAATTATCTAATGAATTTAGAGATGAAGAGACAACTTTTTTATAGTGACCTTTAAGAGAAGCTGATTTAATTAATTTTGGCTGATTTAATTGGGCAAGTCGCTTAAAATTATTTCTTAAAGTTCGTTGGGTTACTTTAAAAATATAAGAAGATAAAATTTGTTGCAAATTTTCAGAGCTAAGTTGATATCTGGCAATTATTTGCTCTTGCCATTTTTGTTGATAAAATAGCGGATATTCTCCTAGTAGTAAATCTTCTAATTTTTTATTTTGAACATCTGGTATTTTTGTCCATAATTTATCTATCCAAGTAATACAGTCAAACCATTCTTGGTCTATTTCCACAAAAAAATCACTATTAAAATCATAAAAAGATTGCTCGATTATCCATAATCGTACAGCATTTTGTATTAAATTTAAGAAATTATCAATCTGTTTCTGATCAGACTTAGGATAATTCGCTAATCGAGCTAATTCAGGGACAAGTTCTTCTAGGGTTGTGATAGTAGGTAAGGACATAGCCAAGTTAGAGAAAGGGAAAAAGAGAGGGATTTTACTCCAATTATAAAAAAGGTAGGGAAACCCCCCTTTCCTTCCTTAAAGGGTGCATAAGGAAGAACAGAAATAACAGTCAGAACTTTGCAGATGGTCTATATTGGCTTTTAGCCAATTAGAATTGGGAAAATCATAAATCCAATCTAAACCAGAATCGATAGGGAGAAAGCCACTGATAATTCCGTGAATCACCCCTACTCCTGTGCTGGCACAAATATTATTTAACCAATAGACTGCTGGCGCGTCAATTCCTTGTAAATAACCAGCTTCAGAGGCAATGGCGGCGATCTCAGTCGGTGCAGACTCTAATGCCGCTTGTTGTAGATTAATAATATTGCCACACATCAAACACCAGCCACCCCCGAGCGGAGGAACGGTTACACGACAATAAAGACGAGGTTGATGATGGGGTTTGACTTCAATATGAGTCCCTAAACAAATCAAGGGACGAGCATACTCTAAAGCTAATTCTTGAGCTACTTGTCGCGAGCGATGGTTATCTGTAGCGACGACGATTAAATCCGCTGTCGCTATTTCTGCTTTGGCTTTCTCATCTTCTACGGAAAGAGATAAGGCTTTAACATGAGAACCAATAGCATAAGTTCTTTTAATCAACCATTTAAGATAGTGAACTTTGTACCATCCTTGGTCTACCATTTCTTGAGTAGCAGCTGGCATTCGATTGAGATTTACTGTTTCTAAACGGTCATGATCAATAAATATCCAATTTTTGACCCCCAATCTGGCCAGTTGTTCAGCAAACACGGCTCCAATACCGCCACAACCAATAAGAGCGACTTTTAATTGATTCAGGTGTTTTTGTACAGTTTCTCCAAAAACTTTTTGTCGAGCAAAGATTAATTCTGTATCTTCGCCAGAAAAGTTACTATTGATTGGTGTTAACCAAGAACGACAGAATTCAATTGAAGTATGATTAGTTCCTTGACGATTCCAAATCCGAAATTTTGATTTTTCTAGGGACTCATTGAAGACTCCAGAAATCAAGCGAGGCTTTTCTTGGTAACAAGAAGCGAGAAACTTAGCGTATTCTGCTTCATAGCGATCATCCACACAAGAAAAGGAAGGAGTAGCATCGCCAAAATGGGTATGAATGTGAACTACATCTAATTTCCGAGTTTTACTTGAAGAGGAGGACTTCGAGAGAGCGCACAGATAAGTATCTAGTAAATACTGATGAAATTGCTGTTTGAGTACCAATCCACTAGCCGATTGATGTTCGTAACAATCAGCAGTAGGTACAACCCAAGCTTGAGGAATATATCTGACTTTTTTCTTAGATAGCTGATGGCGTTGACAGAAAAAGAAGCCAATTACTTCTTCTCTGTGTTGACGAGCATCCAGCATTGCTTGACGAAACTGTTTCCACATTAAGGGAGGGATGTGTAGTAATATATCTTGGGTTTTTAGTTGAGTATTCATGCTTGATTGATTATTTGGATGAATGAAGCTAATAGAGAAGATGGAAAGATTGCTTGAATCAATCTTCTACCCTTTTCCCACACTTTTAAGGCTAGGGTTTTATCAGAATTTCTTCTGTCGTCAGACGTTATTAATTGCGTGGCGTGCGGTGATAAATAGGGTAACGAGATTGTGTCCTCTTTCGGGATTATTACTAGGTCGCCAAGAATTGAGCCATTTATCTCGGTTAAACCCGCCTCCGAGTCCTACACAATACCAATACCAGCCTTCTTCACTTAAGAATGGTGCGCCGTAGTAACTTTGTCTGGTAAAGTGATGATCCCCTTCTCCGACCGTATCCCAAGGATAATTAAGGTAGCAGCCAATAGGAGGAAGCCGTGGATAATCTGGTGGTAATAAAAACAAAACATCAGAGTTAGAAACTTTGAATTTACTCGAAGACAAAGGCATTCTCTTAATTAAAATTGCTGTGTATTGCACGTCACCAATTGTTTTACTCCCAACCACAATAGTTTTGGCTACCTTGTCTAGTAATTTTAGTTCGGCACTTAGGCGTGTATTGAGAGTAAATTTAGTTGCATTACTACTAATAGTTATTGTCATTTTTTCTTTATCCTTTTACAATTTTAGGAACTGTCCAAACTTTTGAACCTTCTTTGAGAGCTTCTGTATCTTTCAAGGGTTTAGTGCCACCAAAGCCTTCTTCCATTACGTCATCATTGCCAATTTCTGGAAGTCGAGAACGTAAATCTTCAACCGTTGTTCCTTCCGGTAAATCAATTAGCTTGCCATTAACTATTGCTCGCATAAAAACTCCTGATTTGTTAATAAATGGATTCCTCAAGAAATGTTGGGTGTGCGCTCTTGATTAAAAGTCTATTTGGGTCTTCGACTCAAAGCAATTTTCTTGACATTTCAGTGGATTGTCTTCTTCAACTAATTGATAATAAACGAGAGAAGACTTTGTTTTTTGTGGGTGCTTATTGAAAGGATAAATATCGAACCAATCGCAAAAATAAATAATTGCAATCATCAGTGAACTACCAAAAGTCAGCCACAATAATTTTGTCGGTATTTGTTTCTTAAGAGCAGTTAACTTATTTTCAATTTGAAGCAATTTCCTATTTTCTAAAAAGTCTAATTGTTGCTTTTGTTCTTTCAGGAGTAGTTCCATTCTTTTTAAGTCTCTTTGATAGGTTTTAGCATAATTTTCTTGTCTTTGTGTCCAGAGATTTTCTAAGTTTTCACAATTTTCTTTCAGGTATTGAATGTAAAGTTCAACTCGACGGATTAATTTTTCTCGCTTTACGTTTTCTGTTTGTTCTATTCTTTGTCCTAATTCTTCAAAGGAACTTTGCACTTTCTCAACTTCTTGATTAAGTTTTTCGAGTTGTTGCTTGAAGGGATCAAAATCCCCTTTTGGTTGACCAAATAATTTACCATTAATTATTTTCACGGTTACTCCATTCTTTTGTTTAAAGTTTGTCATCATGAAAGTAACTAATCAAACACATTGTTATTGCCAATACGATGATAATCTTGCGTCCCATTTTGGGCTTCAAAATCATCAAATAACTCTATCAAATCGATAACACTATTAGCAGAATTTTTCAAATCGTTACCGAGAGATTGTTCGACAGAAGCGACTTCAACTCGCATTCCTCGTCTTCTAAGTTTTTGTGCTAAATAAGCAAAATCAGAATCGCCAGTGACTAAAACGACAATATCTGGCTTCATTTCTAAAGCTAATTCAATAGCATCCATCGCCATTACTACATCAACATTGGTTTCGTAGTCATTACCTTTAGATTTGCCTTCTTTTGTAACAACTAAAAACCCATTACTTTTTGCCCAGTAGATAAATTTTTCTTTGGTTTTTCTTTGTTCAGCAAATCTTTCTTTATCTGGAGGTAACCCCAGATAAATTACCATTTCAATTAGTTCTCTTCCTTCCTGAGGATCGGCTAAATAATCACGGATTTTTTGCCAATTAATCTTACGATTAAAACTTTGAGCAGATATATGAGTATTATCGGCATCGGCAAAGACTAATACTCGACGCATAAATGTCATAAAGCTAACCTCTAAACTCCAATTTCATTAAACTACCCTCTAAGAAGAGGGGGTTTCCGATTTCATTTTTGCCAAATCATGGGTTGATATCTTTCTCTCTTTTTCATCAAACAAGAAATGTATTCTTGGACTTGAAGTTCTAAACAACTACGCAAACTAACTTGGCGTTGAGTTTGAGGATGGGTAAGTTCTAAAGATAGTTTTTCTTCCCAATATTTAAGGAACTTCTTCAGAGAATCTTGCTGTAAATAGACGGCACCTTGTTCATCTGGGTTAGTAAAGTTGTCTGGAGAAAAAATATTTTTGTTAACTAAGTAAACGACTAAAGAATCAACAATTTGAGCGCGAAATTCTTCCATTAAATCTAAAACTAAAGCAGGATGATTTTCTCCACAGGTATGCAAATTCCCAAAATGAGTATGTAATCCAGTTAGTTGTACAAGCGAAAAAAGATGCTGAAATAAAAGAGTGTAGCCAAAACTTAGTAAACTATTGATGGGATCTGTTGGAGGACGCATCGTTCTTTTGGTAAAAGAAAAATTTCCTTGAAATAAAGAACTTAAACCTTGAAAATAAATATTAGCAGCTTTTCCCTCATATCCCCTTAATGATTCTAAAGATTCAGCCCTATTTAAACTATTGATAATTTTTTTGAGATTGATAACGGCTGTTTTCGCTATCTCATTAGGATGACGACGCTGAAGACGCATCAATAAAATTCTAGAATTATGCACTTTCGCACGAACAATGGCATTAGCTTGTGTGTTAACAAAATCACTATTTTCTGCTTGTTTAACTTGTTGCGTTAAATAAGCAATTTTGGCTTGTATTTCCGACTGTAAATGTCCCAAGTAATATCCTTGAGGTGAATAATAAGTGATAGGAATATTATGGAATAGCGCTGCTTGTACCGCACCATCGGATAAATGACAGTAACCAAAAAGAATAATATTTTTAACTTGGTTCACTGGAACTTTAAAAAGTTGTTGTTGCTGCTGAAAAATTTGAAACTGTTGATGCTGAACTTTAAGAGAAGAACCTTGTTCTACTATATATAAAGTGGACATAAATTAATATAAGATATACTTTAAGGGTTAAAGTTGACAAAAAGATATTCAAAAACTAGCTTTGCACACTAGATAAGCTAAAGCTGGAATCGCATAGGGAGCATCTCATTTATGCAAGTGAGTAATTATACTTGCCCTAAAACTGTTTTCCAGTAAGACTTTCAAAATAGCTTGACATAAAGATTTAGGGGTTATAAAGGTGAGATGCTCTCGATCGCATAGGCATTAGCGTGGAACAATTCTATTGTTTCATGCCGATGGAATGGGGGGGGTTCTCAACATTTTTCGCGGGTTAGACACAATGGCTGAAAATTTAGAGTTTTCGTTGAGTTAATAATGTCTATGCTTTTCAATATCCCACGAAAAATCGTTGTACAATCCTTATACAGCCTAGTTTTGCCAAGCTAGTCTTTTAACTTCTTAGCAAGTTTAATTAATGGAAACAAATTTGAGCATCTCCATTCCGATTAACACACCAAACTTTTAACTTCTTAGCAAGTTTAATTAATGGAAACGCATGATTATACTCTGTTGAAACAGAGACATAATTCCACTTTTAACTTCTTAGCAAGTTTAATTAATGGAAACTTTAGTGCTAACGCCGCGTCGATGGCGTTATCGTGTGTACGAGCTTTTAACTTCTTAGCAAGTTTAATTAATGGAAACCTGATCTGTTTTCCACGGGTACCTCTTTTTATTAGTCTTTTAACTTCTTAGCAAGTTTAATTAATGGAAACCACTTTTTTGACCGTGAGGTCTCCCCCGACACCGACGTTTGCGGCGAGGCTTTCCACTTTTAACTTCTTAGCAAGTTTAATTAATGGAAACGTTTCTTGAACGTTTAGTACGTTTAGTTCAAGTAAGCTTTTAACTTCTTAGCAAGTTTAATTAATGGAAACATCCAGTTGCCTTGCTGTCCAGGATAATTTGTAAACCTTTTAACTTCTTAGCAAGTTTAATTAATGGAAACAGAAAACGATGTACAGTGCTTCTCCTTGGCGCACTGCTTTTAACTTCTTAGCAAGTTTAATTAATGGAAACTAAAAACGCCTCATGGACGTTTGTCACAGGAAAACTTTTAACTTCTTAGCAAGTTTAATTAATGGAAACCATAAAATTACAATTACGATTAGTGGGGCTATGGTTCTTATCTTTTAACTTCTTAGCAAGTTTAATTAATGGAAACCTTCGGTTAGTCGATTATGGTGGGTTATATAGTCAAACTTTTAACTTCTTAGCAAGTTTAATTAATGGAAACGGTATCGTGAGGTCTTTTGGTTTGGAGCCAGTTTTCTCAAAGGCTTTTAACTTCTTAGCAAGTTTAATTAATGGAAACTTCTCAAAGGCCCAATCATGCATAGCTAGAATTCTTTTAACTTCTTAGCAAGTTTAATTAATGGAAACTTTTTTCTTCATCCAACAAAAGCTTAATGAAGGCATACTTTTAACTTCTTAGCAAGTTTAATTAATGGAAACAACTCCTGTCCATTTTTTGGACTTTTTTTTCGACAAGAGGATGCTTTTAACTTCTTAGCAAGTTTAATTAATGGAAACTGCGGAGTTTCCGCAATGTATACCTTCGTACAGGAATGCTTTTAACTTCTTAGCAAGTTTAATTAATGGAAACAAGTTTACGCAGGGCTTAACCTGTATTATACCCAGCTTTTAACTTCTTAGCAAGTTTAATTAATGGAAACAGAGAAAACAAAAAATACAAGAAAGTAAAGGTGTAACATCTTTTAACTTCTTAGCAAGTTTAATTAATGGAAACTGAAAGGATAATCCGAAACAGTACTGATATTCGTTGAACTTTTAACTTCTTAGCAAGTTTAATTAATGGAAACTTTTGGTGTGTTCTGCACCCCAAAGTTCTTTGAAGTTTCTTTTAACTTCTTAGCAAGTTTAATTAATGGAAACCTAATCCGCCAACTAAAAATCCCGTCCAAAAAGCTTTTAACTTCTTAGCAAGTTTAATTAATGGAAACCAATACGTCCCTATGAGTTGTTGTTTTTTTGGTTTCTTTTAACTTCTTAGCAAGTTTAATTAATGGAAACTTTAACAAACATTTCTACGGTCATATCGCTATGTCCAGCGTTGCTTTTAACTTCTTAGCAAGTTTAATTAATGGAAACGGTGTTCTTTGAGCTCTTTGAGCTGGGGTTTGTCCAGCTTTTAACTTCTTAGCAAGTTTAATTAATGGAAACCACCATTACTAACCCCGCTGATACTAATAATAGTAGCAGAAGAACTTTTAACTTCTTAGCAAGTTTAATTAATGGAAACTCCGGATGGTGCACCCGGTACTGACAGGTGTCCGTATTTGTTTGGCTTTTAACTTCTTAGCAAGTTTAATTAATGGAAACAAAACCCTGCCGCGAACCCTAACCCTGCGGAAAGTAATAAACGCTTTTAACTTCTTAGCAAGTTTAATTAATGGAAACATTTTTTTTAACATGATGATTTTTCTTGATAAGGTTATCCCAGCACTTTTAACTTCTTAGCAAGTTTAATTAATGGAAACCACTGGCACGAGACCAACCGTAGCGGTCGTTATCTCCTTTTAACTTCTTAGCAAGTTTAATTAATGGAAACCGCCATAGATGAAAAAATCTGGGATCGTTTTTTTTTGCCTTTTAACTTCTTAGCAAGTTTAATTAATGGAAACGCTAGATACAGTATTACACCGTGTAGCACTGCTAAAACTTTTAACTTCTTAGCAAGTTTAATTAATGGAAACTTTTTTTTTGAGATCCGTTTTGAATTCCTCTTTTTTTCTTTTAACTTCTTAGCAAGTTTAATTAATGGAAACCCTCAACATATTTGCAGGTCACTCGGTTCTGCTCGAGTCTTTTAACTTCTTAGCAAGTTTAATTAATGGAAACTCAGGGGAACGTACCAACCGTCTTCTTCAACGCGAGAATCTTTTAACTTCTTAGCAAGTTTAATTAATGGAAACGATGAGCCGCCGAGAAAGATCACAATTTAAGAGCGAACGCTTTTAACTTCTTAGCAAGTTTAATTAATGGAAACCTTTGTGACAATCGTTAACTTGCGCCGATAGCGTCTTTTAACTTCTTAGCAAGTTTAATTAATGGAAACCTACACGGAAGGGGATTGGGGTGATCCCATCCCAGGGTGTTCCTTTTAACTTCTTAGCAAGTTTAATTAATGGAAACCGACACCCCAACAAGCGTCGTCGAGTTTAGAAACGGTATACTTTTAACTTCTTAGCAAGTTTAATTAATGGAAACCATTCTGCTGTTCATTTTTGATTCTAGATAAACTTCCAACTTTTAACTTCTTAGCAAGTTTAATTAATGGAAACCGTAATCCCACGTGCGCGAGATTGTTCCCCATAACTTTTAACTTCTTAGCAAGTTTAATTAATGGAAACACAAAGGGCCCCGATTAAGACCTTAGCCATAGCCACTTTTAACTTCTTAGCAAGTTTAATTAATGGAAACGAATCACCTTCTTGTGTTTCTGAGGTTTTGACATATGGTTTCTTTTAACTTCTTAGCAAGTTTAATTAATGGAAACTTTTGGGAACCGTTGAGGGGAAGACAACCTCCGATTCTTTTAACTTCTTAGCAAGTTTAATTAATGGAAACAAGGCTACTCCAAGGGGAGCAGTTAACGCGATTTCTACTTTTAACTTCTTAGCAAGTTTAATTAATGGAAACATTACTACCTTCTTAAATATCGCTATTGCTTTCATCTTTTAACTTCTTAGCAAGTTTAATTAATGGAAACGTTTTTGCCCTTGTAGCTGTTGTTTTTGGTCTAACGTAACTTTTAACTTCTTAGCAAGTTTAATTAATGGAAACATCTTCTTGTAGCTTGCCATGCCAATTCGGAACCATTCTTTTAACTTCTTAGCAAGTTTAATTAATGGAAACTTTTTCTCAAAGGCCCAGTCATGCATAGCTAGAATGCTTTTAACTTCTTAGCAAGTTTAATTAATGGAAACCTTATAAAAGCGACTATGATTAATTTTTTCATGGCTTTTAACTTCTTAGCAAGTTTAATTAATGGAAACAACCCCATATTCTCGAACTCATGAAGTTTTCGATGGTTCTTTTAACTTCTTAGCAAGTTTAATTAATGGAAACTCAAAAATGCACAAAGGGGGTGCCGTGCACCATACTTTTAACTTCTTAGCAAGTTTAATTAATGGAAACTGTTGCTGTGTTAAATTAGACGACTAGCGTAAGTTTTGCACCTTTTAACTTCTTAGCAAGTTTAATTAATGGAAACATTGAAACCTCTGTTTCCAGAAGTTATTAAGTTTTTCTTTTAACTTCTTAGCAAGTTTAATTAATGGAAACTCAAAGAATACGAGATTCACGAGAATCAGAAAGTTCTTTTAACTTCTTAGCAAGTTTAATTAATGGAAACAAAAACCATCTCGCCCTTTTCGTTGTAGTCGTATACTTTTAACTTCTTAGCAAGTTTAATTAATGGAAACATTGAGCAATCTGCTGTCCAACAGTCAAGTTCAAAAAACTTTTAACTTCTTAGCAAGTTTAATTAATGGAAACGTACACCAATCCGGCTAGGCAGTCTTCTTTTTGACACACTTTTAACTTCTTAGCAAGTTTAATTAATGGAAACGTATTTTGTCCGGCAATATATGCCTTTTCTTTGTTGTCTTTTAACTTCTTAGCAAGTTTAATTAATGGAAACTCTTTCTTCTAGGTCACTCAGTGTTGCACTGAGTCTTTTAACTTCTTAGCAAGTTTAATTAATGGAAACAAATGAGAGAAACTATGTTCTGCTAGTTTCCCCCCATCTTTTAACTTCTTAGCAAGTTTAATTAATGTGAAGCTAACGATTAGTGAATAAAAAATCTCCTACTTTAATTTTCTAAGGAGATTTTTTTACTAATAAAGGTGAGAGATAAGATTTTGTTTTTTCTAGATTACATAATATTGTGGAGGGGGTTCAGGGTGTTTGCTACCGATAGTTAAAGTTTTTGAGGTAGCATCTTTTGAGAGCCAATAAAATCTAACATTATCTTCTTCTGGTTTAACTTTTTTTTTGACTTTTTCATAAAGTTCTCGCATTTCCGCTAAAGATAAAAAGCACTCAAACACAGAAAACTGTACTCTTTTGCCGTATCCTTCCAGAAAGTTAGATAATTTAGTGCGTCTTTTATTGTCAGGAATATCGTAAACAATTAATACTAACATTAGGAGGCTCGAAAGAAAGGTTCATAGGCTATAGATGACAGCAAGCTACGTTTATACAGCCGAATTTGTAATTGAATGGCTTCTCGGTAAGAAATCTGAGATGAAATTTGAGAGTGGGTAACTTTTTCAGTCATTCGCTTCTCAAATTGATTCAGGAATAGTCGTCTCCCCTGTTCAGTTAAATAGATTCCTGGCTTTTCAGTTAAAGATTCAAAATCTTTAGATTTTAGGATAGATTGGTTAAATAAAGTTAACATTAAACTATCAACAATGGGCGACCGAAATTCTTCCATTAAATCGAAAGCTAAATAAGGTTTTTTCTTTTCACCATAATGAAAGTTACCCAAATAAGGAGAAAGACCTTCAGCAATAATTAAACTGAGAACATTGTTAAATAAAAGAGTGTAGCCAAAGCTTAAAAGAGCATTGACTGGATCAGTGGGAGGTTGACGATGACGTTGAGAAAAATTAAAGTCTGGGTTGATTATTAATTGTCCCAAAGCGGAAAAATAGCGAGCAGCACTAATCCCTTCGTAACCTCTTAAACTGTCAATATTATCTACCAATTTCAAGGCTTCAAGATCGGTATTAATCCCTGAAATTGCCTGTTCAATATCTAAAATATTGCGCTGACGATTTAATCTTAGTAATAATTGTTTAGAATTGATTAACTTGCCTCGAACAATAGCTTTGGATGTATTCAATTGAAATTGGTGATCATTCTGGTGTTGAAACTGTAGTAATTCCACATTCAAATTAGATGCTTCTTTACTCCAAAGGTGTCCTTTATATCGCCCAGAAAGACTGAGGAACAAGACAGCAATTCGTGATTCTAAACAAGTAGCGATCGCTGGAGTAGATAAATTAATATTGCCAAACAGAAGAATTCTTTCCACATCTCGAATGGGGACTTCTATTTTATCCTTGTCTGGTACATGAATAAGAAACCGAAACTGTTCTTTCAACAAGCTTGTTCCCTGTTCTAGTAAATATAATGTAGCCATTGTCTGATTCCAAACATTTTTTTGAGGACGTGGCGCAACTTGTATTTGTTGTTGCTTCGGATTGGAAGTATTAGTGAGGGTTTTAATTTCCACAGAAGACATGATTAATTGCCGAGATATTTCTTCTTTTTCTGGTTGTAACTCTTCTGCGTCTGAACTTTTTTTTTTCCTGATAAACATTCTCCGACTCTCTGTGTTTCCCCATCTCCTCGTTTTTTCTTGGGTTTATCTACAGGAAAAATAGCATTTTCTAAAAAGCCATGACCTAGAAAACAAAACCCGTGTTCAAAGTCAGTAAGTTGGGTTTTATCACGATTAATATTGAGCTTAAGAGAATGAAGTAGATCAACAACTTCCGAGTAAGCTTGTCTAATTCTTTCTTGAGTACGAGCTAAAATTAAAAAATCATCTGCATAGCGTACTAATTTAATATCCGAATTAGCAATAGTGTGATCAAATTTATCTAAATAGATATTAGCAAGCAAAGGAGAAATAACCGAGCCTTGAGGTATTCCTTTCTTTGGTAATTTCAATCCTTGCTCGCTTAATATCCCTGAAGAAATCCAAGCTTTGATCAGACATAAAATACCAGGGTGATCGATATATTGACGTAATTGGACAAGCAAGATCTGATGATCGATATTATCGAAATACTGAACGATATCTGCATCTAACACCCATCGATATCCGAGATCACGCCAATCAGCGACTTTTTCTACCGCCTGAATATAAGATAGATTAGGACGATAAGCAAAACTACAAGGAGAAAAATGAGGTTCAACCAGAGGAGAAAGCACATTTAAAAGAGCTTGTTGAACAATTCGTTCTCTAACGGTTGGAATTCTTAATTCTCGCCATTTACCTCCTTCTTTAGGAATTTTGACTTGTTTGTAAGGGTGAGGGCAATAAGTGCTATTAGCGACTGCTTCTCTTAATTGAACAAGATTAAAATCTTGATTTTGAGCAAAATCATCAATCGTTTCAGCGTCAACTCCCGCACAACCGTTATTTTCTTTGACTTTCAACCAAGCTTGTTGGAAGTTAGACAAATTGAGAAAGTCATTAACGATGGTTATCATCAGGCAAATCCCAAGAAAAATAGAATCAAGAAATTCTATAAATCTCTCGGAATGACCTCTTTCCCTAATCAATGCCTTCCTTATTCGGATAGAGACTGGATGGAATAAAGCCACTCAAAGGTAAGCTAGGTAAGGACTTGAGAAATTGAAGGCTCTTCTAGGTTGTGTGTGAGGATGGTATAATATTAATACAGAACAGGAGGTGGGTTATGTGGATAAATTTTAATCAACTCCTCGATTTACCAAATGTAACAGGTTCTTCAGTTTGTGTTATGCAATGGAGGGGAGTTATAAGGGTTCCATCCCTTATAGAATCCATTTGGTATCTTTTATAATGTAGATGCCCTTGCTGAAAAGGTGACGCGAAAACCTTGTCCATTATAGGTTTCAGGGGAGAGAGTCTCTAGCCTGCGCGAGCG
>VYKS01000455.1_pt1 | contig 22611 bp, 24 predicted proteins | sample 5114511 | NCBI WGS metagenome assembly VYKS01 (sample SAMN12291795, study PRJNA351875) | freshwater metagenome | isolation source: freshwater lake | place: USA: Michigan, Gull Lake | collected 2011-07-05 | reverse complement strand
GAACAGAGTAAAACTGTTAAGGCAGGTGCGGAACCCCGCAAGGGAAAGAAGCAGAAACCTAAATCGTGAGGTTTGGGAATCACCGTCCGTTTACGGCGGTGAGGATGTCAACAAATCTGGTTTACAAGCTTCCAGGTTAGTAGTAACCACTTCAGTGGTTGTTTAACCAAGAACAAGAGGTAAGACAGCGTAGGATTATTTTTAAAGATAAATACGAACTCCTTGAACTTCATCAACTAGCCGATAATTTTAATTGATAACCCTAGCAATTTCAGGAAAAAATTCGTGTCCCTGAGTTTCTCTATCGGTAAAGACTTTGTAACCCCTAAATCAGGTTTTTATGTCAAGCTATTTTGAAAGCCTTGCTAGAAACCAGTTTTATGGATAAGTATAATTACTCACTTGCATAAATGAGATGCTCCCGAAAAACGAAAAACATTCTTGGAGCTACAGCATCAACAAATAACTTAGCATTAGAATTAATCAGATCGTCTGCATACTGTTTGAAAAAATATTGCTGTAGGGGAGAGTATTTAAGTGGCCCGATCACACCGGACCTTGTTGCTTGCATAAGTCCCGTGTCAACATATAACTCTGATGCCCATCCCCAGACAGCCATAGATTCACCAGGAGAAGCATACTTGAGAATAGTTTCTGCAATGGGACTAAGATAATTTTTAGCAAATCTTCTGCGATTATTAAGGTAAACATTATCTGATTTTATCGTTGTGGCAAATTCTAAAAAACTACTAGCAACTGTAATCAAAATGACACCTGTTAAGAGAGAGAACTTTAAGTTTGAACGAGTTAATTTTGACACTTGTAAGACTTGTGCCAGTTCACCCATAAAAACGCCGATGAGAAATCCACTAGGTATGATTAGAAACAGCAAATAATGAGTAAACCCGTTCCCTGGTCTAATAACTGAGTAACTCGATGCAACCAAAATAAATAAACTGTAATAGACAAAGCAAAATGTCTTGGACTTTTCTTGATTTTGGCTTAAGGAAACACGCTTTATTATTAAAAATGGTACTCCTAATATCAAGACAATTGCTGTTAATAAAAATAATCTCTGTGTATCTTGCACTCCCCTTAACATCCGGAGAAATATGTTGATTTTTCCGAAAAAGCTTAGTTGATTTACGTCTCCCATTAAACCATGGCTAGAATAAATCAATAAATTCTGTTGTATATAAGATTTCCAGAAAGCATCATATATTGAGAAAATTGTTAGATATAGTAGGACTAAAGCCGAGAACAACATTCCCCCAAGAAAGAAAGCAGCAAAACTCCTGATAAATTGACCTCTTGCGATGCTTTTTAGCCAGAGGATGTGCAAAAATATACAAGCAATTGAGAAAGCTATAGGAACTGACTGAATTTTTGCAAAAGGAGTAGTTCCCAGGATAAAACCCAAGGCAAATATCAGGTGATTAGGATTAGATGAATTACCAGCATAATATTTACAAACGATTAACAAAGCCACACTTAATATTGCAACCGAAAAATGTTCACTTGTATAATGCACATAGTCAAAAAATGTCATTAAGGCGACAGTTGTAACAACGGGAACTATTGCTAGGCGAGAAAGGCTCTTATCGTAGAGAGTGGATAAAGCATAATAAAGACAAACAATAGCAGCAATTATCATGATTAAGCCGATCACTCGACTACTAGCATATTCAATTCTGAACCCGAAAAAAGCTGGTAGAGTCAGAGGATAAACATTGAGAGGTCCAGATGAACCTGTATCTACCGCACGCCAGAAAACTGGATCTTTCAACAGTTTTATTGCACCTGCGGTAAATAGTGCCTCATCGGGGTTTAGCATTGGTGGCAAGAAACCTGGCCAGCGTGCTGCCAAAATAAAAGTCACTAAAGATGTAATAAATATTAGATTTGACAATAAAAATTTCTGGAGCTTACTCGTGGGAGTTCTCAGGAATATGAGAGGAGAAAAAGCTAAAAAAATGAAGATAATAAAAGTGACTATTACCGATATTCTGTAAATAATTGACAAAGATTGAACATTTGCCAAGTTACTAAGTAGCCACCACCGTAAATCAATTTGGTTATTTACCATTTTTTCACTCTTTGGGGATCAATCTACAAGTATTTTTTCTTTTAAGGTAAACTTGCATTCCAACCATTACCATACTATATTGTTCTGGAAGATTAAGTTAGTAAGCTAAACGGCGCTTAACCTGCATGATCCAATAGCTATAACCCTTTTGGAGTCTATATCGGTGATCCGAAGTAAAAGCCGTTTAGGAGGGGGGTTATAAGGGATGAAACCCTTATATAGAAAGACATTGCTTCGATTTTTGCCAATTGTTTTCGATCTAGAACGAGCTAATCAATTAAGTCTCTTGCCGGATAAGGATTTAGTCGATTTATGCCCCCTGATCGAATCATACCAAGTAACGAAGAGCCTACAGTCTTCACTCAAAGTTAATCCGTTCTCGTTCGACAACTAAAGGCCTTTTTAAAATTCTCATGTGCATTAAGCCAATATATTCCCCAATAATGCCGATAAAAAATAGTTGCACAGAAGCGAGTAAAAATAGTCCGACCATGATTGGTGCGGTTCCTAAAGGAAAATAATCCCAGAACAACAATTTGGCGATTAAATAACCTAACGCCACTACCAGACTCAAGAGGGACAAAGCAAAGCCTAACATGGTCGCCAGTCTGAGGGGAACTTGGGAGTGACTGGTAATACCCAGCATCGCCTCGCTATAGTATCGATAGAAGTTGTAACTACTAATACCCCGTTTTCGCCGTTGTTGTTGATACTCAAAAGAGAAACTTTCAAAACCCAACTCTTCAATGAGTCCCCTAAAATAGGGATAGGGATCGTTAATCTCTCGTAGAACATTGATGACTTTCTGATCGTATAACCCGAAACCTGTAAAATTTCTAGTAATTTTTATATCTGAAAGATTGTCCATTAAAGAATAAAAAATTTGTCTAGCAAAATAGAAAAAAGCTCCTTCTCTCACCGGAGTTTTAACCGCCTTAACAACTTTATAGCCTTCTTCCCACTTCTTGACGAATTCTAGGATTAATTCGGGAGGATCTTGCAGGTCTGCTACAATAGGAATAACCGCATCTCCGTAACACTGAAGAATACCATGGTAACCAGAACGAACGGGACCGAAATTTCTCGCATTGACTATGACCTTGACCCCCGGGTCTTTTTGAGCAATATTTCTCAGTATATCAACAGTTTTGTCGTGAGAAGCGTTATCAATAAAAAGATGTTCATACTCATAGTTAGGTAACTGATTGAAAACCTCTTTAACTCGTAGGTAAAGATCCTCGACATTTCCTTCTTCATTATAACAAGGGGTCATTACAGTAATTTTTTTCATTGTGATCCTTCTCTAAAAACAAATAGTTTCATCAAAACAAAAGAAAGGACAGCCATCGGCAACAGCAAGATAGCACCAGCGATTAACATTTTAGTTTTTTGCTCGATCCCAATATCAATAGCATCAACAATTCTCAGCACCTCAAGATTCAACAAGAAAGTCACCACATAAACTAAGACAAAACGAAAAATCAATTTGTTGTTTTTGCTGCCAAAAACCAGTCTTCCTGTGGTTTGAAAGTTAAATAAGACTCCCAGAATAGTAGCCAGCAGAGCGGCTAACTTGTAATCCAGTCCAATAAGAATGAGAGTGGCAAAGGAAAAATAACCAAACAGGGTATTTATTGCACCAACCAGCAAGAAACGGACAAATCTGTGTTTCTTGACAATGGCGACAAATTTATTCTTTTTAAGAAGATACATTTTACGATTTATCTCCAATAGACAGTTGCGATTTTTTATATGTTATGATAATTCGGATTTTATTTATAGGTAAATCCTCCATCAATAATTATACTTTGTCCGGTGAGGTAGGTATTGTCTTGCGAACACAGAAAAACAACTAATTTGGCGATTTCATCAGGTTGGGCTAGGCACTGGAGGGGAATGGAAGCAGCAATTCCCGCCAACTGCTCAGGTGAGTTGTTAGCAAAAGTTAGCTCCGTCCCCACATAACCTGGACAGACTGCATTAACTAGAATACCATAGGTGGCGAACTCGATAATCACCTACCCTAAGACGATATTCATTGGCATAGCCTTTCAACTTTTTAACTCCCGAAGGACGGGGTTCGTCAGTCAGCAGAAGGATTTTTTCGTTCAGGCGAGTTTGCACATCATCTGGAAAGCTTTTCAACTGCTTCTGCACAGGTTTAGGGATGATGACTTCGTAATTCATGAAGCTTGTTCAGATTGATTAGTGATATATTCTTGAATAGTTTGATAGTCGCCTATCTGATAAGCTTTTCGTGCTTCCTCTACTTCAGCTAACACCTCTGGATCATTTTCCATGGACTTTTCTTCTGATTCAAAAATCTGATCTTCTATAATTTCCATAAGTTTTCGTTTCACTCCTAAATCAAGGGTAGCAATTGCCTCGATTAAAGACTCTAAGGAGACTTGCATTCTAACCATTACCATGCTGTTTGTCCTCCAATTCTTACTTTTTTTGAGCGTTTAGGGGCGATAATCTGAATTACCTGACTCTCTATTACTGAGGCTATAGCTGCTCCAATGCCGCGAGAACCTCCTGTAATCAGTGCTTTATGATTTGTGGTATTTGTCATGGATTAACTCAACCCCAAAACCAGTCTTCCTGTGGTTTGAAAGTTAAATAAAACTCCCAGAATAGTAACCAGCAATACAGCATACTTATAATCCAGTCCAATTAAGATTAGCGTACCATAGAGAAAATAACCAAAAAGGGTATTTACCAACTAACAAAAATCTGGCAAATTTATGTTTTTTGACAATACCGACAAGTTTATTTTTTTTAATAAGATACATTTTACAAATTCATCCCCCCTAATATTTAATTAACTGATTATTACTTCCGAATTTCAAGAGATAACTTTCAGAAATTCATTGAGTAGAGGTCGCACTTGATTATCTAACTCTAGCGAAACTTTTTCCATTTTACCTTCTCCTCGTGTTAGGATGCAGTTAATTGATCTTCCGGTATTTTTCTTGTCCAGTTTAATTGCTCCTAAAATAAGCTCTAAAATATTAGAGGTTAACTCCTGGTTATAAGGCTCATAATAAGGTTTCAAAAACTCTTGCAAATCATAGAAATATCCCTGATCTACCATTCCCAGTTTTTCTGAAAAGAAAGTAGCCGTAAGCATCCCTAACGTGACAGCAATTCCATGAGGAATTTTATAGTTAGTGGCCGATTCATAAGCGTGTCCGAAAGTATGCCCATAATTTAAAATATTTCTAATTCCCTTGTCAAACTCATCCCGCTCAATGTAACGTTTCTTGATATTTAGAGCATCTATAATTAGATTTTGAATTTCTAAAAAATCTGATGATAGTTTTTGAAGATTGATTTTCATTTGTTCAACTTCAGATTTACCAGCTAGTAAATTTAGCTTGATAATTTCTCCTAATCCAGAGCGAATCTCATCAGAAGGTAAGGTCTTCAGCACAGAAAAAACAAGAATAATCTCATGGGGAGGATAAAATGTACCGATCTGGTTTTTGAAGTTTTGAATATTGATAGAGCTTTTACTGCCAATACAACTATCACATTGAGCCAATAAGGTAGTAGGAATTAATATCCATTTAATCCCCCTAAATAAAACGGAAGCTATAAAACAGCCAATATCTTGAATAACTCCACCTCCAATTACTAGCAAGGTACAGTCTTTCCTAAAACCTAATTCTAAGAGTTTTAAAAAAATTGGGGTGAGTTGTTCAAAAGATTTTTGTTCTTCTGTAGCCTCTATTTTTAAGAGAGGGCGATCAGACAAAACTTCTTCTATTGGCTGTGAGTACAGGTGGAAAACGTTACTATCAACTAAAGTAAAAACGGTCTTGTCTTTAACAGCTTGTGTTAAAGCATCTTTTAAGCCTTCCTTGACTTCAACACAGTAGGGGTGAAATTGACTTTGGATTTCCAGCATAACTCAAGGACCTTAAAATCAGGGTTTATTTACAGGTGAAGCCGCCATCAATTACTAGAGTTTGTCCAGTGAGATAGGTATTTTCTTCCGAACACAAAAAACTAACTAGCTTGGCAATTTCATGGGGTTGGGCAAGACGTTGTAAGGGGATGGTAGCAGTAATTGCCGCTAACTGTTCAGGGGAATTATTGACAAAGGTTAACTCGGTTTCCACATACCCCGGACAAACAGCATTTACGAGAATGCCATGGGGAGCCAATTCCACTGCCGCAGTTCGGGTCAAACCGTTTAACCCTGCTTTAGTTGCCGAGTAAGCAGAGCGGTTTTCTCTGGTGACTAAACTAAAGATAGAGCTTATATTGACTATCCTTCCCCACTTTTGGGCTTTCATATAGGGAGAGAACCCTCTAATTAGGGCCATCGGGGCAGTCAAATTCACCTGAAGCATAATTTGCCAGTCCTCATCTTGGACATGGGTAAGTTCATTGAGAAGATTAATCCCAGCATTATTGATGATTATGTCAAAACCCGCCCCTTGCTCAGAAGCGACATAAGCGGCAATGGACTCCATGTGGGAAAGATCCAAGACATCTCGGTTTGGGGCAATTACTTCAACGCCTTGGTCTTCCAATAATGAGGACATGGCAGCCCCAAGTCCGCGAGAACCCCCAGTAATCAAGGCTTTATGATGCTTTGTTAGATTTGCCATAGATTAACTTATTAATTGAATTACGATAGCGCTCTTCCATCATTTCTAAGCGAGCATCATCCTCCCGATGAATTGCCCCATAGTAATTCTTTTTATTTTTCAGCCACATAAGCTCAAATTCAACCGCCTTCAAAAAAGCCTCCTCTGGGTTATTGATGGCTTCCGGACAACGGAAGACAACCTTTCGGGTTTCAAAGCGATCAAGATGTCCTTCAGGAAAGGCTTTAAAGAAAGGTAATGAATGAACGGAAACCCCACCGCCTACAACCACTTTTAACCCCGCTGATTTCGCTTTTTCAGCAATTTTCAAGGCAATATCTAGGACTTGATCGCTATTAATATCTTCACGAGTCAATCCCATAGAACCAGACAAGTCAACTCGTCCAATCACCACCCCACTTAAAGACTTGATTTCGGGCAAGGATAACATTTCATCAAAGTTTTTGAAAGCTGTAATCGTTTCTAAGTTAATCAGAAATTCTACATCTTCTTTGTGATCACTGCCAAAGCCAATGTTGATCGCATTCAGGTATTTTTTCAAGGCGTAGGCCGTTTCTACCATGGGAGCAATTACCCGTTCAGCCCCTAAGCTAGTAGCATCAAACATATCTTTGATGGCCTCACAGCCACCAATTTTTAAGTTTAAACCCAAGCCGGCTGTAAGACTAACCTCTTTGAGGCGCATTGCTTCTTCCATGCGGGTGCCTTCCGCTTCAAATTCGGCCTTGACTCCACAAACGTTATAGTTCTCCTTTAATTCCAATAAAAGTTCCGCCATTCGTTTTTCCATCGAGTTCATAGTTTTCCTGCTCCTTGATTAGCTAGTTTTAAGTTTGAACTTGAAAGAAGTATAACCTATTCAGTCATGGGCGCAACAATCATATTACTCATAAACTCATCCCGATCTAGGAAGGGGGATAAATCTTCTAAGGGAGAAGATACCATGCGCCCATCATCCAAGCGACGAGAAGACAACTTAGGAGCAAAGGGTTGATTGAGGTCAAGAAACACCTCGCAGATCTGAGAACCTTCCCCGGCAAGGGTTTCTTGAATAGCTTCCCGCATAGTTGCGTGTTCTCGGCAAAGTCGGTAAGGAATCCCATAGGCCGCCGCCAACTTTTCAAAACTGGGAAAGGTCACGCCACTTTCCGGTCCACAACCGACAATATTATCGGCAAAGAAATTCTGCTGAGTTTGACGAATCGAGTGATAGCCTTGATTATTGAGGACAAAAATCTTGATAGGCAGTTGATATCCCACCAGGGTTTGTAATTCTTGTAGGTTTAATTGAATGCTGCCATCTCCCGCAATACAAATCACTCGCCGCTTACCACTGGCAATACAGGCCCCAATCGCCGCGGGTAGATCGTATCCCATGGAGGCACAACCAGAGTTAGTGTAGAGGCGCTGTCCCTCTTTGATTGATGCCGCTTGAAATGTCGTCACACAGGCGGTTCCATCACCGGTCACGACTATTTCTCCCGGGGGGAGTTCCTTAAAGAGAGTTTGAGCAAAGCAATAAGGGTTAACTGCTCCTTGTGTTAGCCAATATTCGGGTAAGACAGTAGGATATTTTTCCTTACGAATCAAACACCAGTCTAGCCACTGTTGATGGTGTTGTGTTGGCTCAACTTGATGTTGCAGTAAATGCGCCAAGAAGTCGGCTACATCGGCATGAACAGGTAAATCTGGCTTGAGCGTTGGCTTTTTCAGTTCTGATTCGTCAATATCCACGATAATTTTATAGGCTTCCCGGGCAAAATTTTCCCAGTTATAGCTCACCTGGCGGATGTTGAGCCGGCAACCTAAAACTAATAGGAAATCAGAATTTTGGACGGCAAAATTACCAGGGCGATCGCCGACCGTGCCTGGCCTACCAATATAGTAAGGATGATCGTTCCAGATCAGATCGTGAGCGTTCCAAGCTGTAACTACGGGGATTTTCCAAGTATTCACTAAGCGCAGGAAGTCTTCATAAGCCCTCCCTAAACGAATTCCCGATCCGGCGTAGATAACCGGGCGTTCGGCGGTTTTCAGTCGGTTGATAACTTGTTCACAGGTAGCTGCTAGATTGGTAGTAGTATAGTTGATGGCATCTTCTTTAGGGTCGTAGCCCGGTAGAGATGTGGGATCAATCTTAGCTCCTTGAACATTCATCGGGATATCCAACCAGCAAGGACCGGGACGGCCAGATTGAGCCAGATGTAATGCTCTTTCGAGATGGTAGCGAATTGACTGGGGGTCTGTCACCATCACCGCGTATTTGGTGATCGGTTCCACCAATTTAACAATGTCAATTTCCTGATCTCCCAATTGTCTGAGGGGTAAGTCTGTACTTCTGACCACGGTTTCCCATTTCACCTGTCCGGAAATAACGATCATACCGACGGAATCTGTCCACGCTCCATAGACTCCGGTAATGGCATTAGTTCCCCCCGGTCCTGTGGTTACATTCAGGGCGGCTAGGCGATTGGTTAACCGATAGTAGCTTTCGGCGGCCATGGCACAAGCTTGTTCGTGATGGCAACAGGTGTAGGATAGTCCTGAACAGCGCCCGAAAGCATCATTCAGGTGCATCGCCCCACCACCAGTAAGCAAGAAAACATCATGGATGCCATGTTCTACAAGGGTTTGGGCGATATAGTCGGCAACTCTCATCGGGGTTTCGCTCTTAGATTCGCTAATTTGGTTGACATCATTATATAGGATGTAAGTAGATTAACACCCAGTATAATAATTTTAGCGATATTAAAGATATCGATTGACATTTTTTTTGAAACCCATGCTAGTCAATGATTTCAGAATTATAATTTTTACCTTGATATACTCGACAAGATTAATAAAAAGAAATTTCACCGATAAAATAGAGCTAAGTTCGCCTTTGATCATCTCAATAAAATAACTGGGTTAGGCAGCTGCATTTTTTGGATAGCATTGTAAATAGCTTCTTGAGATAAAATTGAGGTTACAATAATCGGCTGTCTCATCTCTCTCAATTGAATTTGATGGGGTGATAGCACCGTAATCCCTGAAATAACACTACCCTGATTAATGGGATTTCCATCAACAAAAGCAACTATATTGGCTTTTGCCAGTGAAGTTTCGGCCAGTAGTTTCATGGCTAATTGTCCCGTTCCCCAAACAATAACATCGGCAGCATCCTCTAACACTGACTGTAATTTAAGATCAATATCAGTCATAATTTTTTTGGAGCTTTCAATATAAAGCAGGATTCTTTGTTTGAGCATTTTGCCCTGAGCAATTACCAATTCCGATGAATTAGACTCTTGCTTCTGCCAAAAGCTATAAATGGCTGGATAAGACATCCCTGGAGAAACCTAAAAGACTTTTTCGCCGATTAACTTATTGGTCAATCCAAATTGAATTAATAAATTTGATAAATGGGGATGATAAAAATGATTAATATGTTCAGTATTAAAATCTTGAAAAGGGGCAAAAACATGATCAACATATCCCGAAGCATTGGGAACTTCTACATATAGATATCCCCCGACTTTGATTAATTGTTCTATTAATTTTACAGAAAATTTCAGATCCTGTATATGCTCTAACACATGAGAAAGAATGACAAGATCAAAATCTCCTAAATCTTGAGGCGGCGTAAAAATAGAACCAGCATAAGCTTCTATTCCGTAAAGCTGTTTTGTATTCTCAACACAAGCAGGAGATGGATCTAAACCACATAAATTGTTATATCCTAGTTTTTTAAGATAGCCTAATAAACCACCATTGGCACAGCCAATATCTAAAATGCGAACGCTCTTATCCGGTAAAAATTCAGCAATACATTCAGCCGTTTTTTGAAGTCGTGCGGCATCATAGGGAGATTCCCCTCCTCCCGTAGCGGTTTTTTTGTCCTCGTATTTGGATAATTTGGCGTAAAAAATATCATAATCTTTCTGACTTACTGTTGTATCAGCATAGACGAAACCACAGCGATCACAACATAGTATATCATATCCATTTGAGAGGGGATGACCTTCAGGTAAAACAAATTTTTGTGTGTGAAGAATCTCCCCATTTTCTTCTTGACAAATTGGACATTTGCGAATTGATTTTTTCTTATTCATGGTGTAAGTCCTAAAATTTTGATGAATTATAACTAGCCGTTCGGATGATTGATTCTCTTAAGGGAATTAAGGGTTTAAGTTGTAGTGCAGAAAACGCTCGTTTTACTGAAGGAACATAACGTTCAGCAGGTTTACCGGGGATAGGTTCTTTAGCTATAACTACCTCAACTTTTGATGCAAATGTACTGGCAACAACTTTTGCTAATTCAGCGATAGTTAAATCCTCATCTGAACCGACATTATAAGGGTAGCATGATTTCCCCTTAAACAAAATTGTCCACAGCCAAATCGCCAAATCTGCTGCGTAGAGATAAGAACGATAAGGAGTACCATCCCCCTGTATGAGAATCGGACCCCCCGTCATAGCATCTCGAATGAAATTACCAATGGCAAAATGGGTATCCAGTGGCAAATAGGGACCGACAAAGGCAAAGCAACGAGCAATTTTCGTTTCTAAGCCATGTTGTTTAGCATAAAGGGTGCAGAGCATTTCTGCTGCCCGTTTTCCTTCGGCATAAGCATAACCCGGATTAGTTAAATCAGGAGAGCCTAAATAATCTTCGGAAACATGGGTTATCTCAGGGGGTTGTTTGCCATAAACGGCACCGGAACTGGTTAATAAGAACTTTTTAGCCTGACAGAATTTAGCAAATTCTAAAGTATGTCTTGTTCCCTCGATAATCGTATCAAACATCAATAAGGGATCTTCTTGATTTAGTTTGGCACTAGCTTCAGTGGCACCATGAATGACATAAGAAAACTCCCCTTCAGGAAACTCAAATGACCTAACATCACCCCAATGGAATTGAATAGCGGGATGATTGGCTAAATGAGGAGCTTTTTGCCTGAAACTATCAGGATTTCTGGTTAAAACAACCGCCGATGCTTTTAAGTCTAGCTGATCATTAGCCCAGATAAAACTTTCTAATAACCAACAGCCAAAAAAGCCTGTACCTCCGGTAATAAATATTCGTTGTCCCCGCAATTCTTCCCAGAGGGTTTTAGTATGGGCAAGAATATGATTTAAGTCGTTTGTTAGAAGATTGGTCATCAGAGCATATTACACCAGCTATGGACATTATGATAAATAACGGATCACAATAAACTATCATCAATGTCAACCCCTAGCGATCGCAATTGCGCCGCCAAGCGTTCAGCCCGTAGTTTTTCCTGCTCGGCTCGTTGCTTTTCCTGCTCGGCTCGTAGTTTTTCCTGCTCGGCTCGTAGTTTTTCCTGCTCGGCTCGTTGCTTTTCCTGCTCTGCCAACTCCTCTATGGTGGGGAGCAATTGCCCCTCTGGTGTTGCCCAACGCAGCCAAGTAATCGGCTCTTGTTCATCCCCATAAATTCCCTGCCAGCGCAATAACACCAACCCTAAGATTTCGCTGCTGAACTTTCCTTGAGCATCTGGGTTTAAAGATTTATAAACGCCCCCTTCTAAGCGATGTCCCGCTAAATCTTCTGGGTCAAAGGGATCATACCAAAAGTATTCTGTCACCCGCAAACGATTCTGATAGATCAGCTTTTTCTCTTCTTTATCTTTTTTGGCTGTACTTTCAGAAAGCAACTCAATCACCACATCAGGAGCTTTTTCTTCTTCCCAGACGACCCAGCTTTTCCGTTCTCTTCGAGGCACGTCCAACACCACAAATACATCAGGTCCGCGATAATCCTCGTTACGCACTTGATTGGGGCTAAAATAAACGAACATATTGCCTCCCACAAACGCTTCTCGTCCTTGAGTTTTTAACCACTGGGAGAGAGGTCTGACTAATAACTGCATTTGCAGTCCGTGTCGCTGGGTTTCCATGGGAATACCGTCATCAGAAAGTAGTTCATCTTGGGTAGGTGGTAGCTTTATCTCTGGTGGGTTAGCGCCAATTACGAGGGTTTCTTGAGCCATGGGTTGGTTGGGGTGAACAACTGATGGGACTTTCTTATCATAAACTATCATCGATGTCAACCCCTAGCGCTCGCAATTTTGCCGCCAAGCGTTCTGCCCGTTGCTTTTCTTGCTCGGCTCGCAGTTTTTCCTGTTCGGCTCGCAGTTTTTCCTGTTCGGCTCGCAGTTTTTCCTGTTCGGCTAGTTGCCTTTCTTGCTCTACTAACTCACTCCCCCATAATAACAAATTACCAGAGCTATCCCACCAACGCAACCAATAGGCTGTCACTTCAGCTTTTTTTCCCTGCCAGACTCCCAAAAATAAGTTAATCTCTGCTATCCAATAACGATTGTTTTCATTAGGTTTTTGTTGTTCATACCTTCCTTGATTTAATCGATAAATTTCTAATTCTCCTGTTTTTGGGTGAAATATTCCATAGACAGGTACTTGTAAGATTTGCTCATAAAAATACCATTTTCCATAGGGATAGTGAGGGTTGATGGAATATTCACCCCCTTCGGTTTCCGAGATAAACTCTAGGACAATTGCGGGAATTTCTCCTTGAAGATGGGGAGTATAACTGCGCCGAATTTCTCCACTAGCAATGGGTTTTACCGAGGGAATATAAACCCAATCAGGTGCTTTGACAACTGTTTGAGTTTTAACGGTAGCACATAAGCCAAAATTAGAAGCAATTAGCATCGATTCGAGAATTAGTCCTGCTAATTCTAGGGATTCTCGTAAAGCTGCTGCTAAGAGAGGTTGCAGGTTGTTGTCCACAGGTTCGTCAGGTAATATAAAATCATCTGGCAGTTTTTCCCAGGTAATAGTTGGTAAGGGGTTTGACTGAAGTAGTTGCATGGCTGTCATAAGTAATTTCACTAATTCAAATATCTAAAATGGGCTATAGATTTTCAGGATTGACTCCCAACTCTTTTAACTTTTGCACCAAACGTTGGCGAGAAATTTGTTCTTGCTCAAGTTCTAACTCAGCTTGTTCGGCTCGTTGACGCTCTTGCTCGGCTCGCTGCCTTTCTTGCTCTACTAACTCACTCCCCCATAATAACAAATTTCCCGACTTATCCCACCAGCGCAACCAATTAGTAGTAAATTCAGCTTTGGTTCCTTGCCAGATACCGATAAACAAATTAAGTTCTTTTATCCAGTAACGATTATTCTCATCTGGCAACTGCTGCTCATACTTTCCTGCCACTAAACAATAAACATCTAATTCTCCAGTTTTTGGCTGAAAAATTCCATAGACAGGTACTTGTAAGATTTGCTCATAAAAATACCATTTTCCATAGGGATAGTGAGGGTTGATGGAATATTCACTCCCTTCGGTTTCCGAGATAAACTCTAGGACAATTGCAGGAATTTCTCCTTGAAGATGGGGAGTATAACTGCGCCGAATTTCTCCACTAGCAATGGGTTTTACTGAGGGAATATAAACCCAATCAGGTGCTTTGACAACAGTTTGAGTTTTAACGGTAGCACATAAGCCAAAATTAGAAGCAATTAGCATCGATTCGAGAATTAGTCCTGCTAATTCTAGGGATTCTCGTAAAGCTGCCGCTAATAGAGGTTGCAGGTTATTATCCACAGGTTCGTCAGGTAATATAAAATCATCTGGCAGTTTTTCCCAGGTGATTATCGTTGATTTTGTCGGTAAATCAATAGCAGATGGTGTCATTGTCGTAAACAGTCCTTCCTAATATTTAATAAGCTCTCATAAACTGCCCGCGACTAAGTAGGTGCATTAAATTAATTATCAAATAGACCTGTAGGTGGACAATGCCTGCAATTATCTCATACACTATCATCAACTTCAACTCCTAGCGATCTCAATTTTGCCGCCAAGCGCTCGGCCCGTTGCTTTTCCTGCTCGGCCCGTTGCTTTTCCTGCTCGGCCAACTCCTCTATGGTGGGGAGCAATTGCCCCTCTGCTGTTGCCCAACGCAGCCAAGTAATCGGCTCTTGTTCATCCCCATAAATTCCCTGCCACCGCACTAACACCAGCCCTAATATTTTGCTGCTGAACCTGCCTTGAGCATCTGGAGTTAAAGATTTATAAACGCCCCCTTCTAAGCGATGTCCCGCTAAATCTTCTGGGTCAAAGGGATCATACCAAAAGTATTCTGTCACCCGCAAACGATTCTGATAGATGAGCTTTTTCTCTTCTTTATCTTTTTGCGCTGTACTTTCAGAGAGCAACTCAATCACCACATCAGGAGCTTTTTCTTCTTCCCAGACGACCCAGCTTTTCCGTTCTTTTCGAGGCACGTCCACAACTACAAATACATCGGGCCCGCGATAATCCTCGTTACGCACTTGATTGGGGCTAAAGTAAACAAACATATTGCCTCCGACAAACGCTTCCCGTCCCTGGGTTTTTAACCACCAGGAGAGAGGTCTAACTAATAACTGCATTTGCAGTCCGTGTCGCTGGGTTTCCATGGGAATACCATCATCAGAAGTTAGTTCATCTTGGGTCGGTGGTAGCTTGATCCCTGGTGGGTTAGCTGCAATTAGGAGGGTTTCTTGAGCCATTGGATTAGTTGGGGTGAACAACTGGTGCTACTTTCTTATCATAAACCATTGTCAATGTCAACACAACTGTGATCGCAATTGTCAGTATTAGTCATATTTTGTCTATTGTCTCTCACAATTGGGCAATCAGGTTAAACTTATTCTCGAACTGACCTATCAAGGCTTTGTTTGGGTATATCTCTTGTTGTCTTACTTAGTCCTTCCTTGATAATCAAAAACCCAAATATTAACATTAACAATGGATTAATAATAACTGCTATACTAAGTCCTACATTAGTCATGGCTGGAATAATAAAGTAATTTTTCGGAATCATCAAAAGACCAAATAGTACAATATATGCTAAATCAAACTTACTTGACCTTGATTCATTAATGAAAAAAGCCAGAGGTATAAAAAGATTAAGAAGCCGATAGTCTGCTGATGTCGGAGGTATAACAGCCATCACAAAAACTAAAAGAGCTAGTTTTTTCCATAAAATTTTCTCCTTATTCAGAATATATAAACTGACTAATCCTACTATGATTAATGATAATAGAGAATAAGGTTTTAAAAGTAATGAAACCAAATCAAAAAATACTTGTTGCGTATCAGATGCCAAGCCAAGATGACTACAAACTTTTAAGATGAAACCGGTAATAACTTTTATCAACCCGAACAGACTGACACCATAAGGCCAGCCTTGCGATCCAATTGCATAATTTTTCACAAACATCGCTTGATTTCTTCTTAATCCCTGAATATTTTCTAAAAAACCTCCTTGAAAGCACATCATAGAAAAAATAGTTATTAATATAGCAAATATAATTACATACAGTATGTTTTTCCATTTTTTCTCACTTGCTAATAAGACTAGGAAAATTGCTGGAAAAGGTTTCATGGCAATTGCTAGGGATAGACAAATTAAGGCAAAAAGCGATTTATAGTGATTCAAGCTATTATAAAAGTAAGCAAAACCACATAAAAATAAGAAAGTATATAATTCTGCATTAGCTCTATCTATAGTAAATAGGAAAGGATAGCTCATGAAGGAAATTACAAAAATATCACGAAAATTGTCCAATCTATTAGTCTGAGAAAAGTTCTTGATTATGAAAAATAGCCAGCAGACTAAAAAAATACTAAAAAACACTAATAGGGCTAAATTTCTGCTCTTAAATAGAGTAAACGGTAAGAAAAATAACTCCCCCAATGGATAATATATACCAAAAATATAAACATCACTTCTGTAGGGATTTAATGACTTAATAAACCTCACCATATTCCAAAAATCATTAAACTTATCGTTTGGCCCAAATAAAAAAGTATTAAGAGGAAATTGATTGCCCAAATAAGCTCCCATGATATAGTGATAAAAGACAGCTATAGTAAAGCCCATTACTATAATTGTGCTAAGTAGTTTGATTTTAATATTGCGTTCCATATAGTTTACTAATTAGGGTCTGCTGAAAAAGTTTTTCGGTGGTGGTAGGAGTCAGGAGTCAGGAGTCAGGGGATAATGCAAGGTTTTTGAAAGTCCCAATCCTATTTTCTTGCACTAACATCGGACTTTAACAGGTCAAAAGCTTTATTTTAAAAGGGTTTTACCATTATTCAGCAAGCCCTAATTAATAGTACAAAATTTCATCAAAAACAAAAAGTTTGCTCTTTATTTGCGTTCAAAATTAACTCGCTTCCTCTCTACAACTAGAGGTCTCTTTAAACTTCGCCTATTAATTAATCCAATATACTCTCCTAAAATACCTATAAAAAATAACTGTACAGAAGAAAATAAAAACAATCCGACAATGATCGCCGCTGTCCCTATAGGGAAAAGGTTCCAAAACAGAAGCTTCAAAATCAAAGTCACCAGACCGACCAGAAAACTCAGTAGAGATAGAGCGAAACCGATCATTGTCGCCAATCTTAGGGGAAAATTAGAGTAAGTTGTAATACCTAGCATGGCCAGATCGTACATTCGATAAAAATTGAAACTACTCTTACCTCGTTTACGAACTTTCTGATGATACTCGATTTTAGCACTCTTAAAACCGACTTCTGAAATAAGGCCCTTTAAGTAGGGATAAGGATCATCGATCAAACGCAATGCTTCTATAACTTGCTTGTCATATAAACCGAATCCCGTAAAATTGGAAGTTAATTCAACCTCCTCAGCGAGAACACTAACCAAATAATAGTAAAATCTTCTGATGCTATACACTAGGGTGTTTTCTTGGCTTGATATTTTGATTCCTTTGACAACTTGATAACCCTGTTCCCATCTTTGGAGAAAATCTATAATTAATGTAGGCGGATCTTGTAAATCAGCAAAAATCAAAACAACTGCATCCCCAGTCCCCTGAAGAAGTCCGTGATATAATGAACGGACAAACCCAAAATTCCTAGCATTGACTATAATCTTGACCCTCAAATCCTTTCGAGCCATATTTTCTAATAAACTGAGAGTTTTGTCCTGAGAATCGTTGTCGATAAAAATGTGTTCATATTCATAATTTTCTAGTCCGTCAAAAATTTCTTTTACTTGAGTATATAAAAGCTCAACATTATCTTGTTCATTGTAACAGGGAGTGACAATACTAATTGATTTTTTACTCATCTTAAGTTTCCTCAAATTTATTGATATTTAAATGGTCTTTATACCATTCAATTGTATTTTTTAATCCCGTCGTTAAATTATATTTTGGCATCCAATCAGTCTGTTTTCTAAGCAGCTCATTATTAGCACAAATAAACATGGGATCATTGGGACGGTAAGGTAAAGCCCCCAGATGAATTAAATCAGGTTTTCCTAATAAATTACCAAGTTCAAGTGCTATTTGTCCAACAGTTACAGGTTGACCAGAACCAACATTAACTACACCTGAAACGTGGCTCTTAGCAACAGCACAAATTGCCGATGCTATATCCTCAACATGAAGGAAATCCAGAACTTGTTCACCTTTAGTTGTTTTTACCACTTCATCCCGCAGCAGTGAACAAATAACCGACGGAATTAACCGTCGCTCATCCTCCATTGGGCCATACTGATAAAACAAACGAACCCATGTTAACTCTACTTCGGCGCTCTGGGCTAGTTGTTGTAAAATAGTGAATAGTGCCACCTTGCTCGCTGCATATAAGGTGATGGGTTTTGTCGGACTTGATTCAGAAAAATATCCTAGATTGAAATCATACTCAAAACAAGTCCCTATACCCACAAACCGCTTACAACCTACTTCAGCTAGTTGAGAGAATAAATTGAGACTTGCCTGGAATGAATTCAAGTTTTCCCGAGAATTTAGTTGTTTTCCTGACCCAACATACCAAGCTAAGTGAATACACAATTCGGGCTTGATTTTCTGTAAATAAGCATTCACTGTTTCAAATGCTACTAAGTCAGATTGCCATAAATGTAGTGATGGGAGAATATCTTGAATTCGCCATTGTTCGCCGTTTTCTCGCACAAGTGCGTGTACCTCACACCCTTCGGCTATTAAAAGCCTTGCTACATGGGAACCAACAAAACCACTTGCACCGGTAATCAATACTTTCATATTCTGGGTCTTCTCGACTTTCTGTAATAATCAGTGCTTATCATTCTTCAAAGTCTTGCTAGGCAAGACTTTGAAGATTATACTTCTGGAAAATTATCCCTATTCTTCTTCCTTCCACAAAGAAACGAGAAGAGCCGCCCTATTTTCCTTAACCTGCAATTTTGCGCCACAAGTTGGGGAATTTTATTGACCTCTACAAAACTCTCGGATAGTCGCTGCTACATACTCTAACATCTCCTTGGTTAATCCAGGAAATACCCCAATCCAAAACACTCCTTCCATGATTTTGTCAGCATTACTCAAATCCCCAATAACTCGATAATTTAATCCTTGATACAGAGGTTGTCGCAGTAAATTACCCCCAAATAATAGCCTTGTGCCGATGCGTTTTTCCTCCAAATGCTTAACTAAATCATTACGGCTAAAAGGCGCATCTTCCCTAACTAAGATAGGAAAGCCGAACCAACTCGGTTCAGAATGGGGGCTGGCTTCGGGCAGAACTAAGACATCTTGTAGGTCTTGTAATTTTTGATGCAAAAAGTCGAAATTTTCCCGGCGCTTTTTGATAAATTCCGGCAATTTATCCAGTTGGGCTACCCCGACGGCGGCTTGCATATCTGTCATCTTTAGGTTATAGCCCACATGAGAATAGGTGTACTTATGGTCGTAGCCAAAGGGTAAATCTCCTAACTGCCAACCGAAGCGTTTATTACAGGTATTATCCACCCCAGGCGCACACCAGCAATCTCGGCCCCAGTCGCGGAAAGATTCGACAATCTTTTTCAAGCGAGTATCACTGGTTAAAACCGCGCCACCTTCTCCCATAGTCATGTGATGGGCGGGATAAAAGCTAACCGTTGCTAAATGCCCAAAGGTGCCAGTTTTTTGCCCTTTATAGAGACTTCCCACCGCATCACAGTTATCCTCCACTACCCAAAGGTCATGTTTTTCGGCAAAAGCCATCACCGCCTCTAAATTGAACGGGTTTCCCAAGGTATGGGCGATCATAATCGCTTTAGTCTTTTCTGACAAGGCCGATTCCAGTTGATCAATATCGAGGTCATAACCTGGTAGTTTAACGTCTAAAAAGACGGGAATTAGCTGATTTTGGAAGATAGGATTAACTGTAGTCGGGAAACCTGCGGCAACAGTAATCACCTCATCCCCCGGTTTAAGTTGTTTTTCCCCCAATTTAGGGGAAGTTAAGGCACTTAAAGCCACTAAATTGGCTGAAGAACCCGAATTGACTAATAAGCAATGTTTTACTCCCATCCACTGGGCAAAACGTTCCTCAAATTCTGCGGCATATCTGCCCGTCGTGAGCCAGAAATCTAGGGAAGAATCGACTAATTTGACTAATTCTTGCTCATCAAATACCTTACCCGAAACCGGAACATAGGTTTGCCCCGCCACAAAAGCCCGGGGTTGAAATTTGAAGTCATAGTACTTATGAACCGCTTGAAAGACTTGCTCTCGCAGTTCTGCTTCAGTATTGGTATTGGGGGGAGAAATAGATTGAGTCATGGTTAATTTCCTTTCAGGGGAGAAATTTCAACTTATTATTACTTAATTTGTATCCTTATCAGCCTTGAGTTCTCTGATTCACCAGACAACTTTGATAATATTCGATTTGTTGGCGAGTAAGGTCTTGGAATTGTGCTTTATCTTCAGAGTCCATTTGAGCCGCTTGATAATACCAAGTCACCGTTTCCTTGAGGGTTTGTCGAAAATCCCAGACGGGTTGCCATTTTAGGCTATGGAAAGCCTTATCTGTGACTAGATTAAGCAATTTAGCCTCATGAACAGCATTCGGATCACTTTGATCGAGCCAAGTCCCTGGCCAAAGTTGTAGGATAGACTCAACTAACTCTTTAACTGGACGATTAGAAGTCAGAGACGGACCGAAATTGAACGCCCCATATAACCCCCGGCTGTCTTGCTGCCAATTAGCTGTCATCAACTGCTCATAAATCGACTCAGCCAACCGTAAATAGCCACCTAAAGGCTCTAAAACGTGCTGCCAAGGGCGAGTCGCTAAAGGGTTCCGCACGGGAATCGCTTCGGATTTCATCAAGGCCCGCATCGCATCGGGTACAATCCGATCTAGAGACCAATCTCCTCCACCGATGACATTTCCAGCCCTGGCGCTGGCAATGCCGATGGCGGTTTGAGGGGTTTTAAAGAAGGAATTTCGCCAAGATGCGATCGCCAATTCCGCCCCCGCTTTGCTAGAACTATAGGGATCATAACCCCCTAAGGGGTCATTTTCCCGATAACCATAGACCCATTCCCGATTCTCATAGCACTTATCGCTAGTAATAAACACGGCGGCACAGGGATGAGTCAGGCTTTTGAGGGCTTCTAAAACGTGAATAGTCCCCATAACATTTGTGTTCCACGTTTCCACCGACTCAAGATAAGAAAGCCGCACTAAGGGTTGTGCCGCTAAATGAAAGACTACATCCGGTTGCCATGAAGCGATTAAACGAGCCACTAACTCAGCCTCTCGAATATCTCCTAGATGGTGGCTCAGGTTTTGAGCCAAGTCCAATTGCTCAAATAAGGCCGGGGTGGTATTGGGGGCTAAACTGAGGCCTTTGACCTCTGCCCCTAGATGGAGTAACCAAAACGCCAGCCAAGACCCCTTAAAGCCGGTATGACCAGTAATAAAGACCTTTTTGCCCGGCCAAAATGCTTTCTTTACCATATTTTCCATCTAGCTTGTCCAGTGTCATAAAGGTGATTGAGTAGTTCCATTTCTCGATAAGTGTCCATACACTGCCAAAGCCCATCAGTTTCATCCCAGAAGGAGATGGGAGCTATTATTGTCCACAAGTCAAATAGACTCGCTATACCGGGTTTTCAGTTAATTTCGGCAGCTTTCTCCAAGTAATCGCCGAAAAGAGTCTTCGTGAAGGCTTAAACCTATCACCCTAACTCTTTGGGAGCCACTATACATGAACTTGACCGAGGATGTCAATTGGTTAGGCTGTTAGCCATCGAGAATGGTTAGTTGAGATAAAAGGGGAGCCTGGAACTTCTGCGCGGGGAGAGTCGTTCTTGATTTTCGATGCCTCGTGATTCAAGGGAAAATCAAATAAGTATTTATACTTATTGTATATGGCTTGAATTTGGTGTAAACATACAGCTATGCTTGGGTGGCAGGGATTTTAATATTGTTCTGGACTCGAAAGTGTTACATAGCGGTTTTAACTCGCCTGAAGTACAATTTAATTACTTGCTCGTGCCTGCTGCCGACCGCATGGCTGCCCCCCATCTCCTCTTCCACTCCAGAGACATGATGATCGTGGTGTTGGCAAATCACTTATACTGGCTATATATTAAGCTAAAATTTGCACTCATACTTAACTTTATCTAATTTGTAAATGAGTAAAAAAACCTTCTGTATTTTGGAACAGGGCAAACTAATTAATGAGCCCTGCACTATAGAAAAACGAGAACTATTTACTACTGAATTTAGTGACTTTTATCGCCTTAATTGGGCAACAGAAAATGACCCCAATGCTTTCATTACGGCAAAAGGAGTGACTTGGAGTGAGGGCAGGAGCTTGCTATATAGGGAAGTTCCCAAAGATTATGAATACTACATTTTTATCGATGATGATGTTACCTTTGTTGCTGATGAAGGAGTAGATATTCCCAAAAAGATCAAAGAATTGCTCGATGAATATCACCCCATTGCTGGAACTTTTTATGATCCTAAACAGTGGGCATTTCGGCTCTTCGTTACCCTTTATGCTAAATCAACAGACAAGATGCCAAGACAACATACTTCTAACCCAAAAATTCTGAAAGTTTCTAAAGCCATAGCCTCTCCGTTTTATTAGT
>VYKS01000303.1_pt1 | contig 22758 bp, 27 predicted proteins | sample 5114511 | NCBI WGS metagenome assembly VYKS01 (sample SAMN12291795, study PRJNA351875) | freshwater metagenome | isolation source: freshwater lake | place: USA: Michigan, Gull Lake | collected 2011-07-05 | reverse complement strand
GAGGCGGCGGCGGCGGCGGCGGGGGAGGCGGCGGCGGAGCAGCCGGCTCACCGAAGTTGAACGTCACGCCACCAAGCAGGCTGTGCGAGCGGAAGCGGCCATCAAAGACGCGACCGGTCACGTCGACCAGCTTGACGTTGTCAGCGTTGAAGAAGCGATACTTCAGCGTGACATCGATGTTGTCCGTGACCGGCTGGCGCAGACCGGCGAGTGCCTGCCATGCGAAGACGGTGTCGGAATCGTCGAGGAACGCACCACGCGTGTTGAGCGCATAGTCCGCCTTGACGCGTGCCACACCGGCGCCACCGCCGATGAAGCCCTGCAGACCATCGTCTTCACCGAAGTCGAGCAGGCCGTTGACCATGAAGCTCAGCGCGGTCGAGCTGCCACCTGCATAGGTGAAGTTGCCCGGAGCGATGTTCGCCAGTGCCAGCGTCGAGATGTAGTACGGCGTGGTCAGCGTCGAGCGATAGCCGTCGACGGTCGCGCGCTTGTAGCTCACCTCGGCCTCGGCGCGGAAACCGCCGAAGTCGTAACCGATCGTGCCACCCACGTCGAAACCATATTCATGGTCGACGGTGCCGGCAGCGGCGGTGGTGCCGATGTCGTAATCGATGTCTTCGACGATCATCGCGCCGCCTTCGACGCCCACATACCACGCGTCGTCGCGTGCGAGGGCGGGCGTGGTGAGCGCGGTCGAAGCAAGTGCCAGAGTTACGGCAAGCTTCCGCATCTTAATCCCCTTTCGTAGTTGCCACTTCGGACAGCGCTAACTTCCTAACCTCTGGAAAGTTTCCGCGCAAGCGAACAAAATCCGGGGACTGTTGCCGGAACGTCACAGTTCGGAGCTGGCAATCAGCCCATGCGCCTGCAATCTCTCCAGCACCGCCACGATTGCCGTCCGTGCCTGTTCGTCGACGATAGCACCACCGCTGGGTAAGGCAACCGCGGTGGCCTGCGCTCCGACCACCTGCACCCCTCCGATCTCGACTCGGCTGGCGGCGAGAACGCCGACCTGCCACCCATCGACGCCGCGATAACGTACGGTCTGGCCAAGGCTTTCCGCCCACACTTCCATGCCCGGACGCGGAGCCGCGAATCGCCACCCTCCTTCGGTCCAGCTTGCGATCGCCGCGCCATGTCCCTCCCAGTCCCCGACCGGTTCGGTCCCGACGATCCATGCCTCGCCCGCCTCAGGCGCGGCGGGCGGGACATTGTCGCCCACGCCGCGCACATCGGGGTGCAGCAGCGCGTCGATCCCGACGACTGCTTCATTGTGGAACATCTCTTTCTGCGCCTGCCCCGCATGAAGCAGGGGCAGCGCGAATCGCGCGGTCATACTCATATCGATTACTCCATCGCTTCGAGAGTCAGGGTAGCGGGTGGGGACAGCCCGTGATCACCCGCCTGGCGTATCTCCACCTGCATTGCGGAGGTACTGTCCACGGTCCAAAACGGCGTGTCGCGCATCACGACCACCGGTGGCTGGCCGGGAATGCTCAGGCGCAGGTGATAGCGCTCGATACTTTCACCCACCGGCGCGTCCGTGCCGTCGCTCCAGCGCCAGCCGGCTCGACTGCGGCGGGTCCAGCGCAGTACCCGCCCACCAGCCGTACGCGCGACATGCGGCGCGACCGGTGCCGGTGGCGTCGCTGACCGACCCGTGACCATCAACGCCTGCTCTACCGACTCCAAATCGCCGACTCCGGTCGCCATGACGCGCTGAACCCCGCCCGCCGCAATCCCGTCGCGAACGACCAATACGTCGCGTTCGATCAGGACGAAGCGGTCGCCTGCGACGCCCGCGCCGATTGCATCTTCAGTCCCCCGCCGTCCGCGCCACAACTCCGTCAGTCTCCAGCGCCCGCCACCCATCGGCTCGGCGCAACCGAACTGGATCAGCTCGTCTCCTACCATGGCAATATTCGCGCCCGCATCGAGCGCCTCGACGCTCGCGTCGGCCAAGGCCAGCTCGGCATGAGCAAGGTCGACCACCAGTTGCGACACGCGATCTGCGATCAGCGCGCTCGCGCGGCCGGCTGGGACCGCGACCACGCCGATCACCGCCGGTGCGGCAGTCGCACCGATTGGCTCCCACCGCGCGCCGGCATCCCCGCTCAGCGCCAGCGCGGCGCGTCGCCACCCGGGCGCGGTGCCACATGCCGCAATCGACAATCGTGGCCCGCTCAGCAGCTCCTCGCCAAGATGGGGGCATTCAAATGCATGGAGCACCGTCGCGCCATGGACCCGGTCCGGTGCCGGAGCGACACGCCCGGGACTCGCCCCGACCGGAATGGCATTCGGCGCAACCGGGGTCAGCATCAGCGCAACGTCGCCGTCCTCGATCCGCGCCTCGATCACGCGCCACTGCCCCGCTTCGCCGACAATCGCCACCCGTTGGCCCGGCGCGATCCCCAGTGCCGACCATCCCGGGTGCACCATGCGCCGGATGCGCATGCAGTCGGCGCGGATCAGCTCCGCTTCCGCAATGCGCTTCGCCGCTTCCGCCGGCAGAGCCGCGGGCAGTTCGATGCGCCGTTCGCGATCCTGCCCCGCCGGGTCGGATGCGCTCTGCACGCCGGCCTGATAGTCGCGCGCCGGATCATAGTGACTGATCACGACCCGGCGCGGCACCCGGTCCGGTGACTCGATCGCCCGCTCCACACCCGCGCCACCCACGCCGGGATCAACGAGAGGCAGCGCTCCGCTGTCCGCCCCGTTCACCAGCACAAATCCGGCACTGCGCGCGACGGGCCAGGCACCATTCGCCTCGATCAGCGGCGCGCACGCCCCTCGCACCGTCTCCCCATAGGCCGAATATCCCGCAATCGGCTGCATCGCCTCGCCCGCCGCGATCGTCCCGCGCGACAGTTCGGCCACGATCTCTCCCGCCGCCACCGGCCCCGGATCGGCGGTCACCTCGAAACTCAGCGACGGAATGCGATTGCCGAACTCCTCGAGCTCCAGATTTTCGAACACGGCATAGGCGATCCCCCGATGCGCCGGAGCAAGCCCCGCCCCTTCGGCCGACGCGATCAGCGGATCGACCGCCTGATCCTCGTTGCCCAGGTGCAGCCGAAACCCGGTCCGCACCTTCCAGTCGCCCGCCGCACCGCGCAACAGCTTGCCGTCCGCCCATATCCGCCCGACCGACAGGATCGGCCGCGCCGACAACGCCACCGCGAACGACGCAGTATAGCTATAGCTGTTTACAGTCGGTCGCCCCTTGCCGCCCTCGCGCTGACGATGCTCGATCAGATCGGTGGCCCAGATCACCGTCCCCGCCACCCGCATCGTTCCGAACTGCCGCGGGATCGGCGTGCCATAGCTCGACGTCTGTACCGCCAGTTCGGTCAACCGCGGCCCATCGCGCCCCTTGGGCTTGAACAGCAACTCCCGGTCGATCGCCTGCCCGGCCAGCGCACCGATCATCGCGCCGACCGGACCGCCCACGATCCCGCCGACGGTGGAAAGTACCAACGTCGCCATCTCAATCCTCCTTGAACCGCCACCGCGCCAGTTCCGGCCAGGGCGGCACGCCGGGCCGTGCGGCCACGCGGCGCAGCGCCGCATCGGCGTGGATCACGCCGTCCTCGCTCGCGATGGCTAGGTGCAGCTGCCCCGCCCCGGCATCGAACAGCACCAGATCGCCTGGCCGTGCCGCGTCCACGCGCATCAGCCCCACCCCTGCGGCTGCGTCAGCCACCTGCGCCACACTGCCCCCGCGCAGCGCATAGCCGCGCGGCACCGCGATCCCGTATGCCAACCCCGCTAGCCCGACACAGTCCAGCCCATGCGGCACGCACCGCCCATGCAACCGAAACCGCGCCCCGATCGCGCCGCGCGCGCGCTCCAGCGGCGTCACCCGCCCGGATAGCGCGTCAACAGGTCGATCCCCGGCAGATACGGCTCGCCCCGGAAATTCGCCGCATTGCCGAACCGCCCCGCACAGGTCGCGATGCTCTTGTCGCATCCCTCGCTCACCTCCACCAATGCCCCCACAGCCTCGAAACGCGGCGCGCGCCGCAGCGTCACGACATCCCCCACCGACGCCGCGATCACGTCGCTCAGCCCGCTATGCGCTCCGCCGAACCAGCGCAGCCGCCCGCCAGCCCATCCGCCCGCCACCGGCTCGTGGAGATCCAGCGTCAGCGCCGCGCCATTAGCCGCAATCACCCGCGCGAACCGCCGCCGCCCCGCCATCGCCACCCGGCACCGTGCGTCACCCAGCTCGGCGCGGCATTCGGGCGAGGTCATCTCGACCACCGGCGCATCAAGAGCCGCCGCAGCGCCGCGCAGCTCGGCCGTCAGCACGCCATCGCGCGTCTCGACCGCCCCGATCGTCCCGCTGCCCAGTGCGACCACCTCGCCCGGCGCCGTCCAGTCGACCGCGAACAGGCTGATCCGCGCCCCGTCCCAGCGCCCGGCCAACAGGTCGGCCTCGCTGATCGCCGCCCCGGTCAGCGCCCCGGTCACATCCATGCTGTCGGCATCCAGCCCCGCGCCGCGCCGGATCGCCGACGGCGTCATCCCCGGCGCAGCGCGATAGTGGAACCTATCCACCTCCAGATCGCGATCATGCGCCGTCAGCCCGATCGCCACCCCATCCCGCCGCTCGATCCGCCAGCAATAGGCGATCGTCGCGAGCGGCGCGTTCAGCCAGTGCGCCGTCATGCCTCACGCACCTCGACCAACGGCACGCTCGGCGCCGCCCCCGCCATGAACGTGGCCCGATTAACGCTCAGCGAATCCTCCGCAAAGCGCACCGGCACATCGAACCGGAACCCCGCCGTCACCACCGCGCCCTCGGCCGGCGGCTCGTCCAGCACGACCACTCCGCCCGCATCCACTGCGAACGCCGCCGTCTCGACCCCGGCCACCGCCACCCGCACACTCCCCGCCACCGGCCGCGTGATCCGACGCGCGACATCGCCATAGGCCTTCACCAGCGCAAACGCCTGCCGCTCGCCATCCCCCTCGCCCAGCACCTGGTCGGTCGCCCCCGGCTCCCCGCTATCGTTCGAGCAATCATCGAACGGATCGCGCAGCCGGAACCCCCGCGCCGGCCCTATCCGCGCCCGGTAAAACCCAAGCAGCGCCCGGATATCCGCCTCGCTCCGCACCCCAGGCCCGACATCGTACCGCGTCCGCGCCTGCGCCCAGGCGGCGTTGCGCGCCTCATGCCCGCCCGCGCTGGTCAGGATCGCGGTCGAAACCTCCGGCGCCACCTCCGCCTCACGCCCCAGCGCAATCGGAAACAGCACATCATCGAACGCCTGCATCTCATCCTCCTGATCGAAGGTCACAAACCCGTCGCGGATCACCTGCGGCAGCGCCCAGATGAACGTCGCTGCCACGCCCCGCGCACGCGCCGCATCCGCCGCTGCGGCGATCCCACGCCACTGCACCGCATCCTCCCGGTTCAGCACGAACCCCGCGAAATAATGCTGCTTCTCGACCGGATAGCCCAGTCGACCCTGCGCCAGCGCCACGCCGCGCGCGCTCGCAACGGCATTGCCCGCCGCCGCCCAGTCATAATCCTCCAGCTGCAGCACATCGAACGCCGGATAGGCCCAACCGACCGGCAAGTTCGCCCGCATCGCCTCCGGCGCGTCCCGGTCCAGCACCGTGGGCAAATAGGCGAGCAGCAGCAGCTGCGCCCCCGGAGCCACGCCCCGCACCGCCGCACCCAGCGCCGCCGTCGACGCCGCCAGCAACGCCCCCGCCGCGTCGAGCACATCGGTGTCGGGATCGCCTCGCACATTCTGCTCCGCCGGATCGCCCAACGCCGCCCGCGCCGCATCGTCATGAATGCACAGCCGGCCATCGGCCATCACCCACCACCACGGCTCACCGACCTGGAACTTGACCGCTAGCCCCGCATCCAGCGCGATCCCGACAAACGCTGCGGCCACCGCCTGCAGATACCCCATCGCCCCCGCATGCGCTGGCGACAACAGGGTCGAGGGCGGCTCCCACCCGGTCAGCGCGGGCGACCCATCCGCCGCCCGCTGCTTCCAGTCGCCCCAGCAATGCGCGTCGAACAGCTCATAGGACAGCGACCAGATCACCCCGAAGCCCAACGCCTTGGTCCGCGCCGCGAAATCGGTATGCCAGGCCGCGCACGGGCCATTCAGCGCCCCACCGCTCAGGCTCGCATAATAGCCCCCCGACGCCGCCTCGAGCCGGAAATAATGGCTCATCCCGACATAATGGACGATGTCCCCGCGATACCCCAGCTGCAGCGCATTGCGCAGCAGTCGTTCCGGCGTGACATGATAGCTGTCGTCATAGCCCGAGCAGATCGACAGCCCGTGTTCCGGCACCACCACATCGCCGATCGCCAGCACCGCCCCCGGCCCCTCGACCGCGATCTCCGACAGTTCGACCCACCCCTCGACCGGCACTGCCAGCGCCGCATCCGCACCGGTATACCCCGGCGGCACCAGGCTCACGAACATCCGGTCGACATCGCCAGCCCACACCGGATCGGCCTCGCCCGGCAGCACGAACCCGCCCGCAACGCTGGCAAAGTCGAGGCTGACGACGCAATCCTCCGGCGTCCCCTGCGCATAGTTCCACAGCCGCACATACCAGGCGCGCGGCGCCCCCGCCGCATCGCGCCCCTCGATCGTCAGCACCGGGCCATTGACCGCATCCAGCGGCATCACCCCCGACGAACGCCAGCGAAAGCGCAACCGGCACGCACGATAGTCGCGGCTGGTTTCATAGGACAGCAGCGGGTGGTCATGCCGATCCACGCTCTCCCAGATCAGCCCCGCCAGATCATTCTGGCGATAGAACAGTGCATCCACGCGCAATGCGTCCGGCGCAATCGTCACCACGCTCGCCATCATCGGCCGCGGAAAATTGACCGTCCAATAGGCGGGGTCAAAGCGCGAGATCACCCCCGCCACCTGCACCGTCCGCTCGGACGCCAGCCAATATGCCATTGTCGTGCTCCGTGTTAAAAGCCGCGCAGAACGGGAGAGGGATATGCTCTTTGCGATGGTGCTCGCTGCCGGGTCGGGATGCGCAGCACCCGTCTCCTGCCCTTCGCCGCAAGAGGTGATCGCCGCGTTCAACGCATTTGAAGGCGACCTGGAATGGGATCTGCAGGCCGATGCCTCGCGCGGGTCGGACGACGTCGTATCGGTCGCAGTCCATCGCACCCGCCGTGTTACCGCCCTCCGCTGCACCCCCGCTGAGGCAGAGCAAGCAACCGTCACCTGCCGGGGCGTCATCCATCGGATGAGTTCGCGCTCTCGCCAAAATTTTCGGCTGGTCCTGACGGCTGACGGTTGGCGCCTGGAGGATCATCTGAACCGCACCAGGCCCTGACCCCTTCAATCCACCCCCGCCAGCGCCGCCTTGACCGCCCGCGCCACCTGCCGCCCCGATTGCCGCAACGCCCCGGCGGCGTCGCCGCCACCCGGCGCGTTGATCGTGATCGCCACACGCACATCACGCCCGCCGCCCTGAACCGGGACCTCGACCCGCCCGCTCGTCGTCGGCACGAACAGCTCCGGCCCGCGTTCGCCCACGACATAGCCCCGCCCCGGCGCCACCGGCCCGCCGGTCGCACGGCCGGGCAGGCCAAGAAGCTGACCGATCGCGGCACCCAGCCCGGCACTGCTCGCGCCACTACCGCCGCTGCCCCCTCCGAACAGCGACGACAGCCCCGCGCGTACCGCTTCGGCCGCAATCTCGCTCAGGATCTGCGACGCCACACGCTTCAGATCCTCGAATCCCAGCTTGCCCGTCCGCGCCGCCCGCAACAGCGCCTGCTCGACCCCGCGCCCGGCGCGGTCCGCCCCGGCCTGCAGCGGCCCGTCGATCGCCGCGCGCATCTCGGCCACGTCGCGGGCAAAGCCTTGCGTATCGGCGCGCACGCGCACGATCATCTCGTCCAGATCCTCACTCATCGGGAAATGCCTCCATCAGCTGTGCGATCATGTCGCGATCGGGCGGTGCGACCGCCTCGCCAGCCACCGCCCGCACCAGTGCCGCCAACTCGGCCGGGGTCGCATTCCAGAACAGCTCGGGCGTCCAACCGAACGCCACCCCCGCCTGCCCGGCCAGCCGCACTGCGGTCTCCGCGAACCTCACCGCCCCGCCAGTATCTGCCCGATCAGCACACGCAGCGCAGGGGTCGCCGCGGCAAGTCCCCCCACCGCCACCCCCTCGCCGAATGCCTCCCGGGTCAGTCCCTCGGGTCGCTCCCTCAGGCAGTGCCAGAACAAGGCGACTATCTCGCCCAGCCCCAACCGCCCCTCCGCCGCTCGCTCGACCAGCGCAAACAGCGGCCCCACTTCCTGCTCCGCCGCAACCAGCGCACCGAACGAAGGCCGCAGCACCAGCTCGACCCCCGCCACCCGCAAGCTGGCCTCGCCCCGCGCCGGATTCGCGCTCATGCCGAAACCACCGGCCCGGAACTCTCCAGGTTGAGCGTGTACGACCGCTCCCCGTTGAAATCCCCGGCATAGTCCAGCCGCGTGACCAGAAACCGCCCGGTCATCGTCTCGCCGCTCTCAAAGCTCAGTCGGTAATCGTCGATCACCCCGCTCAGCGCATTGCCCCGGATCCGCGTCTCCGCCGCCGACCCGGTAAACACCCCCGCCGCCGACACGCTGACCGATCGCACCCCTGCACCCGACAGCAATTCGCGCCACGCGCCCGAGTCCTTCGACGTGATCGCCACCGCCTCGCCATTGACGCTCAGCTGCGTCGTGCGCAGCCCCGCCACCGTGGCATAGGCGACCGGCGACCCGCCATCGCCCACCTTCAACAGGAACGCGCTTCCCTTCTCCACCGCCATCACCGATCTCCCTCAAATCCCGCTCTTCAACACGCGCAGCCGCCACTCGCTCGTCGCGACCCAGCGTCCCTCGCCCTTCCGCTCGATCCGCGCGCGCAACAGCACCCGGCTGGCGAGTTCCCAGCCCCCGCCGATGACGCGCGGCAGCCCCGCCATCGCCACCTCGACTTCGCCCACCATCCGCCGCAGCCGCGCCGGACTCTCCCCGGCATCGAACAGGCTCACCACGACCCGCGCCTCGCGCCCGGCCATGTCCTTGGTCCCCCAGTCGCTCAGCAACGCCTCACCGATCACCGCATGCGGCGTCGCCGCGCGCACCGGCGGCGCAACGAACACCCCCGCCAGCCCCTCGGCGAGCGGCGCATGCCCGCTCAGCGCCGCCCGGATCGCCTCCGCCAACACCACCGCCGCGCTCATCGCACCGCCCCCACGCCCAGCCGCATCACCCGCCACGGGCGCCACAACGCCGTGACCGCCGCCGGCGGCACGCCCTCGCCATCCATCCGCAGATGTGCCGCCAGCCGAAGGATTCCGTGCCGCACCGGCTCGGGCACAGCGTTCCAGTCGCCAGCGCTTCCCGCGCGATAGGTCACGGCGATCCGCCCGGCACCGGGCGCACACCGCACCCAGCCCTGCCCCGCCGCATCGATGTCGATGGCATAAAGCGCCGGCGCCAGCGCCACCGCGCCGCCATCGCCGGCCAGCTGATGCACCGCCGTCACCGCGCGCACCGGCGCGACGCTCAGCGCCTGCCATTCTCCCCGCGCCACCAGCGTCTCGCGCAGCGTCCGCTCGAGCAGCGCCGTGCCGATATAGCGTTCGCACAATTCGGTCGCGACGCGCAGCTGCGCCGCCAGCTCGGCGTCACCCACCACGCCGTCGATGCGCAGGAACGCGCGCAGCTCGGCCAGCGCGACAGGGGCCGCCTCGGGCGGCGCGATCGTCTCGACCATCACCGCCGCTCCACCCGCACGTCGATCGCACGCGCATCGCGGCGCCCGTCGCTCCAACTCACCTGGTTGGTCAGCCGATAGACCAGCCCCGGCCGCCCGCCCTCCACCGTCGCGGCACAACGCGGCCCGCTCACCGCCTCCGCGACCACCGTCAGCCCGCCGTCATGCGTCGGCTCGACGCTCCAGCTGCTCGCGCTCACCCCCGCCGCGCCGGCAATCGCCGCCCAGTCGATCGCATAGTCCAGCGCCGCCGCCGGATCCTTCAGGAAGATGCCCATTGCTCACCCCCGTTCCCCAAGAAAAAAGGGGCGGCCCGACGGACCGCCCCCTGAGTCATTTTCGCCGTCGCGACGCTTCAGCCCGCGCGCACCACGCGCTCGCCATCGACCGCACGGATCAGATCGCCGCCATCGCTGCCCGCACGCGCGGCACCCGCGACTTTGACCAGCCGCGCCGGGCGCGATCTGGCCTGCTGCGCCCTGCCGATCGCGCCCGCAGCGATGCGTGCCCGCCCGATCTGGGCTCCACCCTGTACCCTTACCATGCCGCCATGATCCTCCAGTCCGCGCCGTCGCTGACGACAACGCCGCCATTGCTCCCGCCCCCCGCCGCGACGCTCCCGGTCGTGGTGGCGTTCAGATCGGTCACATAATGCAGCGCCCCTGCGCCCGCCGTCGCCGCCGACCCCGCACCCGCCACAGTCGCCCCCGGCAATCTCGGCGCCTTCATGAAACTGGTCTGCAGCGTCGTGAAGTTGATGCGCAGCGCATCGGCGATATCGTTGCCCTGATCGGTCTGGCCGATGGTGAAGTCGCCATTGGTCTTGAGCCGCAGGCCCCAGCGATGGAAATTGGCTTCGTTGAAGAAGTCGAGATACAGATTGCCATTGCCCTGGATCCGCCCGCCCGCAACGCCGCTCGCATGGGTGTTGCGCAGCTTGAAGCCCTCGAACCGCGTCGACGCGGAAAGCTCGGCCTCGAACCCGGTCACCGACCCCGTCACCGCATTGGTGTTGAGGTAGATCATCCGCGCGCCGTTCGTGAACCCCGACGTACCCACCAGCGACAACAGCGACTGAATGCCCAGCGGATTGGTCCCGACATTGCCCGCCGACAGATAGATGTCGCGATCGAACGTATAGCCGTTGCCCGAATTGACGTAGGGCAGGTTAATCTGCGACGTCCCCGCCGCATTGGTCTGGGTCAGCCAGGCGGTGTTGTTCCCGGCGCGGTTGATCCGAACCTGATTGGACAAGGTGATCGGCTTTGCATCGTCTGCTGCACCATTCCAGCCAAAGGTGACGTGCACATTCCGATAGCCATCGGCAAAGGCATAATAGGCCGCCTGGAAACTGGTGTCGGAATCATGCCCCCAATCGCCCTCGTCGAACGGGGCATAGATGCTGATCGGCCGATATTCGAACCCGGTCGCCCCGGTGGTGTGCATGGCATGGTGGAATTCGGACCCGTCGACCCAGCCGCCCGGATTGCCCGGATTGCGGCTCGGCTTCTTGAACCTGCTCTCGATCCGGATCGACGGCCCGCCCATCGCGGTGTTGATCGGCGCAAAACTCGTATTGAGGTTCCAGCTCAGCCCGAAGACATTGTTGGTATAGGCCAGCTGCCCCGGAAACTGCGCATCCGCCGGATAGGGTCCATAGGTAAGGTTGAGCCCGAAGCGGATGCTCGACGGCTCGCCACCTTCGTCGCGCGACGGGGAGTCATAGACGAGCCCCTCCTGCGACCAGCCCGAATCGATATCGGGGGGCGTCTCCGCCTCGATCGTGTAATGCGGCGCCGACAGCCCGTCAGCACCGCTCACCTGGTCCAGGAAATCGCTGACCGACAGACCTTCGTTGCCCGGAATCGCCTGCCACGCCGCGAACACATCCGATGGGCCGAACACGTCCGGGTTCACCGTCGCGGTCAGAAACTCCGCAACCGTCCCGTCCGTATTCCCGGGAAGCGCCTGCCACGCAGCGAACACGTCATGTGCCTGGACAATCTGATAGAATTCGGCCGCAACCGTCAGCGCGATCGTCTTGGACCCGGCGGGCAGGTCGACGGCGCCGGTCCCGGCAGACGACACGATCGGCGCCCGCGCGATCGTCCCGCCGACCAAGGTCCCGATCCCGACCTCGAACAGGCTCGTGTCCGCAGGCGCGCCGGAGATGCTGTAGTAAAATTGGTCACCCTCGCTCAGCACGGATGCAAAGCTGCGCGATCCGTCCACCGCTCCGCCGGGCGTGACCGCGCCGGTCCCGGTGGTGCTCGTCACTTCCTCGACTAGGTCTGCGTAAATCAGCTGTGCCATGATCGTGCTCCCGCGGAGGTAAAGTCGGAACTGGCCGGGGCGCCCGCACCGCCCCGGCCCGACTGTATCAGGGGGGCGGTGTTCGGCAGAATCGCGACGGCTATCACCCCGCTAACCACGCCGCCCACCGCCCATCCGCCTCAGGAGGCGGAGAACTTCATCAACTTGATCGCCTCGGAGTTCGTCACCGCGCCGCCGACGCGCTTGGTGGCGTAGAAGTGGACGAACGGCTTGTTGCTGTAGGGATCGCGCAGGATCTGCGTCTCGCCGCGCTCGGCGATCAGATACCCCGCCTTGAAGTTGCCGAACGCGATCGACAGCGAATTGGCCGCGATGTCGGGCATGTCCTCGGCCTCGACCACCGGATAGCCCAGCAACGTCGCCGGCTGCCCCGCGCTCAGCGACGGCTGCCACAGCAGCGCCCCGTCGCTCGTCTTGAACTTGCGGATGCGCGCCAGCGTCGACGAGTTCATGCACCACACCGCACCCTGGCGGTACGGCGGCCGCAGCGCCTGGACCAGGTCGATCAGCTTCTCCTCGGGATTGGCCGCAAACGCCCCCGCCGCACCCGACACGATATGCTGCAGCGTGCCGAACGCCCGGACGTCGTCACCGGTCGTCGCCGTGGCATAGGTCAGGAAACCCTTGGGCTTGTTGGTCCCATTGCCGCTGACGAACGCCGCCCCCTCGGCCCGGGCGAATTCGCGCGCAATCTCGTCGGCCAGCCACGCTTCGACATCGAACGCGGCGTCGTCCAGCATCGCCTGGCTCGCCGCCGGATTGGCGAACAGGTCGCCCATCGGCGGGGCAATCTCGTTGAACACTGGCGTATCGGTCTCGTCGCGCGCCGCCGTCTCGCTCGCCCAGCCGGATTCGGTTCCGCCCGACGCGACCAGCTTGCGGTAGCCCGCGCTGCCCACCGTCACGACATTGGCGATCGCGCGGATCGGCGAAATGCTCGCCAGCGTCGCATCAACCAGCGCGTCGATCTCACGCGGCACGGCATAGCCGCCCTCGGCCCCGCTCGTCCCCGACAGCGCCTTCATCTCCAGCGCGCCGCTCCCGCTGCGCAGAAACCCCTCGAACGCCGCGCCCGTCACACTGCGCGCGCCACTCAACATCGGCCGCGCCACCGGCACCCCAGCCGCTTCCACCGCCTCGAACGACTGTTCGAGGACATCCGCCTTCGTTTCCATAGTCTTCTCCATGCCAAAGGAACCTCCCCAGGCATGGGGAGGGGAACCGCTGGCGTCGCCAGCGATGGAAGGGGCCTGCCCCAGGCAAACCCCGTCGTTTCAGAAATTCAGCGCCCGCCAAACACCGCCTCTCCAACTTGCGGGAGGAGTTAGGAGGGGTCTTCTTTTATTCGGTCAGACCATTACCGGGACCACAGTCAGCCGGCCCGTCGCCATGCGGGCGCCGACAATTCAATTGCCCTCATACCGTCGCACTATTCGCTCCGGGCGCTGTGCGATCGCCTCGTCCGGGTCAAACTGCACAAGTGCTGCGCCACTGTTCCGCATCGCCGAAACGATCGTTGGCCAATGCTGGTCCGACACCGCAACGAACACCGTCGTCTTCACCAACGAATGCCTGGGCAAGGTCGCCCCCACCTTAGTCAGAACCCGGGCGAGGTTCGGTTCCGACAGGGAGGCCAGTGCGACCATGTACGCGTCTCGGTCGGTCAGGTGTTCACGGATCCACGTCTCCGACACCGCGTAGTCCTTCGCGCCCGGAAGCCGCAGTACCATAGTCCAGGCCGACGCATCGTCTCCGATCCGTCGCGCTACAGCCTCGCGCAGATAATCGTGCCACGCACGCTCGGTATTCTCTCCGGGGCGACGCAATGGGGCGATGAACGCCGCTTTCGCCGCAGCTTCCGCCGCCAGCTGTTCGGTACGAACCGCGCGCCCTTTGGACAGCGCCCGCTGCCATGCCGCAGCATCCGTCGGCGCCGCCCGACCGTCGGCAAGACTGATCGCAAAATCGACCGTACCGTCCTCCTCGCCAGGGATCACGACCGGGATCACCACCTGCGTGCCGTCCAGCGAGAAACGCGGCTCCCCGCGCCAGCGCATCGAGCTGACCGATCTCGGGAGCGCCGCAATATAGTCTTCAGGCATGAGGTCGGTCAGCGACAAGGCACGCACTAACCGCCCCATTTCTCCATAGATCGCCACGACATCTGGCCCATAGCCGACGCCGTGCCAGTTATCGAAGGTCACGGCATAGGCGCCATCGTCCCGGACGATCGCCGATACAGGGGCGACCTCGTTCACGATCTTGCCCTCCCACACCGTTTCCCAGCGTTCTCCCGCTCGACGTTCGAGCCGCGCCCGCGCGGTGTCCGCACCGCCGGCCTTCTGTCCGGCGGGCTCCACCTTCTCGACCTTGTCCTCGAAATACGAGAGCTGATCCTCCAGCGCACGCGGCACGATCGTGATGCGGGCGCATCCGCCCGGTGACACATAGCTGGTGGTCGTAGGCAGCGCCCAACTGTCGGCACATGCCGGCGCGGGTACGATCGACAGCGACAAGGCAGCAACGATTGCCAGAATTGCCGCACGTATCGATCTCATCCGCGACCCCTGCTCTGATACAATGTATCACCTGCCATGGCGTTGCGATCCTGCAAAGCTGTTTCGACACCCGCCACCGTATGCACCCGCGCCAGCCCCTGCATCGGTCGCGCCACCAGACTCACCTCGCACAGCTCCAGCGCCTCGATCTCGCGCCACCGCCCCTGCCGCGCCTTGACGGTGCGATACCCAAAGCTGAGCCCATTGACCGCGCCCCGCGCCACCAGTGCCGCCAGCCCGGGCGCATCGACCCGCGCCGTCACCCGCAAGCCCCGCGCATCCTCGCCGATCGCCTCGATCACCCCGACCGGCGCCCCGCGATGCTGCCACAGCAGCGGCACCCGCCGTACCCGCGCCCCGAACGCCCCGGCCCGGATCACGTCCCCGCCGCGATCCGGCACATCGAACACCGCCGCATAACCGGCGAACCGCACACTCCCCTCCCGCTCGCGGGAGGGGTCGGGGGAGGGCCTGTCGGGGCCATTCACTTCCCCACCCCCCAAAACCCCAGCTTCACCGCCAGCCCCACAACCAGCAGCGCGAGCAGCATCCGCACGACCCATCCCGCGACCGCCTTCACCGCCGACCGTTTCGCATCGCGCCACGCCTCCAGCAGCTCGCGCAACTCGCCCATGTCCTTGCCGGCATGCGGATCGTCGAGCCCCAGCCGCGCCAGCGCCCGGCTCGCGCCCAGCTCGCCCGCCTCCTCCGCCACCGCGCGTAGCGTCGCCATGTCCGCCCCCTCGGCCGACCCTTGCGCGATCAGCTGCGCCAGCAGCTTGCCGTCCACCGGCGCGCTCACGACTCGACCTCCGCGCCGATCCCCACCAGCGCGCGCTTCTCCTCTGGCGTCAGGAATTCCGCCGCGCTCACGCTGCGCCAAAGCCGCTCGCGGTCCTCGGCCATCGCCGGGACCTTGTCGACCGCGACCCACAGCCGCGCATCGGGAAACCACGGCGACAACCCCTGCGCCAATTCGGTCAGGATCTTGTCCGCCAGCGGCAGGATCGTCATCCGCCACACCGCCTTGTTCGCCTCGCGATAGTTCGCATAGCTATTGTCGCCGGGCAGGCCGATCAGCATCGGCGGCACCCCGAACGCCAGCGCGATCTCGCGCGCCGCCGCCGCCTTCAGCCCGACAAAATCCATGTCCGCCGGCGTCAGGCTCATAGCCTGCCACTTCAGCCCGCCCTCCAGCAGCATCGGCCGCCCGGCATTGGCGGCCCCGGCAAAGCCCGCCTCCATCTCGCTCTTGAGCCGCTCGAACTGCGAAGGTGACAGCGCGCTCCCATCCCCCGGCTCATAGACCAGCGCCCCGGATGGCCGCGCCGCATTGTCGAGCAGCGCCTTGTTCCACCGCGTCGCCGCATTGTGGATCGCGATCGCCCCCGACGCCGCGCCCAGGCAGCCCAGCCCATAATGATCGTCGACCGGGTTGAACGCCTTCAGATGCACGACCTGCGGACGCCCCGCCGCATCCTCCGCCGCGATCGTGGTGACGCTCCCGCCGACGCGATAACGATAGCCGACCGGCCACCCCCCGGCATCGGTCTCGACGCTCATCCGCTCGGGCCGCAGCGCGAACAGCTCCGCCACGCCCCCCGCGCCATCGCCAAGGAGCTGCACGAATGCATTCCCATGCAACAGCAACTGCGCGGCGATCGTCGCCCCCAGCTCCTGCCCCTGGCTCCGCGCGGTGATGAGCTTCAGCAACGCCGCATCGCTCGCCGCGACCGGCGCGGCCGCCACGCCCTCGGCGATGATCTTCACCGCCCGCTGCGCCACCGGATTGGCAGCATAGCCCGCACGCACCTGCGCCTCGTAACTCTGCGGCCACTCACCCAGCACCGCGCCCGCGCCCTGCCCACGCGCCAACACCGGACGCGAACCCTCGCGCCCGGACTTCCGCCCGAACCATTTCATATTGGATCTCCTGTGATCGCCTCGCGGCGATTGAGCGCCTAGCGCTTCCTACCGAACCAGATCACGTGGCGCGGCCCCTTGCCATTCTGCCGTGCCCGCACCTGAACCTCTTCAACCTCGAACCCCGCATCGCGCATCCGCCGCGTAAAGGCCGGGTCCGGCCCCGCCGACCATACCGCCAGCACGCCGCCCGGCGCCAGCGCCGCCCGCGCCTTCTCCAGCCCGCGCATCGTGTACAGCCCGTCATTCGCGTCGCGCGTCAGCCCGTCCGGCCCATTGTCCACATCCAGCAGGATCGCCTCCCAGCTCCCCCGGCTGCGCGCAATCTCCGCGCCGACATCGCCCATCACCAGCTGCGTGCGGGGATCGTCCAGGCACCCATCGGCCAGATCCGCCATCGGCCCGCGCGCCCAGTCGATAATCCCCGGCACCAGCTCGACTACGCACGCCCATCCCTTCGGCCCCAGCCGCTTGAGCGCCGCGCGCAGCGTAAATCCCATGCCATAGCCGCCGATCAGCAGCCGCGCATTCGCCGGATCGCTCAGCCGGTCCAGCGTCATTTCCGCCAGCGCCTCTTCCGATCCGCTCATCCGGCTCGACATCAGCTCGTTGCGCTCGAGCATGATGATGAAGTCGCGCCCATGCCGCACCAGCCGCAGCGGTTCCCCGCCCGGCACCTCGGCCACGCCGATCACTTCCCGAGGTGTCATCTCAACTCCACGTAAAACTCAACACGCTCTCGCCTTCCAGCAACCCCGTCGAACTGAACCGCCGCTCCGCAATCCGCCCGCGCCCCAGATGGTCCACCGTCACCACCGTGCTGCACCGCGTGCCATAGACCGGGTTGCGGATGAACACCGGCGAGTCCACCGGCTCGAACGGATCGGGTTCATAGCGCTCCGCCGCCCCCGCCGGCCGCTCGTCGGCCAGTACCGCAAACAGCGGCTCCAGCGCCGAGCTCCCCGCCTCCAGCCAGGCGCGCAACCCCATCTGCACCCGGATCGTCTTGGGCCACAACGTATCGAACAACCCGTTCGACAACCCATGCATCCCCGGGCTCAGCGGCCGCCGCACCGGATCGGGCCGGTTCGACAGATAGAGCGGCCCATCGCGATCCACCGCGATCAGGTTGAACGGGTTGTACGCGTTCAAATCCTCCGGCTCATTCCCGGCGAGCATGTCGGTCACCAAAGCCCCGCGCGAAAGCTTGCCCGGATCGGCCGCCTCCCCGCGCACATTGGTCACCGCCGCCAGCCGCCCGGCCTCATTCACCGCCAGCCAGGTCCCCCCGGCCTCCAGATCGCGCCCGCCGATCACCGGACCCTTCGCCATCCAGCGCGACAGCGGCAAAGTCGCGCGCGCATGCCGCTCGTCACGGTTCCCCGCGGCGACCAACAACCAATTGGGATGCATCCCCCACGCCAACGCCAGCACGCACATGGGAGCGTGGCTTAGCGAGGGGCGAACGCATCGCCTAGAGCCGATCTCAGGGCTTGCGCACCCCAACCTCGCCCTTCCACCCGAACACCAGCTCCCACGCCGCCCACACCAGCGCATCGGCGCGATCCGGCGATCGCCCCGGCCCGGCATAATCGCCGCCGCGCACCAGCCCGCACAGCTCGTCCTCCAGCGCCGCAAACGGCTCCGCGTGCCGCACATGGCCCCGCTCATACAGCGCCGCCACCGGCTCCGCCCGCGCCGCCTTGCCCCGGCTGGCATGGACCAGCCGTACCGGCATCGCCACCGCCGCCGCGCGCAGCACGCTCTCGACCATGTCGCCGCCCTGGTTCTTCTCCGCCACCACCCGGTCCGCGCCCTGCCGCGCGGCGCACGCCGCCACCGCCTGCGCCCACCCCTCGGGCGACAGGCCCGACACGCTCGCATCCTCCAGCACGTTCAGCCGCCCGGCACCGTCGATCGCGACCGCGACAATCCCGCACGCATCGCCCTCGGCACTCGCGGGCGGATCAACGCCGACCACTACGCGCACCGGATCGCCCACCACAACGGCCCGAGCCGCCTCGATCATCGCCCGCGTCCAAAGCGCCCCAGGCACATCGCTCAGCAGCTCGCCCTCCAGCTCCTGTCGCCCCAGCCGCGTGCCGCCATATTCGGCCTCCATCGCTTCCACGAAACTCGTCGGCAGATGCGGATTGTCCCGCGTCCTCCCCCGCGTCTCGACACAGCTCGGCAACGCCATGACCCGCCGCATCAGCCGCGTCGGCCGCGGCGTCGTCGTCACCAGCACGCGCGGCCGATCCCCCAGCCGCAATCCCATCATCAGATTGTCCCACGCCGCATCGCCCCGGCGCCCCCATTTGCCCAGCTCATCGGCCCAGGCGGCATGATGCTCCGGCCCGCGCAGCCCCTCCGGCGACTCCGCCGAATAGGCAAAGGCCACCGCGCCCGACGGCCAGTGCAGCTCGCGCGCGCTCGCCTTCCACACCGGTTGCCGGTCGGACCGCGCCGTGGCGATCAGCCCTGACTGCCCCTCGATCATCACCCGCCGCACTTCGTCGAGGCTCGCGCCGACCAGCGCAAAGCGCCCCTCGGGCACATCCAGCGCGAGCTGGTTGACCCATTCGCTCCCCGCGCGCGTCTTGCCAAAGCCACGCCCGGCGCGGATCAGCCACACGCGCCAGTCCCCCGGCGGCACCAGCTGCCCGCCATGCGCCCACAGCTTCCACCGCGCGAGGAACTCGCGCCGCATCGGCTTCGTCATCCCGCGCACCGCATGGCCGCGTTCTTCATCGGGCAGCGCGATCAGTCGGTCGATGAACGCGCCGATCTCTGCATCACTCGCCATCCCGCGCACCCTCCGCCTGCGGGACGTGATCGATCACCGCATCGCGTGCCAGGACCGGATCGCCCGCGCCCGCATCCTGCGCCAGCAACCCGGCCGTACCCGCGGCCACCTGCGCGGCACATTGCGCCTCACGCGCGCGTCGCATCTCGATCACCTTCAGGCGCTTGAGCAGCACGGCGTCGGTCTCGTCAGGAGCGGCAAATTGCAGCGGGGGCCCGCCCTTTCGCGGCTTCGCGTCCGGCTTGCGATGGGCCGCGAGCAAGCGCATTGCCGCGTCGAAATCGATCAGCGGCTGTTCGCACTGCTGGGTATCGACGTGATCGCTGGCACGGTTGCCCGCAAGCACATGGCCCAGCAGCAGCGTCTCGACCATCTGATAGCCAAGCGCCAGTGCCGCTTCCCACTGCTCGGCGAAACGGGCGTCGCGCCGCCGGTGCGCATAAACGGTATGCACATCCACCTTCGCAACCGCAGCCGATTGGGCGACGTGGCATGTGGCAGCGAGGTGGTCGAGAAACGCAACGCGCATCGCCCTGCTCCAACGAGCGCGCGCACGCTTGCCGGTCGCGACCCGCTGTCCATCGAGATCAATGCGGCATCCCTTCGGCATTGTCGCCTCTCCCCAACGCAAATCGGGCCGGCAGGCGTTGCCGCCCCGGCCCGACTTCACTCGATTTCCAATTCCCAAAAGATCGCGTTCAGCGGCCCGGTCGCCGCGACTCGCAATTCTTCAGCGTTCCTGTTATGTACCGAAAGAGCGTGACGATGTCAAGCGCTATGTTCCTATTTGGTTCGTGAATTCATGCATCGCCGGTTCATCGCACCTGTGCCATGCTTCCAGCATGACCCACCGCCCCGCCCTGCTCGCCCCGCTGGCCCTGCTCGCCACCGCCCTCCCCGCCACGGCGCAGGAATCCGCGCCCGCCGCCCCCAAAGAGGCTCGCATCCCCTTCTCCTCGATGATCCGCGACTTCCGCGCCGATGGCCGCGACGCAATTTACCTGCGCGCCGGGCGGCAATGGTATCGTGGCACCTTCTTCGCCCCGTGCATCGAGCTCCCCTGGGCCTGGCAGATCGCCTTCAAGCCCTCGGGCGGCGTCGGCGGCATCGACCGCTTCGCCAGCATCATCGTCCCCCGCGAAGGCGAATGCCGCCTCGCCTCGCTGGTCAAGATCGACGGCAAACCGCCGGAACGCGCAAAGAAGCCGGCCAGGCCGAAGGGCTAGAACGTCAAACCCTCTCGTCGTCCCGGGCTTGACCCGGGACCGGGCTGCCTTGAGCGCCACGAAGCCCTGCCCCGGCTCAAGGCCGGCGCGGCGAAGCCGCCAATGGGCAGACAGCCCACCCCTCCTCCCGTCATGCTGAACTTGTTTCAGCATCCACCGGGCCACAAGCGACTTAGCCGCGGGGTACGACGCCAATCCGAAATCGGTTGAGGATGGCTAGGACAGCAATTGGGTGGTTAGCTGCCATTGACCTCGCGCGTGTCAGCGATAGCGTGGCGTAATGCTGACAAAGCGCCTTTTTCGGTTTGGCTATGAGACTTCGGACCAAGCCGAGCGAAACGCTAGGCATGGTTGGGACGACGAGGACAGCACCGGCGTATGGATCGCCAGCGCAACAGAAGATGAAGCGATGCGGTGGGGGCGGACTATCGCGGCGCAGTTCGTTTCGTCATTGTTTGCGCAAGGCGACAACGCGTATTTGTGGACGGGTGATGGCTTCACCCATTGGATCGAAGATGACCCCGCGATCTTAGCAGCCGCCTGCGATCTACCGGTTGTGACAGTCGGCGAGATGCCTGATTTCGCCACGATGCGGATCGGTGCCTAGCGTCCGCGACGGGGTCGCAAGCAGCCCCTACTCGCCCCCCGGCCCCCACACGCCGTCCGCCCTCGGAATCACCCACCGCCCCCGTGCCCGATCAACCCGCCCCCCGGCCTCCTCGATCACCGCGCGGTCGACAATCCCCAGCGCCCGCGTCCCCATCGCGGCGAAATCGTCATACCCTTCGTTCGCAAACCCCTTGCGCGTGCGATGGATGTAGAAACGCCCCGACAGCTTCCGCCCGAACGCGGCCTCGATCCGCGCGCGGCCCATGATCGACCCGATCAGCCCGCCCCAGGTCGCGGTGGGATTGTCCGAATCCCATCCCGCCAGCGTGCCGATGCGGATCGTCTCGCGCAGATCGCCCTCGCCATAGAAGTAACTGACCAGCCCCGCGGCAAAGTTGATGCCCCCCGCGAAACAGCCATTGCAGTAGAGCTTGCGCGCGGAGATGTCGTAGCCATCGGCCATCTCGACCTGATAGCGGCGATAGACCGCGTCGCGCACCGCCTCCCAGCGCACCCCGCTCTCATATTGCCCCAACACAAATCGGTACATCGCCAGCGGATAGCCACCCTCGGGCAGCACCCGGCTCGCCTGCGCGGCGATGGCGCGCAATTGCGGCCCCAGCGGTCGCGCCGGATCGACCTGCGCCGACAGTGCATGGAGCACGACATGAAAGCGCGAAATGTCGGCGGCGGCTCCCCGCGCCGTGGTGCGGATCGGCAAATCGGCCATGCGCAACGCGATGTCGGGACGGCCCGGCGCGAACAGGCCGAAAATCTCGGTCGACAGCTGCGCGTCGATCATATCGGTATGTTCGTTGCGCGCGGGGTCGGAGGTGTCGGGCGGCAGCACTCCTGCCAGCATCAATTCGTGGGCGCGCTGGTTCGAAACCCACAGGTAATTCTGGTTGCCGGTTTCGTCCTTGCCGTATGGCGTCGGCTGCCTCTCGTCATAGATATGGTCGATCCACGCCTGCCGGATTTGCTGCGGCGTCAGGATGCTGGTGCGGTGCTTCAGCAGCGCGTCCTGATAGATATATTCGATATCGGTATCGTCATCCGCGCCCCAGCTTTCGCCCGGTCCGCGCCGCACGAAATCGATCGTCGGCGAAATCGGGCTGGGCTTGGTCGGGTCAAAGATGCTCGGCTGGTCGGGCTTGCCCCAATCGTCGCGGGTGTAGAATCGGCCATGCGGCCCGTCGCCGCCGATCTTGTCCATCTCGGTAACCAGGCCGGTCCAGTTGGCGATGCTCTGGCCCAGCCAGAACCCCTCCATTCGCCGGGCATAGGCGGCACGATCGATCTCCAGCGCGGCGGGCTGCGCTGCCGCCATCTTGAGTGCAGGCCCCGGCGCGGTCGTCGAACAGGCGGACAGGCACAGGGTCAGGACGGGCAGCATCAGGCGGCGCAACAGTCGCTCTCCTCGAACCGGGGGCCGGGGTGTGGCACCCCGCGTCGCCCTCCCCCTAGGCGGGCAGCGCGCCGCCGTCGAGCCGTCAGGGCGCTGCGACCACCGCCGCCCAGGCCGCGACCT
>VYKS01000317.1_pt1 | contig 22768 bp, 26 predicted proteins | sample 5114511 | NCBI WGS metagenome assembly VYKS01 (sample SAMN12291795, study PRJNA351875) | freshwater metagenome | isolation source: freshwater lake | place: USA: Michigan, Gull Lake | collected 2011-07-05 | reverse complement strand
GCTCTATAACTCCTAAGATCTCAATGCGAGAATACTTAAATGTAGGGCGATCGCCACAAACACCAACTGCTCGAACTACATATTTTCCGAGAGGGTAATAGCTACATGGTTCCCCGTTGATCATTTCTGTAACTAACGATTTCATAAAAATGTTTTTAACTACTACTAAAATATATCCCTAAACTATGTGACTCAAGCCCTCTTAAACACGCGATCGCCTCTTCAGTAGTCATAAGTTACTCACAACACCAACATACTAGAGCAGTAATCTTATTTTGTTAAGAAAGTTTACGTAAACACACAAAAAGAGCCAACTTTTATCCGATTCTTTCTGGCAATTCACCTAATTTTTTAGCCAACGGCAAAATCTGTAAATTGGCGCATATAGCTGGAATGAAATCCATTAACAATATTTGCTTAGGAATACCCATCTCTGAAAGCATAACGGCAATGTCAAACTCTGTACCGTTATGCTGAATCCAGATTTTGCCATCTTTAATATCCAAATGGATTACACAGCCTTGACATCCTCCCCCGATTTATCGGGGGATTCCTAAGACTCACGACTTAGGTTTTCTGCTTCTACACCTCTTAACTAGGACTGTACGTTTGAGTCAAGGTATCCGTAAGTTATGCGGTACAGCTATTATACCACGATTGACTGCCATTCACCGCCCGATAAATCGGGTGTCCTCTGGCAGAAGAAAGATAGATACGCCGCTTATTTCGCCATCCAACATGAGCTAATTGGTAATGATCTCTCTCTGAATCAAAAATTAATTGCGACTCAACCTCGCGATCGCTCGAACCATAGTTTGCCAATTCTGTTAGTAAATCTTGTATTTTTTGCTGGTATTCATTTAGGGTTGCCATTTTGCGATCGCTGCCTCTTCTGGTACATAAATTAATAAATTTATTAGATGTTGCTGAATTGTTGCTTGGACAAACGGCAGTTGAAAAAAGGAATCATAGGTACTAGGGGAATAGCTAAATACAACCATATTCAACATATTGCTCTCGCATCAGTAGCCGATAGTTAAGATATTGTCCTAAAGCAGTTTTGATAGAGTTATGAAAAATATCACGGGCAGACATGGATTAGAGACAAAATTTACTTAGATTTTAGCAGAGATCGCCTCCTGGAAGTCATAAATCACCCCCACACGCTAACACTCCGACCATATAGACGGCAATCCATCTAACGACCCTGCTGTTTACTTCCCCTACCTAGGGGCCAACTCCGACAAAGCCGATCATATTCGCTTATTAGGAAACAACACCTTTGGCTTTGAGGATTTACCCAATCTTGGAGACAAAGATTTTAACGATATGATCGTGAAAGTGAACTTGAGTATTATTTAGGCTGGCAAAAGTTTAGGAACGCGATCGCAAAGCAGAGGTTCAATTTCGTTGTAGCATTTAAGCTATAACTTCCGACAGGGCGATCGCATTGCCCTTAATTCATTACCTAGCAGCGTATTTAACCTTGCAGGAAATCAAGCATTAGATGCAAACCAAGCCGTCTTCTTCGGATGGGACGGTGGTAAATATGTTTCAGTTAATGATGGACTTGCGCCCTTTAATGCCAACACAGACCTCTTTATCAACGTCACAGGCATGACTGGCACAATGGCTACAGGTGCATTAACTCCTACTAATTACTTTGCTGTATAGACTCTAAAAAATAGATTAGCGATCGCCCCATATTTTAGATTTCCAAAGTGGTGATCGTCCCGTCTGTTTTTAGCCAAGTTTAAGCAAGCAAAAATGGTTGGCGATCGCCCCAAATGAAGCTTTATTTTAATCCTAATCACTAACAATTAAATAATCTAAGTTAGGAATTATATGATTTCCCTCTCATCAACTTTGCGCCGAAATATCTCTTCCATTTGCTTAATTCCATCCTCTGTCAGAGGGAAATTATACTTTTGACCATTATCTTTACTACGCTGGTGCATAAAAACACGCAGTGCTTCAGCATCATCTTTATGAGAGAGAACATAATTTCTTAATTCCTTCCAAGGCATAGTTGCAAAATCAGGTTTCATAAACAAATCTCCATTCACCAGTACTATAATTACTTGAATATCTTCACTTACCAGAATATATATTTCTCTTGTAGAAGAATCAAATCTAAAAAGCTGAATGTCTCGATAAAGATCGGACAACATTTGACAAACAATAACTGCTTTTAGGCATTGGTCTGAGGTAGGAAGAATATAGACACTCCATTACAACTATTATAATTCTACTGATGATTTAGATAAAATGCTCGTAGCAAAGGCAACCAATTAACTGATGTTACGCAGAACAATTTGACTAAATCAACAGTTTAAGTAGGGTTACACGAAATTAGTCCTTTAAACCTTGTCGTATTGGCTTGTTTGAGACTATCTTTCTGCAAGAACTTCAGACTTCTGCGTAACATGAGCAATTAAATAGAATAACTGAGTGCAAAGGATTTAGTATCTTTGGGATGCACATAAACCTGCTGTTGGGGAGAAAGATTGAGAAGATCAAAGCGATCGCGACTTAGATGTGCGATCAAAACCTGTCCATCATCTAAAATTAGTTCTACTTGAATTTCCCAACCCAGATGGATGAGGCGATTGACCCTTGCAGGGAAAGAATCTTCCTTGGGTTCCAGTTCAATTACGATATCTTGGGGACGGATAAATACTGGATCGTGATTACCATTGTTGGAATTTTGGGAAACAATATTTACAGGGCCGATAAAGCTCATCACAAAAGCTGTGGCGGGGCGATCGTATACTTCCGCAGGTGTTCCGATTTGCTCAACTTTGCCATGATTCATAATCACGATTTCATCGGAAACTTCCATCGCTTCTTCTTGATCGTGGGTGACAAATACGCTGGTAACGTGAACTTCATCGTGGAGACGGCGCAACCATGCCCTTAATTCTTTGCGAACTTTAGCATCCAAGGCTCCGAAGGGTTCATCTAAAAGTAAAACTTTTGGTTCTACGGCTAAAGCCCTCGCCAATGCTACTCTTTGTCTTTGCCCACCTGAGAGTTGGTTAGGATAGCGATCGCCCAGTCCTTTAAGCTGAACTAGATCTAATAATTCATCAACTTTAGCTTTGATTATATTTTTGGCAACTTTACGAATCTCTAGGCCAAAGGCAATATTCTTACGGACGGTTAGATGTTTAAATAATGCATAGTGTTGAAAGACAAAACCAATATTGCGATCGCGAACTTCTTGATAGGTGGCATCTTCGCCTGTGAGGATAATCCGTCCTTGATCCGGCGTTTCTAGCCCTGCAATCATGCGGAGTAAAGTGGATTTACCTGAACCCGATGGACCTAGAAGGGCAACTAAGGAGCCAGTTTTTACTTCGATGCTGACTTGATCTAATGCCTGAAAATCGCCAAACCGCTTTGAAATATTTTCAACTACGATACCCATCTACCCTAATCCCCAGTTAATCCTTGTAATTACCGATAATATTAGCTCATATTCTGAATTATTTACCACCGTAGAAATATATAAAAAGGGGTTCAGGGTTGAAACCGTTGCATGGGGAGCCCCCCCACCCCCAAGCACAATTCTTGACTGTTAAGGGAGTATACTTTCAACCTTTGGCATAGATCGCCATCGGTTCTTTGATGAACTTGATATATAGGTGCTTGAAGGTGGATTTAATAATGCGAGGGAATCCAAAGTCAATGGGCATCATCTCTGTCGGTAGTTTCCAGTCGTGAATTTGCAGGTTTTCAATTGATGCACCTGCGATCGCAATTTGATCCAAATTTTGATACTTACCAACTTTAATAGTTGGGACTTGATTAGGATTAACTCCTAAAATCTCAACCACCACTCGATCTAAGGCAAATACATCATTGGAGGCGGCGAGCATTCCTAAATATCGGGGTTCTCCCTGTCCTGGTCCATTACCTTCATGCCCAATAATGCCGTCCATAATTGTTAAAGATGGAGCGATCGCCTCTGCAGTTGCCACCAACATCCGTGCAAATTTATCTACGTCTTTTCCTGCTTCCAAATGCCACCAAGCTTTCATTTTTCCCGGCACACAACCAAATAGATTTTTTACGCCCATGGTTATAGTTAGTTGAACGTGGGACTTGACCTTGGGTAGATTAATCACGACATCCGCATTCATCGCTTCTTTACTGAGCCTGAGATGCTTAAAATCACCTTCGGTTTGATAACGCTGTCCATGAAATTCCACGATCGGAATATCTAATTCCTTGGCGATCGCTAATAAACCATTTGCCTTTGCCACACCCAAAGCTGTCCCAAATGCTGGACTATCTCCTAAGAAGGGCTTTCCTCCTGCGGCTTGCACCATTTTTGCCACACAATAGATGATTTCAGGGCGAGTTGTGCATTCCTTTGTGGGTCTAGAGCCAGTTAAGAGGTTGGGCTTCAATAAAACCCGATCGCCAGATTTAACAATGCTAGACATTCCCCCCAGAGGTTCTAATAAACTTTCGATGGTGATCGCCAAATCAGCTAATTCATAACTAGAGGCTTGAAGCAGACTAACGGTAGGTTTCATAGCAAGTTTAATTAGTGGGATATATTTAAATATATTTAATTAGTGGGATAAATCAAGTAAAAATTGGCAGAGTCCGACTAACTTTAGCAGGGGCAAGAATGCGATCGCCACTATAATAGCCCACAAATCTGATATAAACCATTTCCCCTAGTTGAATATCAGCACTATCTGCTTGGTGGAGACGGGGATTATAATTAACCTGTACCCAAGGCACGCCAATGGTTTGATACTCCCAAGTTGTAATTAGATTATCTAGGGTTATAAATAGTGGCAGGAGATCTTTAGCGGGTAGATCGGGCATAAACTCTACCATTTCGACGATCGTGGGATATTGGGTCAGTAAAGTTTGCAGTTGTTGAAAAGTCTGAACCCGAAATTCGGAGTTAATCAGATCCCGTTGGGCTTGCAATTCCTGCTTTAGCCTCAGACAGTCTTGCTTTAACACCTCCGTTTCTGCCCTAATAGATTCAAGGATTTGTCTAGAGGATTTTGACCAAAATACATTCCAGCCCAAATTCAAAGCCAAGAGGATAGCGATCGCTCCCAATAAAAAATAGTCAGACATTTAGTTACCTTTAACTCCCTTTAGTTTCCTTACCCCGGAGGCCATTGCATAAACCGTTTACCCAAAATATGAATGTGGAGATGATGAACCGTTTGCCCACCATTATCACCGTTATTAATCACCAAGCGAAAGCCTTGATCTAAGCCCTGATCCTTGGCAATTTTGCCACACACTAATAATAGATGTCCTAAAAGAGCCTGATCTTGGATTCCTGCATCACTAATCTTGGCGATCGCTTGCTTGGGAATCACCAAAATATGCACAGGTGCTTGGGGATTAACATCCCGAAAGGCAAGGGCTAAATCATCTTCGTAGACTATATCTGCGGGAATTTCTTTTTTGATAATCTTACTGAAAATTGTTTCTGTAGCCATAATTCCGTAGTCAAAATTGAGCACAACACATAATTACCAAAAATCTTATCTTAATTTTCCCTAGAAGCTAAATTTTGATCGGGTTAGGCTTCTCGGATTAAGTCAAGCGATCGCTGCAATTCCGTTAATTCATCTTTATAGCCCTTTGCCCACAGTTGGGAATCAGGTCTGAGTTGGAGGCTAATTTCCTCAATGCGATTAGCCCCTTTCCAATAAAATATGCCCGCACCAATGGCTGTAAAAGTTGTGATTTCACCAATAGTTAGCCAATTATCATTAAAGAACGGGACTAATATGCTCAGAACTAAACCTAAACAACCCATGCCGATCGCGGCGACTACTACTAAAACAATGGCTAGAAAAATACTAGGTCTGACTCTCCCTGCCAAGGTAACAGCTTCGCGATCGCTTTCTAACTTCACGACCTGATAACCCCTGTGCTTAAAGTGATCTCTAACTTTACTCAGCAATTGATCTTCATTAAAATTTACACTCTTAAAGATCATTTCTGTGGTGCGATCTTTAATTGATGATTTCAAAAATGATAGTAGCCCTACTAATAATAAAGCTGTCAAGAGTAGAGTTGAGGTCAATACCTGATCTGTGAAGTCCATAGCTAGTGTAATAATAGGATCGATGGTTAGATCATAGCCTTTACCATATATCAATGACTATCTAACTCAGATCAGGATTATTCAGAATCGATGAAAGCATATTCCATTAGAGCCTTTGCTCCGTCCCCTTTAAGATTAAAAAGAGTATTGCGTAAACACTTGCTCACGGTGATCTCCACAATTTCTGTGGTTGTCGGGGGAGTGGCAATTTATACTTTCACCCAGCCATTTATCTATGAGTCTAAAGCCACCTTTTTAATTGAGAACACTCTTGAAGGTGATAACAATATTTCTACCCAAGCCAAAATCTTGAGTAGCACCGCCATTATTGAAGCAGCCTTACCTAAAATCCCTGCCGATCTATCTAAAGATCTAAGCAAAGAGCAATTACTCAAGCAAATCTCAGAAAATCTGGTTATTACGACCGCCCAAGATGCCAAGATCTTAAATATTTCCTATAGCGATCGCAGTCCCAAGTCCGCTAGCGAAATTCTCCAAGCCCTAGTTACCACCTTCAAAGCTTACGGAGTGACTAAGGCAAGCCAATCTACAAAATTAATTGAAACTAAGATTCCTGAAGCTAAACAGCAATTGGAGCAAACTTCTAAAGCTCTAACCAGATTTCGGCAACAATATAACATTACCGATCCTGATAGCTATGCTGCTTCTATTTACACCATGAAACAAGGGCTAGAAACCCAAGCCCAAGAGCTACAGATTAAAATGGCGCAATCTCAACGTCAACTGCAAGAACTGCAACGCCAAGTGGGAAAACCTGCGGATGTCGCCTTAAGTAGTGCCATTCTCAGTGAAGATAGCAATTATCAAGCTCTGGTTAAGCAATTTCAAGAAGCCCAAACTAATTACTTTTTGGAACGCACCCGTTTTCAAGAGGCTCATCCTAGGGTTCAGGCTTTAAGGGAACGCCGAGATCAAATCTATAAACTCATGCAAGCCCAAGCAGTCGCAATTTTGGGTGGTACAGGCGCAAATATTGAAGTTAGTACCGCAGGGCAATCTAGTATAAAACAAAATCTTATTACCCAATTATTTGAAACCCAAACCCGCATTGCCACCCAATCCGCAGAATTAGGTAGTCTGAGGGCAGCCCAAGCTAAGGTGGCTCTAGTTTTTGCTCAAATTCCCCAACTCCAACAGACCTACGTGGAACTGCAAAGACAATTTAAAGCAGCGTCAAATCAACTTACTCAGCTTTCCCAAAAACTAGAGGAACTAAAAATTCTGGAAGCCCGCGAGAGTGGTTCGTGGCAAATCCTAGAATCTCCCAGTGTGCCGAATCATCCTGTCTCTCCGAATATCTTACTCAATCTCCTTTTAGGTGGATTAGGAGGAGTCCTATTCGCATTAATTCTCGTGGCAATTTTAGAAAATTCTGACGATCGCCTGCAAGAAGTTGCCCAACTTAAATCCCTAAGCACTTTACCCCTATTAGGAGCAGTTCCCTACTTAAGTATTGATGCCAAACTGTTAGCCCCATCACCGCAATTAATTTCCGATCAGGCCTTTCTCCCACCCAGCCATGGACATTCTGCTTTTACCGAAGCCGTTAACTCCCTTGCGTTAAATATCCGAAATCTTGGCTCTGAACGCCCTCTCAAAACCATCGCTTTTACTTCCTCTATCCCTTCTGAGGGCAAAAGTACATTAATTTATAATCTGGGTTTAACTCTTGCCGATCTAGGACATAAGGTGCTTCTGATCGATGCGGATATGCGAAAACCGACCCTTCATACCCTTGCTGGAATTTCTAATAAATTAGGACTATCCCAAGCGATCGCTACGAAACTACCTTGGCAACAAATTATCCACACTGGCGATAATTCTCAATTTTCCGAAGGCTATCTCCATCTCATTCCCGCAGGGGCAACTCCTCCCAATCCGATGATTCTATTAGAGTCTCATAAAATGGCAAAACTCTTGCAAGAATGGTACCAAATCTATGACTATGTTTTAATTGATACTCCTCCCATAGTTGGTATTACCGATGCTCAAAGCCTTGCTCCCAAGATGGATGGTGTGGTCTTAGTGACGGCGATCGAAAAAGCAACCAAACAAGCGATCGCCAGAGCTATGGAAATTCTCAAAATCAATAACTGTAAAGTCGCAGGAATTCTCGTCAATCTTGTAGATAAAAACGACAATACCTATTGTTATGACTATTCCACTTCCGAATATTACAACCGCCCATCCCAACCCTTACTAGGGGAAAGTAATTCTGATAGTTAAACTTTGTAATTAGTTCCACGCTCTTTCATTCTCTGCTCAGGTTTCATGGAGGCATTCTTAGAAACCTGATCCCAATCCGTATCTTCTAAAATGGCATCAAGTACATCCGACAAATTGCACCTTTGCTCAAAAGCCACTCTCCTTAGGATTTCGTGATGTTCAGGTTTAATATATACGGGTTTTCTTTGAGTCTGTGCCATAGTTTCAAAATATCTCTAAATTAAAATATACATTAAATAGCTACTTATTTATGTTAGTATTCTAACAGTTAGCTAATTATATGCTGATTCAATCATCTAAATTAAGACTATGGCAAAAAAACTTCTATCTCTATTTTCTGGTTGCGGAGGCATGGATTTGGGGTTTGATGGTGGCTTTAGAGTACATGAAGATTTAGTAAATTCTTTAATTAATCCTAACTGGATCCTAGAAAAACAAAATGATCAAGTATTACTATCTAAAAATGATTTTGATTTAGTGTTTGCCAATGACATTGTTAAAGCAGCAAGAAGTGCATGGGTTTCCTACTTTTCTAAAAGAGATATAAATCCTTCAGTTTTTCATCTAGATAGTATTGTAGATTTAGTCAAAAATTCTGAATTAGGAAAATTTTCGTTTCCATCAAATGTTGATATTGTAACTGGAGGATTTCCCTGTCAAGATTTCAGTGTGGCGGGCAAAAGAAAAGGGTTTAATTCTCATAAAAGCCATAGTGGAGAATTAGTAGATCAAAGAGAAATTTCTGAAAATCGAGGACAGTTATATCAATGGATGAAAAAAGTAATTGAGATTACATCTCCAAAGGTATTTATTGCTGAAAATGTTAAAGGATTAATTTCACTTGCGAATGCTAAATCAATTATTGAATCAGACTTTCAATCTATAGGTGAATATGGATATATAGTTCTGGCAAAAGTTTTATTTGCTCCTGATTATGGCATTGCCCAACGCCGAGAACGGATTTTTTTTATGGGATTTAATAAGCAGTATTTACGACCAGAAGCTATGAAGGCTTTAGAGCAAGAAATAATTCCAATAAATTTTGATCCATTCCCTCCTAAAACCCATAATGCAATTGAGAATCAAGGCTCAATATTTGATTCCTTTTTATTGCCTTATACTACAGTGCGATCGGTATTAGCATCCTTGGATGAACCCGACCAAGAGACGCAAGATTTAGCACAGATCAAATACTCAAAGGCTAAACATTGTGGTAAACATCAAGGACAAATCGAAGTAAATCTAGATGGATTAGCCCCGACGATTCGCTCCGAACATCATGGAAATATTGAATACCGCAGACTGTCTTCAGAGCATGGAGGTCGATATATTGATGAGTTAAATAAAGGATTATTAGAAAGAAGATTAACAGTTAGAGAATGTGCCCGAATTCAGACCTTTCCTGACGATTATGAATTTGTGCGAGAAGTTAAAGGCAGCTTTCAATTAGGGGCAAGTAGCAGTTATAAATTAATTGGGAATGCTGTACCTCCTTTTTTGGCTTATCACTTTGCGAAAAGATTGGAAACTATATGGGAGGATCTATTTGCAACTGACACTTTGAGCGTAAATCGCAATTCAAATATCCTTGAACCCAAAGTTTTTCAGCATCAATAAGTTAGGTGCTAAAATCATCACTTCCTTTTTTTACATCTTGGTTCAAATCTTCAAGTGAAATATTCTCCAAGATTGCGATTTTGATTATCTCTCTAACCAAATCATCTTGCCAAGATTTTTTGTTTACCCGAATTCTGTTAATAGCTGCTTTAGCATATTTTTTTATCCATTCTTTATCGTTACTAATCTTCTCAAGGATAGGATCATCTGTAGATAATTGGTATTTAATCCAGCTTAGATGAGGGCGTGGAGTTCGATCTTGGAATCTTTCCTCTGGGGTAATGTTAATTCCTAAATAGTAACGACCATACCGAAATTCAAATTTTGAATTATTTGATGAACGGCGACAAAATATAACCCAAATATTGAAATCTAGATTGCTAATAGTAGAACCAGGAATAAAACCTGAGTCTTTACAACTTTTAAGTTCAATCTTGCGTTTAAAATGATTATTTGCATTTTCAATATTACTAAAAGTGATTTGAATATCAGGAGGTTTTATTTCCACAATCATAATGTTCTTGCAATCAGATAATTGGAATGCTTCTTGAAACTTTTCGCAAGCTAGTCTCGAATAGCCAGAATCTGTATTTGCCTCGCTATCTGTCCACTGTATTCGTAAAAGCTCATCAGTTGCTAATTCTAATAGCTGAGTAGTTTTCTGCACTAATTGCGGTAAAAGTTGAAAATCAAGAAAGGTTTGGCTCATAAATTTTTAGATTAATCTTAATGAGATTCTACAGTACCCGACCTAAACAACTAGGCAGCAGTAAAGGGTAGCGATCCCTTAAAGTTGAGAATTTATAGGACAGTATTATGATTGAATTAATTCGTGAGATGATCGCCTAGGTAATCACTGAATTCTCGTAATAGATTCCTTACTCTTGCACTGTGGGAGCGATCGCTAAGGCTGGAGAATTAACTGGGGAATTAATAAACCTAAAAGTAGCTACCGAGACTAAAAATATTCCGCCAAAAATTACAATCCCAATTGCCGAGGCATAGCCCATTTCCAAACTCCCAAACCCTTTTTCATAGAGATAATAGACTATTGTTTTTGTACTATTAGCAGGACCACCACGGGACATTATAAATACTTCTTCAAATACTTTCATTGCCGAGATCGATGCCATCACCGCTACTAAAATAATGTAGGGTTTGAGTAGCGGAATTGTAATATCAAAATGCTTGATCCAACCATCGGAACCATCGATCGCTGCTGCTTCATATAAATCTTGGGGAATAGATTGTAAACCTGCTAGATAAATCACCATGTAGTAGCCCAATCCTTTCCACACAGTTACTGCAATCACTGCAAAAATTGCCGTAGATGCATCAGTCAACCAATTGATTTTGATAGAGCCAAATAAAGAAACAAAGAAATTAAGCAAACCATTTTCCGCATATATCCACTTCCAAGCTAGCCCTGCTACCACCACGGAAATAACTACTGGAAAATAATAAATTACTCGAAAAAATTGAATGCCTCGAAGTTTTTGATTGACTAAAATTGCCAAAAATAATGGAATTATGATCAATAAAGGTACAGCGCATACTAGGTAAATTAAGGTATTTAATAAAACTTGCCAAAATAGGCGATCGCTCCACAAACTAATATAATTTTGCCATCCAATAAAACTAGGCTTAGTAATAAAGTCATAGTTAGTTAAGCTCAAATAAAAGGCTTGAATTATTGGTAAAAACGATGTGATGCCAAGGGCTAATAGTGCGGGTAATAAAAATAGGTAAGGGGTTAATTTATTAAGGTTTAATTTTTTAACTTGATTATTAATTTGTTTATTAATTTGTTTATTAACTTGTGACTTAAAGTTCATATAATTATGGTAATGATTCTTGGAATTTTTTATACCAATTAACTTCGCCCTTCTTCGTTTGCGATAAAATTTCTTCCACCACCTCGACTACATTTTGCCAAGTCACATCAATTTCCAAGTTTTCAGCAAGTTCAGATAAAACCACATCCCTTTCCTTTGTGAATTTTAATATAGTTAAAGGTGCTAATAGACGTTGGGGGTATTCTCCTATTCTTAAGACAGCTTGCCTAACCATCGACACAATTTGGGGTGCCATTTCAGTTTTAGCTTTAATCCGTAATTGCTGAAGTCCTTTATTACAGGTGGCGTACATTGGTGGCAAACGATTCAGGGAATAAGCCACTACTTCATTTAAGGTAATTCTTTCCCTAGCTGCAGGCTCCATCTGTTTTAATTGTAATTCCGCCACAGCCGTCACCAAATTTTCTAAGATATTGGTGTAGCTCCAGTAGGCTTTAAGCATATAGGAAGCGAATTCCTTTTCGTCTTGAGAAGCTTGAATCGAATGTTGGGACAGTGCTGTCGTAATTTGGCGACTCTTCCAATCTAGGTCGTGGGATTTTGAACGTTGTAAATAGCTTTTAATATCCATCGCATTTCTTCTTGCTATACTCACATGTCCAGAGGAGATACTCCCATGACCGTAGGTATTTGCCAATGACTCTTTTAAGGCTTCTGTTAAATCTCTCCACCTTAAATCAGATTTCTTGAGAATACTTTGTAATTTTGCCAATGACCGAGCTTCGGTTTCTAGTTCAATTTCTGGTAAGGGTTGGGATGCACGTAATACATCTTTTCTGATCCTCAGCATCCCTTGACGGACTGCGCTACTAATTTGATCGCACAATTCTTCCCTTGCTCGTTTGCGTTGTTGAACCCAGCCTCTTTGGGTAGTGGCATACATAGTTGGGAGGCGATTTAGGGAGTAAGCAATAACTGCACAGGCATCGACTTGGTTTTGGAGTGATAAGCTCAAGGATTTAATCTGAGCCTTGACTTCTTCGATGACAGGCTCTTCGATCGCATTCCTACAACTTGGTAATTCCATATCTATATCTATATAATTGCTAGGCTTGATCTTGAAATTATACTAAATACCACGAAAAGCTCATTTAGAGATTTGCTCACAAATTTGCTTCCAAGCACTTTCAGGATCATCGGCGGTAGTAATAGGGCGACCAATAACTAAATAGTTTGCCCCCAAAGCGATCGCCTGTTGCGGAGTCATAACTCGATTTTGATCGTGGGTTAAGCCATCAGCTAAACGTATACCTGGCGTAACTAAACAAAAATTGAGATTAAGATAGGAGCGCAAATTTTCCAACTCATATGGAGAACAAATTGACCCTGCAATGCCACATTCTTGAGCCATTAACGCTAGTTCGAGAGCATATTCTGGGAGGGGTAGGGATATTTTTAGATCCGAGGCTAATTCCTGAGCCGAAATACTTGTTAGTACAGTTACGGCCAAAAGCTGAGTATGACTATTTTTAATTCCTTCCTGTGCTGCCCTTAACATCTCCCTACCTCCAACAGCATGAACCGTCAGAAAGTCCACTTCATACTTTGCCAAGACTCTACAGGTTGCCGCCACGGTGTTAGGAATATCATGGAGTTTTAAGTCTAAAAATACTTTTTTGCCCTGCGCTTTTAAGTAGCGAACTACCTCTACTCCCACACTGCTAAATAATTCCAGCCCCACTTTCCAAAACGTGACTTCGGGTAATTTCTTCACCAAGGCGATCGCTTGATCAAGGCTAGGGACATCCAAGGCAACAATGATTTGATCTTTATGCAAGGCTTTTCTCTTAGACTAATATTGAATTCAGTTAAGCATATAGTTTTGAATCATAGCGCAATCTCAGATGGTACAGTTCTTCATTCAAACCGATAGTGAGATACCTGCATCAACTCAGTTATTTGATCAGCTTAGTTTTGCCATTACCTCTGGGGCATATACCAGTGGCGAACAACTACCAAGTACCCGTCAATTAGCCCAGTGGACTGGTTTACACCGCAATACCATTAATAAAGTTTATCAACAACTTAAAAAAGTGGGCTTAGTCGAAGCTAGAGGTGGCTCTGGTATATATGCATCTATGTCCAAGCAGGAATCGACCTCTTTGGAGCTATCCATCCAAGTTGTACGGCAAGCCCTAGATCGACTTCTGAGTTTAGGATATTCCCTAAATCAAGCTCAAGCCGTATTTAATGCCGAACTCAATTGGCGACTAAGTTGTAGTGCTAAGCTCCTTGTTACCTCTGGGAAAGAAGATTCGGGGATAGCCCAAATTATGGCAGAGGAATTAGCTCAAGGTCTGCATATCCCCATTCAAACTATTTCGATTGAGGAGTTGGGAGATACCCTTGATCAAATTGCCAGCGATCAAGTTAATAACGATCAAACTAGTATTGCTAGCACAATTGTGACTAATCGCTATTTTGCTGAATCTGTACACAAAGTTCTCAGCGATCGCCCCCAAAAACTTGCAATAAGAGTATTCACAATTGATATTTACAACTACAGCCAAGAAATTAATCGGATTAAACAGTTGCCCCTAGGTAGTTCTGTGGGATTAGTTTCCATTAGCACAGGAATTTTACGTCTAGCAGAGAGCTTGATCCAAAGTATTCGCAAAGATGTATTAGTAATTTCCGTATTACCCCAAGATACCTACAGACTGCAATCAATGTTAAAAACCGTAGATTTGGTCATTACAGGACATTCATCTCAGCTAGTCAAAGAAGCCATTGAATATAGCGATCGCATTCGCCCGTTAGAAGTGATCTACTCAGGAAACTACATTGCCAATGACTCGATTAAACTGCTCAAACTACAGCTAGGTATTGATTAGATCTCTTTTCTATTAGCTGATCCGTATCAATGAATTTATTAATAGGGCGAGGCAATTTGAGCTAGTGAAATCAGGATAGCTTATCATGGTAAATAACTACATCGCCGCAGATAATGACCGCCAAATTTCTCAACCACCTTAATCCCTCTCAGCAAAAAGCCGCTAGTCACAGTGAAGGACCACTTCTAGTCGTAGCTGGGGCTGGATCGGGTAAAACTCGCACGCTTACATACCGCATTGCTAATTTGATTTTGCACAAAGGCGTTGATCCCTATCATGTTTTGGCAGTGACCTTTACGAATAAGGCGGCGAAGGAAATGAAGGATCGGATTCAGAATTTATTTGCCCAAGAATTATGTTTAAGCGATCGCGGAGTAATGCTCTCGGATTTATCAGAATTAGAACAAAATGAATTGCGATCGCAGGTCTATAAAAAATACACAAAAAACCTGTGGATTGGCACATTTCATAGTCTTTGTGGCAGAATTTTACGGTTTGATATTGATAAATATACTGACACCCAAGGGCGCAAGTGGACAAAGAATTTTTCGATCTTTGATGAATCCGATGTCCAGTCCATCATCAAAGAGATCGTAGTTAAGCAATTAAATTTAGACGAGAAAAAATTTGATCCTAAATCTGTGCGCTATGCCATTAGTGGAGCTAAAAATAAAGGATTAACTCCTCCAGAATTATTGTTTAGCGATCCTAGTTTTCGGAATCGCCAAATTGCGGAAGTCTATGAAATCTATCAAACTAAACTGGCGGAAAATAATGCTTTAGATTTTGATGATTTGATTTTTATTCCCGTGCAGTTATTTAAGCAAAGCCCAGAGGTTTTGAACTATTGGCACAAAAGATTTGAGCATATTTTAGTAGATGAATATCAGGATACTAATCGTACTCAATACGATCTAATCAGGCTTTTAGTTACTAATAATCAAGCTATTGTGGCTAATAGTAATGAATGGCAAAAAAGATCTGTATTTGTCGTGGGAGATGCCGATCAATCTATTTATTCCTTTAGACTTGCGGATTTCACAATTTTAATGGAATTTCAGGATACCTTTGGCGATCGCCTGACCGATGAGCTTACCCAAACTATGATCAAACTGGAGGAAAACTATCGTTCCTGCGCCAATATTTTAACCGTAGCCAATGAATTAATTAGTAATAATACCCAACGCATTGATAAGACTCTACTGGCAACTCGTGGCGATGGTGATTTAATTAATTTGTACAAAGCGAGTGATGAAGTTGATGAATCTCAGTATGTAATCGGTCAAATTCAATCCACAAAATCCAAAACTCCCAACTCCACATTTGGACATTTTGCCATTCTGTATCGTACTAATGCCCAATCTCGTCCCTTAGAAGAATTATTAGTCAGGTTAAGTATTCCCTACCAAATTGTGGGCGGTTTAAGATTTTACGATCGCAAGGAAATCAAAGATATCTTGGCATACCTCAGATTACTGTCAAACCCTAATGATACTTTGAGTTTGATGCGGGTAATTAATGTGCCTAAAAGAGGAATTGGCAATGCCACAACGGATAAATTAACCCAATTGGCAGTAAGCGCAAATGTGACGATCTGGGAACTGTTGAATGATGAAAATTTAGTTAGAGAAGTAGCAGGGCGATCGGCAAGACCCGTTTTAGAGTTTGTGAAATTAATTAATAAATGGCGATCGCAAGTTGATGATTTACCTGCCAGTGACATTATTAAAGGGATTATGAGTGAGTCGGGTTATGTGGATGATCTGAAACTGCAAGGTACCGATGAAGCCAGCGATCGCCTAGCCAACCTTGCCGAGTTAAATAATGCTGCTTTGCAATTTGCTGAAGAAAATGAAGATATTACCCTCAATTCTTTTATTGCTAATGCTGCCCTTGCTTCGAGTTTAGATGAATCTGCCCAAGAAGCCCAAAAAGTGACACTTATGACTTTGCACGCTGCTAAGGGTCTAGAATTTCCTGTAGTATTCTTAGTGGGCTTAGAGCAAGGATTATTCCCTGGATTTCGTTCCTTAAATGATCCCATGGCTTTAGAAGAAGAACGCCGTCTGCTCTATGTCGGCATTACCCGTGCCCAAGAACAACTCCACTTAACCTACGCCAGTGAACGCCGCTTATATGGCAATTATGAAAAGGCTGTACCTTCGCAATTTTTAGAAGAGCTACCTAAGCAACTGCTCTCTAATAAAAATCTTAAAGCTCAATCCCAGAAAAACTTTAGCACCGTAACTAGTACCACCAAAAATGCGATCGCTCCTCTGAAGGCATCCAAAACTTCCCAACGCCAAACCGAAGCTAAGGTAGTTAATATTCCTGCGGTTAGAGAAAACTGGCAAGTAGGCGATCGCCTCACCCATACAAAATTTGGCGACGGAGTTGTTTTTGGGATTCTGGGTAGTGGGGAAAAGTCGTCTTTAGTTGTTACTTTTAGTGGCATGGGCAGAAGAATTATTGACCCTGAACTAGCTCCCATCAAGCGAATCACCTAAGATAAGTTAAGATGTATTTACTATTAGGATTGATCTTTAACCCAAGCAGGAGCTGTAATGATTAAAGATATCGAAATTAAAAACTTTAGGTGCTTTAGTATATTAAAAGCATCTGGGTTTGCAAAAGTCAATTTAATTAGTGGAAAGAATAATGCTGGTAAAACAGCTTTACTCGAAGCTTTATTCTTAAATAGCTCTCCAATATCGGATAGTATTTTATTTTTGCGACAATTGCGTAGAGAGACAGTAAGTTTTAGTAAGGCTATACCAGAGAGAACTTGGAATGGGTTCTTTTTTAATCAAGATAAATCTAAGCCATTAATAATTTCAGTAAATTTAGATCATTTCTCAAGATCTTTGGAAATATCTATTGAAGAATCTATTAATAAATTTATTGAAAACTTTAATAGTGAAGCTGTTGATCAATCTGATAGAGATAAGTTTATAAGCTTCTTATCAGGTAGTGAATCGTTTAAGTCTGTCATATCGTTACAAACTATGGAAAGAGGACAAACATTTAAAACGTCAATTATGTCAACTTCTAATGGCTTGATTACCCAAGAGATTTTAAGTATACCTAAATCTCAATCAAATGATATCCATACTAATGATATCCATACTAAAGTTGTTCAATTACCTGATGTTAAAAATACTTTTTTTGTATCTTCTTTTCTCAGACTGGCTAATAGTGATTTGACAAGAGAATTTGATAAAGCTCGTTTCAACAACAAAGAAATTGAGGTCTTAAAAGCATTTCAAATAATAGATTCTTCAATTACTGAGGTTTCAAGCTTTAATATTGGCGAGCCAACAATTTATCTAAAAAAAGAAAAGGAATTAGAAAGATTACCATTGGCATTATTTGGAGATGCTATAAATCGCATAGCAGAGATTATTTTGAGATTAGTTAATAATGAGAATAGTATTTTATTGATTGATGAAATTGAAAATGGTATTCACTATACCAATCATGAAAGTTTTTGGGATATTCTATTTAGATTAACTGAAGCTTTGAAAGTACAAATATTTTGTACAACCCATAGTTTGGAAATGATGCAAGCATTTGTCAAAGCTGGAAAGAATTATGAAAATTCAGGGGCACATTTTGAATTAGCAAAACAGGCTAAATCTGGAAATATAGTAGCAATACGTCGAGACTTAGAAACATTAGGTTATGGTATTGAACATCATAAAGGAGTTAGAGGTGAGTAATCGTTTAATTGTTGAGAGCAAGAACGATCAGTATTTCTTCCAAGCCATTATTAAATATTTAAACTTTGAGATTAAAGTTGATTACATAAATATCTCAGAAGAAGACTATAGATGTTTAGATGGATCTGATCATCAAAAGATAAAAAATCTTCTCAACGATTTAAAAGCTGAAATTCAGAAAAATGATATTCAAAAGGTCGGGATCATTCTTGATATTGATAATAACTCAGTTACAGATAAAATTTTATTGATTAATGAATGTATTAAAAATGTTTTTTTAACGGATGTTCAACTATCTGGTATCAAAGACTTTATATCTATACCAATAGATGATGAGAATAGCATTGATTTTGCTTGTTACTTTACCAATATTGATGGAAAAGGAGAACTTGAAACAGTTTTAAAAACTATCAAAAGTCAAAAATCTATCCATGCTGATTGCCTAGAAAGTTGGAGAAATTGCTTGCAGGAGCATGATGAGATAATAAGCGATAAAGACTTAAATAAATTTTGGATATCAAATTATCTTAGATTTGATACCTGTTCAAAAGAAGATCGGAAAAAGGCAGGAAAAAAATGTGGCTTGCAATATGTGATGGAGAATAAAACCCATATCTGGAACTTTGAGCATTCTAGTTTGCAAGAATTAAAAGATTTCCTACGACTTTTTATTGATAGAAATCTAACGACCACTTTCTAAACCTGATAATGGTTAAGAGAGAGCATAGAGTTAACTACTTTATCTACGCCTATATCTGGATTTCTATAAGTTAATTTAATTAGTACCAAGAATTATTCTCCAAAACCCGCTTAATATTGGGTTGATTTCAGAAATTCTAAAAAAATAGACAATAAAAAGCCATCAATATCTGACGGCTCTTTAAAACTACTACTAACTACAGTAGGAATCTAGTTTAGACCAACTTGATTCATTTCTTTTTCTAGCAAGTTGATAAGATTCTTGTCTTGATTAATTTTAGCTACTTCCAGTCTATGTTTTAGAGAAGCAGCAATGTTAGCCTTGTGATTTAAAGAGGCTTCAACTTTTCTTTGCTTTTGTGTGTCGTTCATAATAAGCTCTTTTAATGTGTAAATTTTCTGTATGTATTGCTACAAAATTAGTATAGCACTATTAGTAGCTTATGATACAGAAATTTTATTAAAAAACTGTAAAGAGTTATTTCATGGCTCAAACAATCTCTGACATCAACGACAAGATTAAAAACCTTACTGCTAAGGTACTCACCGCCTCAGAATTAAAGCAACTAGTTCAAGAGGTGGGAGTTAAACAAGCGACAACTCAAGTTGATGTTATCACCACAGGCACTTTTGAGCCGATGGAATCTTCGGGGGCAATTATCAATCTTGGCAATACCGATCCACCCATTAAGATTCGTTCCTGTTGGCTAGATGGGGTATCAGCCTATGGTGGATTTGGAGCAGTGGATTTGTACTTGGGGGCAAGCCAAGAACCTGATGGGGAAATATCGATAAATCGTGGTGGCGGTCATGTCATTGAGGACTTAATAGCTGGTAGATCTGTGAATCTACGGGTAGTTGGGCAGCCCAATGATTGTTATCCACGGGCAAATTTTGACACCATGATTACTAAGGATAGTATTAACCAGTTTTATTTATTTAATCCTCGTAATCTCCACCAAAACTTTATTGTGGGCGTGAATGGTGGCGATCAGACTCTTTATACTTACTTGGGAGCCTTAAAACCTCGTTTGGGTAATGCTGTTTATGCTAATCCTGGAGCGATCGCCCCATTGTGGAACGATCCGGACTTACGGTTAATTGGCATTGGCACCAAAATTTTTATGGGTGGTGGGATTGGCTATGTGGCATGGGAAGGAACCCAACATTTCCCATTACAAAAACGCCTGCTCAATCGGACTCCTGTTGCTCCTGCTGCGACTTTAGCTTTAATTGGTGATGCCAAACAAATGGACTCCCAATGGATCAGAGGGTGTTATTTTCGTAACTATGGCGCATCTTTGATGTTAGGAGTAGGCATTCCTTTCCCTGTGATAGATGAAGAAGTCGTTGCTAAGGCTTCAGTGTCAGATTCTGAAATTATGACTTCGGTGTTTGATTTTGCGATCGCCCGCCGAGTTCGCCCTTCCTTTGGCACTGTAAGCTATGCCGAATTAAAGTCGGGAACAATTAGAATTGATGGAAAGACTGTCCGCACGGCTCCGATTGCTAGTATTTATCGCTCAGAACAAGTTGCCGAAACTCTAAAGTCATGGATTTTAGCGGGAAAATTTACCCTGACTGAACCTGTGGCGTTTTTGGATAGCGATCGGGGGTTTATTTCTCAGGATTAAATCCTTTCTTTACGACTAGTTAAATACAATCTGTTTGTAAAACATCTTTCTCAGTGGTGATAAATGAGCATACTGAGCCATTACAACCTATGGCACCACCAGTAACATTTGTAGATACGATGTATTGTTTTAAATTTCCCTTACTATCTTCTAACCAACTATTAATAACAGATTCCATAGTAACTGTTCTAACCTGACCTGCTCCTCCTGAAGGATATAGCGCTCCCAAATGTATCTGACAAGCCTTAATTCTAGGGAAACTAAGATTATCAATTCTTTACATCTTTGTTTAAACTAGTGACCAGTAAACAACTATTTAGACAGCTTTCGGAAAACCCAAGGCTTAATCTGTTCAGATTGCCAAACTCCAAATTTATTGGCGATCGCACTTTTCTGTGCATTTATTAAGACTGTCTTTTGGATGGGGCAAGTGCCATAGGTGTAAGCAAGTCCAGACATTATAAGCTCGGCGTTCATAAAGCGATTGTTTAGCCATACTTCCGCAAGGATTCTGCCATAATTGTCGGTTCGTTGAGCAACTAATTGGACATTTTTATTTAGTATCATTTGGGTAAGTTTAGCTCTAGCTGCTTCACCAAAGGGTTGAGATTTTTCGGGCGCATCAATGGAGCAGAGCCTGATTTTGAGTTTGTCACACTCAAGGGTATCCCCATCGATCACTCGGTGAACGTGGCATATTCCGATGCTTGGAGGTAAGAAGTATGGGTTCATTCGTCCTCAATTGATTTGGCATCATCTAGGGTTCTTTGGTACCTTTTTTATCGGTGTATGGGTTGACGTTTCCTTTGGCAGTGTAGTTGTCGGCTTCGTTATCATTGGCTTCGGTGCGGAAGTGATTCTTAACCTCGGTTCCATCCTTGCGGGTATATTTTTTGACGTAGGTATCTTTGTTCATTTTCTAGTCTCTAGTTGTCGTTCAAGGTTACTTAGTCGGCATTCCAGTTGCATATCATGCTGCTCGGCGATCGCTTTGAATGCAGCAAATTCTTTTGACACAACTAAGTTATTCATTTGGTCGCGGAGTAGGGCTACATCCTGCCTGAGTTGTAAAACTGTTCCAGTTAGAGCTACTAGTAATGCAATCATGCAAGCTTGAGCGATCGCACTGGGGTCAATTTTGAGATTATTGGTATTCATTTCTTTAGTTCATCTCGTCTTGAATTTATGAAACTATCCGAAGGAGTGGGCAACCAGTAACCTAAGATGCCTGATAGAGTTGACCAGAAAGCTGCTTCAGTCTTACCAGACATGATATTGACCATACAAAAGATGATGATAATTAATTAGGTAATCTGAGTACAAGTCGTAAAATCTTTTATTCATAACTTTTTACTCCAACTCTGTTCTCTACATTAGCTCATTTAGACTTCTGCGTAACATGAGTGAGTAAGTGCATAGAGCTTTTAAGACTTCACTAGGCTTTGGTCATTGGTTAGAGGTCTTCCGCTATATCTTCTATAACTGAATCCATCGTGATTGCTTGCCCTGTGCAAGTCCTTCCCCACCATGTGCCATAGTTGTTGTCTAAGATTGGTTTTTGATGCTCTTTGAGTTTGTCGGCTAACCAGTTGGAGATTGCCCACCATTCAAAGATTTTTTGATATTCGTCTGTCTCTGCATCATTGAGGTTTTCAATATCATCAATACAAAAAAGTGAACTTTCAAAGCATTTTTCAACTAGGGAACTTTGGCACAAATAGATCTCATTTCTAACGATTCTCTCGGTAATTTCTGATTGCATGGTATTACCTCCTAAAATTCATAGTCATAATCTGGACGGGGTAAGCTCCACATCTGGGCAACTTTCCAGCCTTGCATTTTTGCCTCGGCTCTGACTTTGACAGATTTTCTCGGCTCTGTAGTCTTGGCTACGATGTGCATAGCTTCTCGGTCTTGCATCTCGCCGTGTTCAGGGTCGATGTAGATTTGGTATATTGCGGTTTTCAAATGAGTGCGGCACGGGCATCAGCTTCAATAAAGTAGCCAATGACATCTTCCTTATTGAGGGAATTGACAAAAGTTGAGACAGCTTGGTCTAATTCTT
>VYKS01000302.1_pt1 | contig 22792 bp, 17 predicted proteins | sample 5114511 | NCBI WGS metagenome assembly VYKS01 (sample SAMN12291795, study PRJNA351875) | freshwater metagenome | isolation source: freshwater lake | place: USA: Michigan, Gull Lake | collected 2011-07-05 | reverse complement strand
GGTCCTTCCCCAAGCCGATGCACAGCAGCACGTCGTGCGCGTCGTGATCTTCGTGCTTGAGAAAGTGCGCGTCGTTCGTCGCTACCACCGGCAGGTGCAGGTCGTCGGCCAGCCCCAGAATCTTGGCGTTCAGCCGCGCCTGCCCTTCGCTCGTGTGCGCCTGCACCTCGAGGTAGTAGCGGTCCTTGAACACGTCCGCATACCACTCGGCCGCCTGGCGCGCTTCGTCCATGCGGTCGTCCAGCAGGTGGCCCGCCACCTCCCCCGCCATACACGCCGACGACACGATCAGCCCCTCGGAATACTTCGCCAGCAGCTCGCGATCAATGCGGGGCTTGGTGTAGAACCCCTCGGTATAGGCGAGCGACGTGAGCTTGACGAGATTCTTGTAGCCCACGAGGTCGCGGGCGAGCAGCACGAGGTGATAATACGGCTTCACCCCCGGCGCCGGCCGACCGCGTTGCTTGCGGTCGCCCGGGGCCACATACGCTTCCATCCCCAATATGGGCTTCACCCCCGCTTTTTTCGCCTTCTCCTGGAACTCCCAGGCCGCGTGCATGTTACCGTGATCGGTAATCGCCAGCGCCGGCATTTCGTAATACTGTGCGCGTTTGATCAGATCTTCGATACGGTTCGCGCCGTCGAGGAGCGAATATTCGGAGTGGCAGTGCAGGTGAACGAACGACATACCAGCAATGATACCTCAGACCGGTACACGGTGGCAGATCTTGCGCCGGCTCCTCAAACCACTCGGCACCGCGGCTGCCGCGCTCGTCGTGCTCTTGCTCGGCGTCACCCCCATGGGGTGCTACCTGTCGCGGGCCGCCTACGAGGAAGCGCGTATACTGGCCCGGCGGCAGCCCATTGCCGTCTTGGCGGTGCGCGAAAGCACCGAGCCGGCGCTCCGTGCCAAGCTCGCGCTCGTGCAGGAGGCCCGGCAGTTCGCCATCGATTCGCTGCGCCTCAAGGCTGAAGAGAGCTTTACCACCTTTTCGCAGCTCGACCGTGACACGCTGGTGCTGGTGGTGAGCGCCGCTTACCGCGACCGCCTGGAGCGCAAAACGTGGTGGTTCCCGGTCGTGGGACGCTTTCCCTACAAAGGCTTCTTCGACTTCGAGGAGGCGCGCAAAACCGCCGAGTCGCTCAAGGCCGACGGTTTCGACGTGACGGTGGGGCCGTCCAGTGCATTCAGCACGTTGGGGTGGTTCAACGACCCCTTGGTCAGCACCACCGTCAAGGCCGACAGTGTCACCCTCGTGAACACCGTGCTGCACGAACTGTTGCACACCACCTTCTTCGCCAAAGGGCAGGTGGCGTTCAACGAGTCGTTCGCCACCTTCGTGGGCGGCCGCGGTGCGGTGCACTTTTTCCGCGCCAAGGGCGACTCCGCGCTGCTCCGTCGCGCGCAAGACGACTGGCAGGACGACCGGCTCCTTGGCGCCTTCTGGGAGCGTACGGCGCGCGAAATCGACAGCGTGTTCACCGCGTTCCCCGACTCGGCCACCACGCAACGCATTGCCGCACGCGACACCATATACGCCCGCGCCCGCCGCCGCCTCATCGACAGCGTGGGCCCGCAACTGCGCGGTTATCCGGTAGGGTGGGTGGAGCGCGTGCCACTCAACAATGCCGTGCTGCTCTCACGCCGGGTGTACGCCGAACGGCTCGATCGCTTCGACTCGGTATACGCAGCAACTGGCGGGGACATTCGCGAAGCCATTCGGCGGGTCATCGCAACGCACAAGGATTCAGTCCGGGCGGCAAGGGTCCGCTGAACTGATCGCACGACGGCAACCAAGGCAACCGAGGCAACCAAGAATAATTGTTTTCTTGGTTGCCTCGGTTGCCTTGGTTGCCGTCGTGCCATCAGTTCAACGATCCAGCCTTACTTCGACGTCTCCGGCAACAACACAAAGCGCGCCCGGTTGCTCTCCGCCAGGAACTGCTTCGCCGCCGCCGACAGCTTCTCCACAGTCAGTCCGTTGATCAGCGTGATATAGTCGCCGATCGTCTCGAGCGGGTCACCGTTCTCGACGCGCGTGCGCAGCGTGTTCATCCAGTAGCCGTTCTGCTTCTGCGATACTTCGAACTCGCGGCGCTGCTGCTCCTTCACGCGCTCCAGTTCGGCCGCCGTGGCTGGTGTGGTACGCAGCTTCTCGAGCTCTTCGCGAACCGCGGCGAACATCGTGTCGGCCTTCTCCGGCGCCGACCCGTACTGGATGGCCACCTGCCATTCCTGGCGCATGCGGCGCGAGAAGTTGGCCGACACATTCACCGAGTACGTACCACCCAGCGACTCACGGAGCCGCTCCAGCAGGCGCATCTGCAGCAGCTCGCCCAGCGACGACAGGGCGTACGAGTCGTCACGCGTCCACGGCGCCGAGCCGACAATGAGCACGATGCTCTGGCTCTGCGGCGCGATCCCCTTGCGCACCGCCTTGTCGATCACGCCCGTGAACTGCTTGGGCCCCACATCACGCGGCGTTTCCTTGCGGCTCGCGGCGGGCAGCGCGCCAAGCCACTGTTCCGCCAGCGGCTTGAAAGTGGCCGGGTCGATGTTCCCCACGAAGAAGAAGGTGAAGTCGCCCGCGTCGCTGAAGCGCTCCTTGTAGGTCGCCATGAGGTCGTTGAGCTCGAGCTCCTTGAGCATGTCGAGCGACAGCGAACGCGCACGCGGGTGTCCGTTGGCGAGCGTCTGCTGAATGGTGTCGCTGAACACGGCGCTCGGATTGGCATCCTTGTTCTTGAGGAACTGCTCCAGTTGCTGCATCGTCGCCTTGAACACCATGCTGTCCGCTCGCGGTGCCGTGAAGCGCAGGTACGTGAGCTGCATGAGCGTTTCGAGGTCCTTGGGCGAAGCCGAGCCGTTCAGGCCTTCCGATAGATCGGTAATCGACGGCGTGGCCGCGGCCACCTTCCCCGTGAGTTTCTTGCGCAGGTCGATCGCGGAGAAACTGCCCACGCCGCCCGACGCAATGATCGACGGGGCCAGCGACGTCTTGAACGCGTCCTTGTCCGACACGAGGCTCGCGCCACCGGGGCTGAACGCCGACATGAGAATCTGGTCGGCATTGAAGTCGGTGGGCTTGATGAGCACCCGCACACCGTTCGACAACGTCCAGTCGGTGATGTTCTGCGCGGCAAGGCGCTTCTCGCTCACCACGCGGCCAGCCGTGGGCGTCGTCGCGACCAACGCGCCTTCGGCCAGCGTTTCCACCCACGGCGTGATGTTCGACGCCACCACGGCGCCGAACACGGCGCGGAGTTCCGGTTCGGTGGGTACGCGTAGCCCATCCTTTTCCGGCACCGTGACCGTGACCACGCGATTGGCCGCACCGCCGCGCGCGTTGGCCACGGCATTCACTTCGGCGAGCGTGATCGTGGGGAGCAGTTTCTGCACCGCCGCGTATTCGAACGCGATCCCCGGCGCGCCCTCTCCACTCAGGTAGTTCGCGATGTACTCGTTCACGAAGGCGCCGCTCGGCGTCTTGTCGCGCTCGAGATAGCCGCGCTCGTAGGCACGTAGCGTGTTGGTGCGCGCGCGCTCCAGTTCGCTGGCCAGGAAGCCGTGGCGCTGCACACGCTCCGCTTCGGTGAGCACCGCCTGCAGCGACTCGACGATCTTCCCCTCCTTGGCACCGGCATCGAGCGAGTTGATTTCGCTGCCGCGCACAAAGCCGCCACTGCTCGCGCCCGCGCCTGTAAACGGCGCGTCCGGCTTGAGTGACAACTCCTGAAAGCGCTGGTTGAGCATGCCGTTGTACAAACGGCCGATGAGATCGTCGCGCATATCGCCCACCGTGCGCGTGCTCTTGCCGGGACGCTTCCAGAGTACCCCCACGCTGGAGGTCGTGAGCTCCTTGTCGGTCGCAATCGTCACGAGCGTGCTGTCGTGCGTCGGCACCGTGGCCAGGGTGCGCGGCCGCGCGTTCGTACGGCGCGGGATGTCGGCAAAGGTGCGGCGAATGAGCTGCTCGAGCGTGGCCGGGTCGGCGTCACCCACGGCCACCACGGCCATGAGGTCGGGGCGATACCAATCCTGCCAGAAGCGGCGCACCGGCGCCGAGCTGGCCGTCTCCAGAATCTCCGGCTTGCCAATGGGCAACCGCTCGGCGTAGCGCGAGCCGCGGAAGATCACCGGGAACTGCTTGTCGCGCAGACGCGCACCCGCGCCCAGTCCGTTGCGCCACTCGGAGAGCACGACACCGCGCTCGGCGACCACATCGGCGCTGTCGAAGAGGATGCCGGTCGCCACATCGCCCAGGAAACGGAAGCTCTTGTCGAGAATGCCGGCGCTGTCGGTGGGCACCGGCAGGATGTACACCGTTTCGTCGAAGCTCGTGAACGCATTGAGGTCGGCGCCGAAGCGCACGCCGATGCCTTCGAGGTACGTCACGATGTCGTTCTTGGCGAAGTTTTTCGTGCCGTTGAACGCCATGTGCTCCACGAAGTGCGCAAGCCCGCGCTGATCGTCGTCTTCCAGAATGGAGCCCGCGTTCACCACCAGTCGCAATTCGGCGCGCTTTTCGGGCTTGCTGTTCTTCCGGATGTAGTAGCGAATGCCGTTGGGCAGCGTCCCCACCTTCACCGCCGGGTCCATGGGCAGTGGCGCCGTGAGCGCGAAGGAGTCCTTGGCGGCGGCCTTTGGCGACGCTTGCTTGGCTTGCGCCGAGAGCGCGAGGGGGGCGGCAAATGCCAGTACGGCTATGCGGCGCATTACAGCGTGCAGGGTCATAGACAGACGATTGGCGGGAATGGACTGGCAGCATTGGATGCCACCGCGATGGTCTCGAAATCTACCAGCATTGTCCGGTGTTTAGGCAGGGTTGTCTCCTCGCTGCTAGTCACGCCACGGTTCAGAACTCGGTCCACCAAACCCGTGAGAAATGGTCCGGAAAAACCGTGAGAAATGGTCCGGAAAAACCGTGAGAACTGGTTCTGGCGCGTACCTGCGAGTGGAACGCGGGAGGCAATCGCCTATGGCAGACCTGGCAATGCTCCACATCGTACGGTACGGTGGGACTACTCTCGACTGTGGCAGAACAGCGACGATAGCGCGTATAATTGGGAATGAACGGGAGCGACACCGCGCAAGACCAAGCTCATTCCGCCCGAGAGCGCCCACAGTGCATAATCGTGGCTGGTCCCAACGGTGCGGGCAAAACGACCACCGCCTTGGCATGGGCGGGCGAATGGCACGGTATACCGCGCATCGTCAACCCTGACGAGATCGCCGGCGGCTTATCAGGGGCCCCGGAACTCGGCGCTTTGGAGGCCGGCAAGTTGGCTCTGAAAGCGCAGTCACGGTACGTCGATCATCGGCAAGACTTTGCCATGGAGACCACACTTTCTGGTCGTCGGTGGCCGAGGTTTCTGGACACGTTGGAGTCGGCGAACTACCAGGTTACGGTGTATTTCCTGTGGGTGTCAGACCCGGCTGCGTGTATTGCACGGGTAAGAACCCGTGTGATGAAGGGAGGGCACGGGGTCTCTGAGGAAGAGATTCGAAGACGCTACGATTCTGGGCTGTTGAACCTTCATGACGTTTTCGTTCGCCGGGTTGACGCGTGGCATGTAGTCAACGCCAACGATGTTCCGGATGCTCGGATGCATGTCATCGCGCAGGGAGGTTGCGGCATAGAGCCCAAAATCTTTGACGCAACTGCCTGGGCCGAAATTCTGCGGTCTCGTGATGCAGCGATGACTAGACGGCGACCGCTTCCCCTACCTCCACAGCAGCCATGACGGAACATTCTGACTCTACGACGGAACTCCCACGGATGAAGAATGCGCTCGATTACGCCAAGCGCGCTCTTCGTCGAGAGCAGGCCATTCACAAGGCTTTAGGCGTGCCTTGGGCAGTATGGCGAGATGGGGCCGTCCAATGGATTTCTCCGGAAGATCTTCCGGACCTGAGCCCAGAGGACAGGGCGCAGCTGCCCGACAGTTCTGCCCCCCCGGCACTTCACAGTCGCGCGCGGTAGCCTAGGTCCTTACCACATCAAAAGCGATTGCCTAGCCATCGCTACGGTTGGCAACTAGAACTTGCCCCGCAACAACGCCCGCAAGTCCACAATCGGCTCGATGATCGCCCCCTCCCGCGGCCCCGGCAGCGCCTGCCGCAGCAGCTCGGGCTCGCCAATGGTCACGCGCTGCATCGTCTGCCGCACGCCGCTATCCAGAAAGCGCGACAGCTGCGAGAAGGCGTAGTCCGCCCCCATGCGGCTGGCGTAGCTCTGCAGCGGGTAGGTGACGTAGAGCTCGTTGCGGGCGCGTGTCATGGCCACATACAGCAAACGACGCTCTTCCTCCACCTGCGCTTCCTCTACGGCGGCGCGGGCCATGGGGAAGACGCCGTCGGCGGCATGAATGACGAACACCACATCCCATTCCTTGCCTTTCGCCGAGTGCACCGTGGAGAGCACGAGCGCGTCGTCTTCGTCGGTGCTGCCCACGGCGAGATCCTGCGTGGCCGCGGGTGGCTCGAGGGCGAGCGCGGCGAGAAACGCGGAGCGATCGGGGTAGCCGGCGGCGATGATCTCGAGCTGATCGAGATCGGCGAGCCGCGGCGGCGCGTCGTCGTAGGTGCCCTTGAGAATGGGGTCGTACAGCTGCCGCACCAGCCGGATGCTTTCGCCCGGACTGTGCTTGCGCTCCTGTTGCTCCACGCGCCGCATGCCAGCAAAGAGCGCCGACACGGCCATGAGCCCCGGTTTGGCGCGCGCGGCGGCGCGCACGGCGCCCAGGGCCATGGGCTCCCAGTGGTGCAGTGTGAGCAGCTCGACGGCCGCGCGCGCCGTGGCGTCACCCACGCCCGGCAGCAGGCGCAGAATGCGATACCAGCTCACTTCGTCGCGCGGATTCTCGAGCACGCGCAAGAAGGCGAGCATGTCCTTGATGTGCGCGGCTTCGAGGAACTTGAGGCCGCCCCACTTCTCGTATGGAATGCGTCGGTTGGCGAGTTCGATTTCGAGGTCGGCACTCAAGAAGCCGGCACGAAAGAGCACCGCCATTTCGTGGAGCGGCGTGCCTTGCTCGTGCAACTCGAGCAGGCGGTCCACCACGAACGCCGTTTGCGCGGCTTCGTCGCGCACCGTCACCAGCCATGGCGACTCGCCGCCATCGCGCTCGGTCCACAAGCGCTTGGAGTAGCGCTCGCTGCTGCGTGAGATGACGGTGTTGGTGGTGTCGAGAATGGGCGCCGTCGAGCGATAGTTCTGCTCGAGCGTCACAATGCGCGTACCGGGAAACTGGTGCGGAAAATCGAGAATGTTGCGAATGGTGGCGCCGCGGAACGCATAAATGCTCTGTGCGTCGTCGCCCACCACCGTGATCTTGCCGTTCGTGCACAGCCCGCGCAGAATGCGTGATTGCAGCGGGTTGGTGTCCTGGTATTCGTCCACCAGCACGTGGTCGAAGAGCGCGCGCATCTGCTGCGCGATGGGCGGCGCCTGCTCGAGCAGCAGCGCCCACGACAGCAGCAGGTCATCGTAGTCGAGCAGGTTGCGTTCGCTCTTGCGCTTCACGTAGTCGGCCACGCAGCGCTCGATGTCGCCCGTCCAACTGATGAAATGCGGCCACTGCTCCCCCAGCATGTTCGCCACCGGCTGCGCGGTGTTCACATGGCGCGAATAGATGGCGAGCAGCGTCTCGGCGCGCGGGAAGCGTGGCGCGCCGCGCGGGGCGTTCTTGAGATCGCCGTAGCCCAGCGCACTGCGCGAGAGCCCCATGAGATCGCCGGCGTCGGACTGGTCCAAAATGGTGAAATCGGCGGGGAGGCCGGCGGCGGGGCCGAAGCGGCGCAGCAGCTTGTGCGCGACGCCGTGAAACGTGCCCCCCTGCACCTGCTGCGAGGTGGAGCCCACCAGCCGTTCGCAGCGGCTCACCATTTCCTGTGAGGCGCGGCGGGTGAAGGTGAGGAGCAGGATGCGTTGAGGCGGGACCCCGCGGGCAATGAGCGCGGCGACCCGATGGATGAGGGTGCGCGTTTTCCCCGAGCCGGCGCCGGCCACAATGAGCAGGGGGGTGTCGCCATGGCTGGCCGCCTCGGCCTGCGCCGCATTGAGCGCCGGTCCCTCGGGGGCGGGGGGCGGCGGTACGACCCGGCGTGCCGGGAACGGGGTGTGGATGCGGGGCAGGTCCTCGGCCATGTTCAATAGTACGGCGGCGGCGTGTGAGGGGAACCCGAATGGCGGCGCGGTGCCCGTCGTGTGACGTTTCCGCCTGCGCCGCCCGTGACGATTGGTGGTGCCGGGCGTCCAGCGGGAACAAGGTTTCCATCGGGGGCGCTCTACGGGTTTTCTACGGGCTGCACTGTGGATAAGTTCCCCTGCTGAGGGCAACGTGACGACATTGTGATACGGCTCGCGAAGATTTGGGGAGCTCGGCAGCTTGACCGTGCCGCTCATCACCCATAGCTTTGCAACCTGCTATTGCGGCGAGGAGCGTGCGCGCCACCCAATCCGTGGGTGTCACGTGCGCGTGCACTCGTTGGTGATAGATTGAAGGGCTCACGTGTTGACGGAGCTTGGACCGTACAGCGTGAGGCAGGGCAGGGCTGCTTCGATCGTGAAGCAGGCAGCATTACCGGGCATCACGGTGCACGCGTACGATCCTGATACTCTCTTCGGCCGCTCCCCGATCCGAGATCAGGTCCACTGCGCTGAATGCGTGATGGAGCAGCCGTCGACCGACGGCGCTTACCACGAGCAGTTCTGTTGTTGCGCGGGTACCCGACCTTCGTGACGGCAACTACCTCCACAACCTCGCAAGAGGGGGATGAATGCAACTCTTTTCTCGGAACAAGGCGCTCAGCGTCCTGAGCCTCGGCGCCTTGGCGGCGCTCGGTGCTTGCGGCGACGACGTCACGGTGCCCGTTGCACCGGCCGCTCCGGTCGTGATCTCGATCACTCCGCCCAGCTCGTCGCTGAATGTCGGCGAGTCGGTGAGCTTCGCCGTGCAGATCTCGGGTGGGAACCCGGTTCCCACGCTCGCCAGCTGCACGTCGAGCAACACGGCGGTGGCGACGGCTACGGTGAACGCCGGTGCCTGCCGCGTCGCGGCGATTGCCGCGGGTAACGCCACGGTGACGGCGGCGGCGTCGACGGGTCAGTCGGCGGCGGCGTCGGTGACGGTGTCGGCCCCGGCCCCGGCCATCACGGCGCTTTCGGTGTCGCCGTCGGCGGCGCAGTTGGGTGTTGGTCAGTCGGTCACGTTGGTCCCGACGGTGCAGCCGGCTGGCCGCACGGTCACGTACACGTACGCCACGTCGGCGTCCGCCATCGCGACGGTCGCGAACGGAGTCGTGACGGCGGTGGCGCCTGGCGTCGCCACCATCACGGTGACGGCGACGGGTTCGGCGGCGGGCTTCTCGACCGCCTCGATCGCCCAGGCCGTGACGATCACGGTGTCCGAGCGGACGCCTGGCCTCACAGCGCTCAACGTGCAGCCGAGCTCGGTGGCGCTGGCGCTTGGCGGTACGCAGGCGTTGACTGCGGCCGTGCAGGGCCCGCGTCAGGCGGCGGCGACGATCACCTACGGCACGAGCGCTCCGGCGATCGCGACCGTGAGCACGACGGGCGTCATCACGGCGGTGTCGGCCGGTACGGCCGTCGTCACGGTGACGGCGCAGTCGGCTGAGTCGGGCGCCTTCGCGGCGTCGTCGATCACGGGCCTCGTGGCCGTGACGGTGTCGCCGAACGCGCAGGTCGCGATCGTGAACCTCACGCGCGGCGGCTCGGTCATCGACGTCTCGAACGTCACCGACCAGATCGAAGCCAACATCGCCATCCAGCCGAACGGCCAGACGGTGTCGGAAGTGAACCTGTGGGTGTGCGCCCCGGCCGAAACGGTCGCGGCGTGTGCCGCGCGCACGAACGGTGTGCCGGCGGCCCGTCAGTCGTTCACGGCGTCGGGCACGCAGGCGGCCACGGTGCAGCTGTACATCAACACGAACGAGTTCACGACGCCTGACTTCACGTCGGGTGCCGATGCGAACACGCTCTACAAGAACGGCCTCCGTACGCTCGTCGCGACGTTGACCACCACGCCGGCTGCCGCCTCGACGATCGCGTCGAACAGCATCTCGCAGGTGAACTTCAACAACCCGGACGGCTGGACGATCCGTTGGACCGCTCCGACCAACCGCGCCAACGACGTGAACAACATCACGTACTACGGCGGTCCGAGCACGCCGGACGCGCTCACCCCGTCGGCGACGTCGGGCACGGGCTCGTTCGTGGTCGTGCCGGTCATCTACACGCCGGATCGTACGGTTGTGCAGGCTGTGCTCAACCTCTCGAGCACCTGCGGTAGCAACATCACGGACCGCACGCGTCCGTTTGCCGCGACCTACGGCACGCTCACGCGTGACACGCTCGCTGGCGTGTTCAACTGCACCGGCACCGCAACGGCCGCTTCGGGCCTCGCGCCTCAGGTCGTGAGCGGCGTCGACAACAACAACAACACGTACACCGGCGTCACGTCGAACCCGGCCGTTGCGCGTTCGATCTTCGACGACTTCACGAACATCGCCAACAGCACCACCGGCGGTTACCGTCAGTCGCTGTCGTACCGCCCGAACAACCTGTACCTCCCGCACGACTACGCGGCGCCGACGATCTCGGCGTTCGACGTTCGTGGTGGTACGGATGGCACGGCGACGTTCCAGGACTCGGCGTGGGTCAACGCGGCCTACTTCCTCGCGGGTACCAACCCGACGACGGCGACAGGCACGGGTGGACTCCGCTACCGCATCAGCGACGCCAACGTCGGTCTGACGTCGGCGAACGGTGCGGAATTCGGTGCTGGCGCCGCGCAGCGTAACACGCTGTTCAGCGTCTGCGCGCAGACGAGCGTTCCGGCGACGACCCCGACGGCTCCGATCAGCTGCACGACGCCGGTCGCCACGGGCGGCATTGCGTCGACGATCGGCAGCATCAACGTGCCGGAGGCGGCTGCCAACTTCACGAACTCGGCGTACTTCGCCCAGGTCGCGGAAACGGACCGTCTTGGAAACCGCGCCACGTCGGTCGTGTACTCGTGGAGCAACACGTCGACGGGTGCCAGCGCGACGCGCACCCCGACCCTCGCGCAGCTCAACGGCTTCGTGAACAACGCCACGAGCGGTGCGGCCTTCGGTGTCGACCTTACGGCCCCGCAGGTCTCGACCCTGCCGAACACCGGCACGGGCTCCATCGCGAACTACGCCCGTACGGACGTCGACTCGATCTACTCGTCGATCGGCGCAACCTACGGCTCGACCAACAACGCCAACGCGGTGTTCGCGGTTCGCTTCACGGATACCCGCTCGGGCTTCCCGATCTGCGTCGAGGCCACTGCAGCCACGGCCAGCCAGGGTACCTGCCGCAACGGCGCCGCCGCCACGAGCGTGCGTGCCGGTACGTTCAGCATCCAGCGCCGCTCGGCTCCGACGCTCGCCACGGTGACGAACGATGCCGTGAACGAAGCGATCGTGACCACGTCGAACACCTCGACGACGGCCACGAACCGTTACCTGAACGTCATTGACGCGCCGGTCTCGAGCTTCGACAACGCGTTCCGTGAGTTCTCGATCAACATCTTCGGTGCCGCCAACCGTGTGCAGTCTGGCACGACCCTGACGGGTGGAGCCCCGGCCGCTACGGTGGCTGGTTACTACACGTTCACGGGCTCGCTGACGGACCGCGCCGGCAACACGGCGACGCTCCCGGCTCGCACGGTGGCCATCGACAACGCGGACCCGACCATCGCGGGTATCAACGTCACGGGCGTCCTCACGGGCGGCTCCACGGTGGCGTTCAACCCGAGCGGCACGGACGACCTCGAAGCCATCACGGGCGACTTGGCCCTGCGTTACCCGCAGCTGCAGTACAACGACGGTGTCGGTGCCGTGGTTGGTACCCTCCCGACGACGATCCGCTTCCGTCGCGTACCGCACTTCTCGGCCTCCGCTCCGTTGGGCCTCTGGCACAATCCGTTCGCGGCGGTGACGGACAACAAGCTCGCCACGCCGATTGGCCCGGGCACTTCGCTCGCGTCAAGCGGCCTGACGGTGCCGGTTCCGTTCATCCAGCAGATCGCCACGGTCACGGCCGGTGCGGCTCCGCTCTCCCAGGCGCAGATCTTCGGTCTGTTCCCGGGTGCGGGTGACCCGCGTCCGAACCAGGTCACGGCGTGGCTGTACGACATCCGTGCGACGTCGCCGGTGACGTCCTTCGGCAACGGCCGCTCGGCTGCTGTGAGCCAGGCGATCTCCGGCTCTCAGATCCCGACCCCGTCGGCGGCTACGAGCACGAAGGATTGGACGGCGGCTGTCGGTGGCGCCGGCATTCAGAACTGGCAGATCTCGACCGCTGGTACCGTGTCGGAATTCCGCGCACAGACCTCGACGTCGATCACCAACCCGCCGTTCACCTCGGTGTACATCGTCCGCCAGGTTGGCACGACGGAGTGGGAGTTCATTGGGACGGCCGCGTACGCCGGCCCGCTCGACCAAGGTGGCAACCGCTTCTGGCGCTACACGCTCCCGTCGTCGTCCTTCGATCAGGGCAACGGTGTGACGATGGCTGCACTCGCCAGCGGCGACCTCATCAAGGCGATCGGTGTCGACGCGTCGGGTAACGGCCTCTCGACCGCGACCAGCACGAACGGTCTCCCGCTGGCCATCCCGACCAGCTCGACCTTCGGTCCGTTCGCGGTTGCCAACCAAGCCCAGGGTGGTGCGGTGCAGAACATCGCGCTGTCGATCTCGGGTGGCGCTGCGGCTGGTGCCAGCGTGGTCTACAGCTGCTCGTCGAGCAGCACGCTCGTGACGGCCTCGATCGATCCGGTCATCCCGACGCAGTGTAACATCGACGATGCTGGTGTCGCCGGTGCCGCGACTCAGGTCACGATCACCTTCACGGTGACGGGCTCGGGCGCTGGCTTCTCGACGACCTCGCGGACGTCGCAGACCACCATCACGCGCAACCCGTAATTCCGGGAAGTACGTGGTACACGAAGGCCCCGCCCTCACGGGCGGGGCCTTTCGTTTGTTGCGTGGTCACAAACCCCTTCGTGAACTGAACCAACGTTGCTAATTTTGGTATTGGTTGCTAACCGGGCGAACCGCCCTGGCAGGCGCCTGCAAGTTCACCAACACACACCCCACCATCATGAAGGCTGCTTTCGTTCGCTTGTCACTCGTTGTGTCCATCACGGCCATTGCGGCCTGCGGTGGTTCCGATGAAGCCGGATCCGCCCGCCTCAGCAACCTCAAGAAAGGCATGACCCTTACCCAGGCGCTCGACGCGATGGGCACGGGGCCGCTCACCGCGACCTACTCCGACACCATGCGGCTGCTCAATGGCTATCGCCGCATGCGGTACCTCATGAACGGAGCCGACTTCAACGTCGTGTACTCCCGAGACCTCCCGGGTGACGTGAAGGAGCCAGTGCTGCAGGCCACGGAAACGCCCATCGTGTTCCGCAACGACACGCTGCTGGGTTGGGGATGGCGCTACTTCGTCGATGAGGGTATCGGCAAGTTCCAGCTCCCCACTCCCCTTCGCGCCGTCGATACCATGACCGCACCGCTGGTCTCCGATGCGTCCAAGAAGCTGGATACGGCTGCGGCGAAGGCTGCTCCGGCGAAGCCTGACACCACCAAGTAGTTCTGCGTAGCGCCCGCGCGGGCGGACGCCATACACGTTTCGGTGCAAAAACAAGGGCCACCGGATCAGCTCCGGTGGCCCTCGTTCGTGGTATCTGCCCGCCTCGCGGCGAGACCTCCCGCCGGGAGGCTGCGCCGCACCAACCGTTACGGCACGTTTGCCGTGAAGGTGATGGGGTTGCCGGTGATGCCGGTGCCAGTAACCGTAGCGGTCAATGTACGCGAAACTGCCGTACCAGCCGGCATCGTCCACGACCCCACCGAGGCAAATCCGAGCCCATTGGTGGACACGTTCAACGTGGGCTGTCCACCGGAGATGGTCCCGTTGCCACTCGCCACCGCAAAGGTGACCGTGACGCCGGATACCGGGTTTCCGAACTGGTCAACCACCCGCACCACTGGCACAATGGCGACGGCGTTGTTTTCCGATCCGGTCTGCGTGGCTGCCGACGTCACCGCCACCGTGACCTGCGCGGCCGACAGGGCGGTGCCCGTTACCACCCATGTGGGTTCGGCGCCGTTCAGTGCAAGGCCCGCGACGACCGCGCGGATGCGGTACACCCCAGCAACCGTGCCAATACGCCACGTCGTGATCTGCGCCAAGCCGTCATTGCCGGTGGCCTTGATAGTACCCGTGAGAGTGTTGCCGGCACCATTGACCACTTCGAAGGTCACCGAGGCACCCACCACCGGATTGCCGTTCGCATCCACCACGCGCACCGTGGGGAGCGGCGATACGAAGCTGTTCACTGGAAAGTTCGCCAGCACCGAGTCGCCCACCACCTGCACGGCGGTGGCGGTACCGGCCGTTGCCGTGGCCTGGAAGATCACATCGGCCACACCGGCCAATGACGCGGTGAGCGTCTGCGCGCCGGCAACGGCACTCAAGCGCCAGCTCCCTACCGTGGCCACACCAGCCGCGTTCGTGACGGCCGAGCCGCCGGTTACGGCACCGCCCGCCGAGGGCACGAACGTGACCGTGACGCCCTGCACTGGGTTCCCGCGGTTGTCGCGTACGACGACCGACGGGTTCACCGCGACCGTCGAGCCGGCGGTGGTCGTCTGGTTGTTGCCGCCCGCCATGGCGAGCGACGATGCCGTCCCCGCCGTGGCGGTGGCGGAGAAGGTGGCCGGGTTGCCCGTCAGCGTGAGCCCCGTGGCCGTGGCGCGGAGGGTGTTCGTGCCTGGCGTTTCGCCGAGCGTCCAGGCGCCCACCGTGGCCGTGCCGCTGGCATCGGTGAGGGGACGACGCACCACCGCCGAGCCGCCACCCGAGACGACTTCGAACACCACTTCCTGCCCGACAATGGGGTTGCCGAAGGCGTCCGTAATGCGCACTGCCGGGTCGATGGGGAGCGTGCGCCCCACCGTGGCCGTCTGGTTGTTGCCCGCCACGATCGTGAGCGCCGCCGCAGCCGCGTTGCGGGCCGTTGCGGTAAACACCACGGGCGTGAGCGAGCCCACGGTGGCCGAGAGCGTGAAGCTCCCGACGTTGGCCCCCATCTGCCAGCCGTCAGGCGAGGCCACACCGCTGAGGTTGGTCGTCTTGCTGCCACCCACCACCGTCGAGCCGTTGGAGGCGGCGAACGTCACGCTCACACCGGCCACCGGGTTGCCGGTGGCGTCGAGCACGCGAATGGTTGGCACCGGCGCGACCAGTTCGCCCACCACGGCTGAGAGCGACGTCGCGCTTGTGGCGCTCATCGCGCCCGCCGCACCGGCCGTGGCCGTGGCGTTGAAGGTGACCGGGTTGGAGGTCACGCCGTTGGCCACCACGAGGGCGGTAAGGCGGTTGGCGCCCACCGCCGGGCCGAGCGTCCACGCACCCACCGTCGCGACGCCCGAGGGGTTGGTCACGGCGCCAGCGCCCGTGACGGAGCCGCCGCCACCGGACACACTGAAGAACACCGACGTGGAGTTGACCGGGTTGTTGAAGCGGTCACGCACGATCACCGACGGCGCCGTCGCGACGGCGGTGTTGGCCGCCGCGCTCTGGTTATCGCCGCCCTGAATGGCAACCGTGGCCGGCGCACCGGCAGTCGTCGACGCCAAGAAGTTCACCGGGGTAGTCACGCCCGTCACGGTGGCCGTGACACGCTGCTCACCGGTGGTGCCGCCAAAGCGCCAGCCGGTGGTGGCAATGCCGCGGGCATCGGTGGTGTCGACCGCGGGCGTGACAGTGCCGCCGCCGGCGGCGACGGCGAAGGTGACCACGATACCGCCAAGGTCGCCGCCACGATCGTCGGTGACCTTGACGGTGAGCGGCGTGCCGGCGAGCTCGCCAACGGTACCGGTCAGGCTGGTCGAGGTGAGCGCCGCCAGCGTGGCGGGCGGACGGGGGCCGTCATCGCCATTGCAGGCGGCCAACAGCGCGGCAGAGGTGGCGAGCGCCGACCATGGTAACGAAGCGCGTCTGAGCATAGGGGTGGGCAATGTGTTGAGGGGAAACCGAATGCACATGAAAAAGCGTCCGACACCGAACATTCACGTCGGGAACGACTTCTGCTGTCCTCCGATGCGGGACAGTAACGCGTGACCGCGATGCGGGAAAGACTCCTGGGACAGGAGCCTTTCCCACGTGACCGTTCACGCAGACATCTGCTCCAGCAACGCGCGCAGCGGTGTCGGTACTGCCAGCGGTGAAATGCCGAAAACGTCTCCGGCCGCGCTCGTCACGGCGTGCTGGACGTTTGCAAACGACGGTGCCGACAGCCCCGCGCGCGCGCACTCCCGCCCCACCGTACTCATCTCCACGCCATCAATGCCACAGGGGACGGTGTGGTTGAAGGTGGAGAGATCGTTCTCCACATTCAGCGCCACCCCGTGCCATGTGACCCAGTCTCGGGCGTGCACGCCAATGCTGGCAAGCTTGGCGCGGGTGTCGTCGGGGCGCAGCCGCCAGACGCCCGTCAGCCCCTCTACACGTGCACATTCGAGGCCAAAGGTAGCCAGCGCGCGCAAGACGATCTCTTCGACCTGCCGCAGATACCAATGCAGGTCCTTCTTATGGCGCTTGAGGTCTACAATGGGATACCCCACGAGCTGTCCCGGCTCGTGAATGGTGACGTCGCCGCCGCGCTCCACCTCGCGCAGCAGAATGCCCTGGGCCTCGAGATACTCGGCGCTCGCCAGCAGGTGACCGGGCTTGGTGCTGCGCCCCAGCGTCACGACGGGCGGGTGCTGGACGAGGATGAGGAGATCCTCGGGGAGTTCGCCAGAGATACGAGCGGCGAGGGCGCGCTTTTGGAGCGCCCAGGCGTCGTCGTAGGGGGTGAGGCCGAGGTCGAGGGTGTAGAGGAGCACGGCGCAATATACAGGAGGGGATCCACGGGCCGGGTGGCCATTGGCCGATGCGTTACGGGGCCACTGCGGGCGTAAATCGGGTGACATGGGATTCCACGCGGACCGGTATGCTGGTCAGTAATCGTGAAGCGTCGGCGCCCGCGCTTGGCCGTGTGGTGTCGGGACAACGTCGCCCCTCGCCGACCGCTGTCAAGTCAAGGCCTGATGAAAAGAACTGTATAGTCTAGCGTAAACATGCGACCGTTCCCAACCAGACATCCTCGTAGGCTCACGGCAGAACATCCGGTATTGGTAGAGGAGTTTCTCGACCTTGCGGCCGCCGGGATGATCGAGCCGCTTGGTCAGCTGGTTAACCTCGTTGCGGATCTCACACGCGGTACGGTCGGGCTTCGCAATATCTCACCAAGCTTACTGGCCTTCCGCTGTTCGAGCTCGAGCCGCGGGCTCGTGGGGGCCAGAACGGTGGATGTCGGATTCATCTCTTCTTCGCGGTCCACGCGAACGAGGAGGTGGCGGGACTTGTGAATTGCGAAGTGAAGGACGGTGCTACAGCGAGCACACAAAACCTCGCGATCGCGTTGGAAGTGTACCTGGCTGCCAAGCACGGGGTAGACGTTTATCAGAGGGCAATGGGGTGAAGAAGCACCAGCGATCACCGGCGCAGGTGAAACGCGATCTGCACCTCGACGAGGTGCCAGATGCTGCGTTCATGGCGTTGCTCGAGCAGGGGGATGCCGCGGGGGAGGCACCTCCCCGCGTCCCTGATGCCGCCGCGCCAATCACGGTCGACCAGTTGGAAGCGGTCTGCATCACTGGTACCGTGGGGGAATTGTTGGCACACGCACGGCGACAGAACCAGCAGTCCTTGGATGTCGTCGGTCGGTCGGCGGGCGTGACCCGTGCGCGAGTGCAGCAGATCGAGCACAGTGACAATGTGGAGCTGTCAACCTTGGTGAAGATCGCGGCCGCATTGGGATACCGAGTGCGGATCCGGTTGGAGCCGGTCAATACGGCACTGCCACCGCTTACGACGGGGCTGCTTTACCGACAGGGGGCGGTTTGAACTGCGGGTGGTTGGTCCGGCGGTCTACCGGTTACGGCACTAGCCCTCAAAGGGAAGAACGCAAGAACCAAGGAAAAAGCACGGTGCCGTTCACCGGGAAAAACAGCCGTGGTTCCCCAGTAGATCGTCCCGCGCTTTGTCCTGTGCTCATGCGTTCTTCTTCCTGAGGGCTAGTGCCGTCGGCCTGTTGACCGCCGGACCAGCCACCCGTCTTTAAAGGCGCCATCGGTCGAGCACCGCCAAGGCTGAGGACGACTCGTTCTTTCTTTTGCACATCTGCGTAGATAATATGGTGGCATCGCAAGATCCGGTACTCACCGCAGCCCAATCGCGTTTCCTTCCCCGAGGATACCATGCAGTGGAGCTACGATCCGAGTGTGGATGCACTCACCATCGAGTTCGATGCAAAGCGCCACCGCTCGTCGCACACCGACGAAGTCCGCCCTGGCATGCTGCTCGACACAGACGCCAAGGGACGCCCCCTCGCATTGGAGTTCCTGGATGCGAGTACACAGTTCCCGCGCGCCTTGCTCGAAACGCTGCCGTTGCCGAAAGCACTGTTGTCGCTGAATGCGGCCGCGGATCGCGCAGGACTCTCGGCGGCTACGCTACGCCAACAGATCCGGAATGGTCGGCTCAATGCTGTGAAGTGGCACGGGAGCTGGTGGGTCGATGCGGTAGAGCTGCGTGCATACCTCAAGAGTCGGGCCCCTCAGGGGCGGCCGGGGCGGCTTGGCAGGCGGGTGCGGTCGGTGTGAAGGCGGGCAAAACCCGTCTTTGAACTGGTTCGCGAGCGTTACGCCGCAAACATCTCACGCAGCACCGTCAACACCTTCCGCTGTGTCACCGCGGTCAACGCACCCAGCCGTCTCGACATTCGCACGCGATCGACGGTGCGAAGCTGATCGAGTACCACATGACCGTCTTTCCCGTCGAACCGACAGGCTACGCGAAACGGATACGCGTGCGCGCCCGTGGTGAGCGGCGCGACAATGAACGTGGCGAGATGCGCGTTGAGTTCATCAGGAGACACAACGACACACGGCCGCGCCTTCCGGATTTCCCGGCCTACGGTGGGGTCGAGGTTGACCAGGTACACATCGCCTCGGCGAACCTGCCCAACGCTCACCATGTCCACTCCGAGTCGTCGAACGTCGAGCCAGTGGGCCCGTCGAGCAGCGGCGATGGGTCGACGCCTGCGGCGGCCTCCGCCCATCCTGCACGCGGCCGAGTCGCTGAGCGGATTTGGATCACGCCGGGCTCGGCGATTATCTCGACGTCTTCAGAGAGCGCCGCGTGGTCGAGCACCGCTTTGCTCAGGCGGACGCCGCGGGAGTTCCCGATTTGCACCAAGCGTGATTTCATGCGCACAGTCGCTCCCGCGTATCAGTGGTAATTACGGTGTAATTACACGATACCCGAGGTGGGACTGACGCGCCAGACAATGTACGGTACGCGCTGACCCGCCGATGTGCGCGATCGCTTGATCGCGGCGGGGGCATTGTAGCGCAGCGTCCGGGTACAATGCGCGTTAATTGGGTGACAGTGACGGAAGCGGATGCGGCTATGCTGTGCGCGTTGTTTGCACGCGTCTTGCACCCAGTCGCCATGCCTACCGTCCTCCGCGTTGGACCCTATCGCTTCTTCTTCTATGCCGGCGACCGCGGCGAACCGATGCATGTCCACGTCGAGCGGGATGCCCATCGCGCGAAGGTTTGGCTCGATCCAGTCCGATTGCAGGAGAGCGGCGGCTTTCCACGGGGCGACCTGGCTCGTATCATCATGATGGTTCGGGAGCACGAGGCCGACTTGCTGAGGAGCTGGGATGACTACTTCGCCGATTGACCACTGGCCCGCGTTCGCCCAGACGGTTCAAGTCACGGACGACACCCTCACGGTGGATCTCGCGGACGGTCGGAGCATTGCCGTACCGCTCGCATGGTATCCGCGCCTCGCTCACGGCACGCCGGCAGAGCGTTCGAACTGGCGTCTGATAGGCCGCGGCGAGGGCGTTCACTGGCCCGACCTTGATGAAGACATCAGCGTCGAGAACCTGCTCAGCGGAGCGCGCTCCGGCGAAAGCCAACGGTCCTTCAAAGAGTGGATTGCGGCGCGTGGGCTGGCCACATAGGCCTGTGGTCCGGCGGCCAGTAGACCGCCGGACCAGCCCCCCGTCGTTGAACCGCTTTACGCGTGCAGCATCTTGCCGAGCGAGTCCAGCACCGCCTCGCCAATGGCTTCGGACAGCGTCGGGTGCGCGTGCACCGCGAGATCGATCTCTTCGACGGTGAATTCGTTTTCGCGCGCCACGACGAGCTCGTGAATGAGCTCCGTGGCGTGGGCCCCCACGATGTGCGCGCCCAGAATTTCGCCGTGCTTCGCGTCGCGAATGATCTTCACGAAGCCGTCGGTTTCACCACTCGTACGCGCACGTCCGTTTGCGCTGAAGGGGAACTTGCCGATCTTGTAGTCGAGCTTCTGATCCTTGCACTGCTGCTCGGTGAGGCCGATGCTCGCCACTTCCGGATGACAGTACGTAGCGCTCGGAATGTTCTTGTAGTTCACCAGGTGCGCATGCTGTCCGCCCAGCAGATCGGCGAGCACATGCCCCTCGCGCGAACCCTTGTGCGCCAGCATCTGATTGCCCGCCACATCGCCAATGGCGTAGTAGCCCGGCACGCTCGTCTCGAACTTCTCGTTGATCTTCACGAAGCCACGCTCGCTCTTGGCGATGCCCACGGCTTCGAGGCCGATCTTCTCCACGTTGGGCGCGCGGCCGGCAGCCACGAGCACCTTGTCCACCTCGAGCGTTTGCGTCTGTCCACCCGCTTCGACAGTCATGCTCGCGCCGGTTTTGGTGACCTTCACGTTGGAGATCTTGGCGCCGGTCATCACGTCGATCTTGCGCTTCTTGAACGCCTTGGCCAGCTCGGCGCTGCACTCGGCGTCTTCGATGGGCAGGATGTTCGTCGCCACTTCAATGAGCGACACCTTCGTGCCGAAGCTCGCAAACACGTCGGCAAATTCGCACCCCACCGCGCCGGCGCCGATGACGGCCATCGTGGCCGGCGCCTTTTCGGCGACGAGCACGTCGTCACTCGAGAGCACGATGTGCTTGTCGAGCTCGAGGCCGATTTGCGGCAGCCCCTTCACGCGTGAGCCGGTGGCAATGACGACGGCCTTCTTGGCGTCGTGCGTTTCCTTCTTGCCGTCGGTGCCGGTGACGGTGACTTTCTTGCCCTTTTCGAGCAGCCCGTCACCGCGGATCCACTGCACCTTGTGCTTTTTGAACAGGAACTCGACGCCCTTGGAGTTCTGCGCACTGATGGCGCGCGAACGCTTCATGGCGGGGCCGAAGTCGAACGTCACGCCGTCGAGCGTGATGCCGTGTTCGGCGGCCTTGCCGATTTTCTGCGCGAGGCCCGCGCTCTCGAGGAGCGACTTGGCGGGAATGCACCCCCAGAGCACACAGGTACCGCCCAGCGCTTCGCGCTCGATGACGGCAACCTGCATCCCGAGCTGGGCGCAGCGAATGGCACACACGTATCCGGCGGGACCACCGCCAAGGACGATGACGTCGAAAGAAGCCATGATTGTCGGGGAAAGCGGTTGAGCCGGCGGGACCGGCACCCGCAATCTAGCGGCGGGGCGTGGCGTGTGGGGCTCGTGAACCCACCACTCGCAACGCGAACTCAACGCTCACGGCTCGCGTCCGACGCGTCCCCCTTCGTGCCGCGTCCCCGTATACGGATCGAAAACCGGCACGCCGCGCTGTGCACCGTCGCGCACGCGCCGCGTGACGAATACCAGCTCGTGGCGCGCCGCAGTGGCGCGCATCAGCCCGTCCATGACCTTCAGCGGGCGACCTATCGCATGGCCGTCGGCATCGCGCCGTCCCCCATGGCGGGAGCACGCCCAATCGAAGGGGAACAGGCGATGGCTGACGTATCCCGGCAGTTCGAACGCCATCCACGTCGTCACGGCACTCTTCCGAGCGCCCGCCGGTAACCGCGCCGCCCCTTTTTCAAGCTCACCAAGCACGAGCACCCTGCGATGCAGGGTGAGCGGGGCTGAGTGCGAATCCACGTCACGACCCGAGGATCCGGCTGCGGGGACGCCACGACGCGCACGATGTTGGTGTCGCGCAGATACTGCCTCATGGTTACCCGTCCGGGCACTCCATGCTGCCGTCGGCGCCGCCGGCTTGGGTCGTCCCCAACGACGGTTCGCGCGACATCTCGCGGGGCCGGGGAAAGGGATCGCCGCGGTCGAAGGCGCCCTCGGCAATGGCCGCAGCCAGCGGCGATCGCTGCATGGCCGCGTACAGGTCGACGGGCGCCATCAGGCGCGCGTAGTCGTCGCGGGCGATGACGACTACGGCATGGGAAACCCGCCCCCCAAGAACTCGAACGCAACGCTCACGGCCCGCCCACTGTCCGTACACACACCGGGGGACAGCGGACGAGCCGTAAGTGTTGCGTTCGAGTTGTGAGTGGTGCGTACCGTTACTGCGGCACCACCGTACTCCGCACCCCGTCGGAGAAGACGACCTCTACCGCTCGGCCCCCTGTGGCCACCGCAGCGCCGCTGCGGCGCACGAAGCCCATGACCTCGCCGGTGGCGGCGTCACGGACCATGGCCATGGGGTAGCGGCTGTTCTGCCAGCGGACGGTCACGTCGCGCGCTGAGCGCGATACGGCCGCGCTGGGGTCGGCGCTGAGCCCCAGCGCCTGCGGGGCGCCGGCGGTGGGCGCGGCGGCATCCGTGCGACGCAC
>VYKS01000300.1_pt1 | contig 22827 bp, 21 predicted proteins | sample 5114511 | NCBI WGS metagenome assembly VYKS01 (sample SAMN12291795, study PRJNA351875) | freshwater metagenome | isolation source: freshwater lake | place: USA: Michigan, Gull Lake | collected 2011-07-05 | reverse complement strand
AACCGACGGCGCAGGCCGCCTGGGCGCCGGCGGCGCCGCACAAGACCGCCAACGGGGCCAGAAGGGTCAGCAGCCCGCGTCCCAGCATTATGGCCCTCATCGACACACTCCTTATCGCGCAACCGCCAACCTAGCCGCAGCGCCCGTAAGGCGGAACCAGGGCGACGCTGATCTTGCCGCCGAGGCTGTGAGGATGCGTCGGCGGGGCTATAGTCGCGACATGGCCGATGCCTTGACCGCGCCCGCCGAACTTTCGTTCCGCCGTTATGGCGAGGACGCGCCGCCGCATGACCATGGCTTCGACCAGATCGTGCTGCCGCGTCGGGGCGTGTTGGAGATGGAGATCGAGGGACGGGGCGGACGGGTTGATCCTGGGCGGGCGGCGATCGTGCCGCGCGGCGCGCGCCACGCCTTCGCGGCCTCCGGCGAGAACCTGTTCGTGGTCGCCGACATTGGCGGCGACCTGATGAAGCCGTTCGAGCGTCTGCGCGAGCGACCCTTTGCGCCGGTGACGGGCGCGGTGCGCGGACTGCTGGAGTTCCTGGCGGGCGAGAGGCCCGGGGCCATTGAGCCTGGGGTCGCTACCCTTTGGACCCCGCTGCTTCTGCGCGGGCTGTCGGCGGCGCCGATCGCCGTCGATCCGCGTCTCGCCCGCGCCGCTGCGCTGATCGAGGCCCGCTACGACCAGCCCCTGACCGTCCGCGATCTGGCCGCCGAGGCCGGCATGAGTCAGAGCCGCTTCTTCGCCCGCTTCGCCGACGCCTACGGAATGACGCCGCACGCGGCCGTGTCCGCCGCCCGCCTGCGGGCGGCGCAACGGCTGCTTTCGGACACCTCGCTGTCGATCGCCGAGATCGCCGTGCGTACGGGCCATGGCGACCAGAGCGGCCTGACCAAGCGCATGAAGGCGGCGCTGGGTGTGACGCCTGGGGCTTGGCGGAAGCGGCGGTAGGGCCGCTGATCACCCGTGAGTTTCCGCCAAGCGATCAGGAGCTTTCGCCAAGGCGGATCGTGACGGCGATGGTAAGCCGAACGTATGACCCCTTCGCGCAACCTCCTGCTCGGCCTCCTGTGCGGCGTGATCGCCGGGGCGTTCTGGGGCGGGGTGTTCCTGGCGCCGAAGCTGCTCTCCGAGTTCACGCCGCTGCAGGCGACGGCGGGGAGGTATCTGGCCTATGGCCTGGCGGCGGCGCTCCTGCTGCTGCCCAGCTGGAAGGCGGTGATGGCGCGGATGGACGGCCGCGACTGGCGCGACCTCATCCTGCTGAGCCTGTTGGGCAACCTCATCTACTACGTCGGCCTGGCCGTCGCCGTGCAGAGCGCGGGCGTAGCCCTGGCCTCACTGGTCATCGGCCTCCTGCCCGTGACCATCACCCTGGTTGGCGCGAGACCGGCCGAGGGGACGCCGCTGCGGCGCCTGATCTGGCCGCTTGCCCTGATCCTCGCCGGCGGGCTCTGCATCAACCTCGACGCCTTCGCCGCCGCCGGGCGGGCGGGGATGAGCCGGACGCTCGTCGGCCTGCTGGGCGCCCTGCTGGCCCTGGGGGTCTGGACCGCCTACGCCGTCTGGAACGCCCGGCGCCTGGCCGCCACGCCGAAGTTCAACAGCCACGAGTGGTCGCTGCTGACCGGCGTCGCCACGGGTCTGCTGTCGCTGCTCATCGTGGTCCCGGCCTTCGCCCTGGGCGGCAAGGCCCATGCCGCCAGCGCCTGGGGGCTGTTCTGGGGCGTCAGCTTCGCCGTCGCCATCGGCGCCTCAGTGATCGGCAACGGCCTGTGGAACGCCGCCAGCCGCCTGTTGCCGCTGTCGCTGTCGGGCCAGCTGATCGTGTTCGAGACCGTGTTCGCCCTACTGTACGGCTTCCTGCACGAGGGCCGCTGGCCGCGCCCCCTGGAGAGCCTCGCGATCCTGCTGATGCTGGCCGGGGTGCTGTGGTCGGCGCGGCGGCATCGGGGGGATCACGTGGAGCGAACCAGCCCCCTCTAACCCGACCTCCCCGGCGAATGCCGGGGCCCAGATTCATCTGGAGCATCTGGGGTTGGCCCGCCCGCAGCCTCAGCCAGTCTAGCGGCGCCAGCGGGCTCGATCTGGGCCCCGGCATTCGCCGGGGAGGTCGGAGGATCGGATCTTGAAAGCCCCCCAAACCTAAACCCCACCTGAACGGCCGGTCCCGATCTCGTTCAGGCCGAAGGGCCTACAACGCCTATCAACAGAGATAGGAGACCCGCCATGAAGACCCTCGGCAAGTTCACCAAGACCGCCATCGCCGTCACCGTCGCCGGCGCGCTGGTCGCCCCCGCCACCGCCGCCTTCGCCGGTGAGAAGACCGAGCGCGCCATCATCGGCGCGGTGATCGGCGGCATCGCCGGCGCGGCCATTGGCGACGGCAAGGGCGACGCGGTCGCCATCGGCGCCGTCGCGGGCGCGGCCCTGGGCGCCAGCACCGCCAAGAACAAGTACGACCGGCGCTACAGCCAGTCGTACCGGACCGCCCCGCGCTATGGCTACGACAACCGCTACGCCTACGACAGCCGCGCCGACAGCCGCTACGCCTACGACCGCTACGGCCAACGCTATGAGCGCCGCGATCGCTATGACGACCGCTACGCCTACGGCTACCGCCGCTAACCGATCGCCGCTGGAGTTCTGATCCCTCCCCCAGTGTGCAAGACTGCGCCGTCCGGTTCCCCTCCGGGCGGCGCTTTTTCGTGAGCGCACACCTAATCGACGTTCGGTTGACGCGCGCGACTGGTCCCCGGGCGAAATCTGCTGTAGCCCCCATCTAGGAGGTAAGAGCCGTCTTCCCCCTGGCCGTTGACGCCAGGACACGACGGGTCTTGGGACAGGGAGCGCGTACAGGCGTCATGGCGGCATCCGGCATCGCCGTTCGAGGACCACGCAGTCTGCTTCGGCAGATCCGCGAGGCCATGGCCGGCGCGGGCCCCGCTCAGGGCAAGCTCGACATGGTGGTGCGCACCATCGCCATTTCGATGGTGGCGGAGGTCTGCTCGATCTATCTGCGCCGCGCCTCGGGCGATCTTGAGCTGTTCGCCACCGAGGGTCTGGCCCGCGAAGCCGTCCACGTCACGCGCCTGAAGCCGGGCGAGGGCCTGGTCGGCGAGACCATGCGCCTGGGGCGGCCGCTGAACCTGTCGGACGCCGCCAGCCACCCGTCGTTCTCGTACCGCCCGGAAACCGGCGAAGATCCGTACCACGCCTTCCTGGCCGTGCCGCTGCTGCGCGGCGGCCGCGCGATCGGCGTGCTGGTCGTCCAGAACCGCACCGAGCGCAACTACGATGAAGAGGAGGTCGAGGACCTCCAGATCATCGCCATGGTGCTGGCCGAGATGGTCAGCTCCAGCGAGCTGCTGGGCGCCGACGAACTCAAGGACGTCGAGCTGGCGCCGCACAAGCCCGAGCGCCTCAAGGGCTCGCGCTTCGCCGAGGGCCTGGCCTATGGCGTGGCGGTGCTGCACGAGCAGCCGGTCGCGCCCGAGACCCTGCTGTCGGACGACGCCCTGGCCGAGGAAGCGCGCCTGACCTACGCCATCGAGGCGCTGCAGACCCAGATCGACGAGATGCTGGAAGGCCAGCACGGTCTGGTCGGCGCCTCCTACGAGGTGCTGGAGACCTACCGCCTGTTCGCCCACGACCGGGGTTGGAACCGCTCGCTACAGGAGGCGGTGCGCTCGGGCCTGACCGCCGAGGCCGCCGTCGAGCGTGTCCGCTCCGAGCACCGCGCCCGTCTTGGCCAGGCGCGCGATCCCTATCTGCGCGAGCGGCTGCACGACCTGGAGGACCTCAACGACCGGCTGCTGCGCCACCTGTCGGGCGATGTCCACGCCGTGCGCCAGCTGCCGGACGATGCGATCCTGATCGCCCGGAACCTGGGCCCCGCCGACCTCCTGGAATACGATCGCACCAAGCTGAAGGGCATCCTGCTCGAAGAGGGCAGCGCCGCCAGCCACGCCGGCATCGTCGCCCGCGCGCTCGACATCCCGTGCGTTGGTCGTCTGGTCGGTCTGCGCGACCGCGTCAACGAAGGCGACCCCGTCGTGGTCGACGCCGAGACCCAGGAGGCGTGGCTGCGTCCGCGCCCGGACGTGGTCAAGGCGCTGAAGGCCCGGATGGAGGTCCGCGCCCAGCGCAAGGCCGAGTTCGCCCGCCTGCGCGACACCCCGCCGATCACCAAGGACGGCGCCAAGATCACCCTGCTGATGAACGCCGGCCTGGCCGTCGATCTCGACATTCTGGGTGAGACGGGCGCCGAGGGCATCGGCCTGTTCCGCACCGAGTTCCAGTTCATGGTGGCCGAGGAGCTGCCGCGCCTGGAGGCCCAGACGGCGCTCTATGAAAAGGTGCTGGAGGCCGCCAACGGCATGCCGGTGACCTTCCGCACGCTGGATCTCGGCGGCGACAAGCTGCTGCCGTACATGGAGCTGGAGCGCGAGGACAACCCGGCCCTGGGCTGGCGCGCCGTGCGCATGGGCCTGGACCGTCCGGCCCTGCTGCGGATGCAGATCCGCGCCCTGATCAAGGCCGCCAACGGCCGGCCGCTGCGGATCATGTTCCCGCTGGTGGCCAATGTGGACGAATTCCGCGCCGCCCGGTCGTTCGTCGACCAGGAGATCGCCTGGGCGTTGAAGCGCGGCCGGCCCGCGCCCGCGCGGCTGGACGTCGGAGCCATGGTCGAGGCGCCGTCGCTGCTGTGGCATTTGGACGCGCTGCTGCCGATGACCGACTTCGTGTCGGTCGGCACCAACGATCTGATGCAGTACCTGTTCGCCGCAGACCGGGGCAATCCCCGCGTCTCGGACCGCTACGACCCGCTGTCGCCGGCCGCGCTGCGGGCGCTGAAGACGATCCAGCAGGCCTGCGCCGACACCGGCACCCAGGTGTCAGTCTGCGGTGAGATGGCCGGCCGTCCGCTGGAGGCCTTCGCCCTTGTGGCGCTCGGTTTCGATCGTTTGTCGATGCCGCCCGCGGGGATCGGTCCCGTCAAGCAGATGGTCCTGTCGCTGGATCGCGAGGCGGCTCGTCGGAATGTCGAGGCGCTGCTGAAGGGGTCTGGCGGATCCTTGCGCGGCGAGATCGAAACCTTGGCGCGGAAACTCTACGTCGCCGTGTGACAAAAGCTTGGCCGTTAACCAAGCGTCACCGTTTAGTACATTGAATCCGGCTACTTAGTTTGTTATTCACAAAGACATATTAAGAACTCCGTCAAAACGGGGTGGGGGAGCGTGACGCGCCTCGCGCGTCGCGCGATTGTCGGGGGCTTTTAGCCGATTATGCCGCTGGATACGGGGAACGTGAGGCGTTTGCACCTTGTCGCTGACGTCGATACGGACGAGGCTCCGCTCGTCGTGGGACACCCGTCTCTGGATGACGGCGCCGACATCGGTCTGGCGCTGAAAGCCGCGCGTCAGTTTCGCGGCCTGACCACCCAGGACGTCGCCGACGCCACCCGTATCCGCCAGAGCTATATCGAGGCGCTTGAGGACATGCGCCTTGAGGACCTGCCCTCGCGCCCCTTCACCATCGGCTATGTCCGCGCCTATGCCGGCCTGCTGGGCCTGGACGGCGAGGCGGCCGTGGCCCGCTTCAAGACCGATGCGCCGGACGACGGCGGCGAACTGCGCGCGCCGGTCGGCGTGCGCCGCGAGCGCGACCCGCGCCTGGCCCTGATCCTGGCGGGCGGTCTGCTGGTGGTGGGCGCCATCCTGCTGTGGAACGTGGCGCAGCGGGCCATCAGCAAGGACGAGCCGCCGCCCCAGATCGCGCCGGAGTCGGCCCAGGTCCGGGTCGCCCATGGCGCCAACGGCGGATCGGTCTCGCTCGGCGCGCCGCTGCCGGCGCCGGTGGAGTCCACCACGCCCGAACCCTACAAGACCCCGGGTCTCGACGACGCCGCCGCCAACGGCGGCTCGGTGGACGCCGCCAAGCTGGCCGCCAAGGCGCGGGCAGAGGCCGAGGCCGCCGCCGGCGTGACCAATGTCGAGCAACTGGCCATCGGCGCGCCGTTCAAGCCCAAGGGCCAGCTGCTGGGCGCCAGCCCCGCCGACGCCTCGGGCGTGACGATCCAGGCGCGCAAGGCCGGCGCCTTCACGGTGCGCCGCGCCGACGGCGGCATCGAGATGACCCGCTGGCTCTCGGCCGGCGACGCCTATCGCGCCCCGCGCACGCCGGGCCTGGTTCTGGACGTCGTCGATCCGCCGCTGTTCGAGGTCTATTACAACGGCCGCCTCACGGGCCGCCTGACCGCCAACCAGACCGCCGTGGCCAAGCTGATCCCGCCGCCGCCGGCGGTGACTGCGGTTACGCCCAAGGCTCAGTGACCCCCGATCTCCCCGGCGTTCGCCGGGGAGGTCGGAGGTTTTGAGGGCGCGCTTTGCGCGCAAACGCCCTTCTATCCCGCCCGAACACCCTCTAAATTAGCGCCATGGCCGCAGACCACACGCACGTCCGTCCCTGGCGCATGATTACGCGCCGGCAATCGCGCAAGATCCGCGTCGGCAATGTCGAGGTGGGCGGCGACGCGCCGATCTCGGTGCAGTCGATGACCAACACCCTGACCAGCGACGCCAAGGCCACGCTGGAGCAGATCCGACAGCTTGAGGAGGCCGGCGCCGACATCGTCCGCGTCAGCTGCCCGGACGTCGACAGCACGGCCGCGTTCAAGACCATCGCCCGCGAGGCCAAGGTTCCGCTCGTGGCCGACATCCACTTCCACTACAAGCGCGGCATCGAGGCGGCGCAGGCCGGCGCGGCGTGCCTGCGGATCAATCCGGGCAATATCGGCTCGCCCGACCGCGTGCGGGAGGTCATCCAGGCCGCCCGCGACCACGGCTGCTCAATGCGGATCGGCGTCAACGCCGGCTCGCTGGAACGGGAGCTGCTGGAAAAGTACGGCGAGCCGTGCCCCGAGGCGATGGTCGAGAGCGCGCTCAACCACGCCCGTATCCTGCAGGACCACGACTTCCACGAGTTCAAGATCTCGGTGAAGGCGTCCGACCCGTTCCTGACCGTGGCCGCCTACTACCAGCTGGCCGAGGCCATCGACTGCCCGCTGCACCTGGGCGTCACCGAGGCCGGGGCCACGCGCACCGGCACGGTCAAGTCCTCGATCGGCATCGGCTCGATGCTGTGGGCCGGCATCGGCGACACCATCCGCGTGAGCCTGGCCGCCGACCCGGTCGAGGAGATCAAGGTCGGCTTCGACATCCTGAAGTCGCTGGGCCTGCGCCACCGGGGCGTCAACATCATCGCCTGCCCGTCCTGCGCGCGACAGGGCTTCAACGTCATCAAGACGGTCGAGGCCCTGGAAGAGCGCCTGGCCCACATCGCCACGCCGATGTCGCTGTCGATCATCGGCTGCGTGGTCAACGGTCCGGGCGAGGCGCTGATGACCGACATCGGCTTCACCGGCGGCGGGGCCGGCGCGGGCATGGTCTACATGGCCGGCAAGCCCGACCACAAACAATCCAACGAGGGGATGATCGATCACATCGTCGAACTCGTTGAGAAGAAGGCGGCCGAGATCCAGGCCGCGAAGGCTCAGGACGAGGCGGCCCAGACGGTCGCCGCGGAATAGGAGAGGCGCGATGGGTTCGATGCTGCGCGGTGTGGTCGTGATCGCGGCGCTCGCGGCGGCGTCGAGCGCTCTGGCCAATCCGGCTGGCGAGGCCCGTCTGGCCCAGCGGCTGGAGGGGCGTATGGCCGGCAAGCCGGTCGACTGCATCCGCCTACGCGACGTCCGCAGCAGCGAGGTCATCGACGGCGTGGCGATCGTTTACGAGATGCCCGGCGGCCGCCTGCTGGTGAACCGCCCGCGTTCGGGCGCCTCGTCGCTGCGCCAGTCCGACATCCTGCTCACCCGCACCGTTTCGGGAGAGCTTTGCGCGCCGGACGCCGTGGAGCTGGTCGACCCGCTGTCGTATTTCCCCAGGGGCTTTGTCAGCTTGGGGGCGTTTGTTCCCTACACCAAGCCGCAGCGCTAACCCGCAGTCAGGGCGAGAGCATGGTGGCTGTGCCTGAGCCCGGCGGGTCAGGGGCTGAAGGTCCGGAATCCGAGCCGCAGTCAAAGCGTACTTCGACCCATACTCGCCCCCTCCGCGCCTTCGGCCCTCCTCCCCCATAGGGGGAAGAAGGGAGCGCACCTTCTGCCCCCTATGGGGGCGGACGACCATGCAAAGCATGGTCCGGTGGGGGCCTGCGGCCTGTCCGACTTCCACCCTGAACGGACCATTGGCGCGTCCGCTTTCCGCTGGGACCGCTGGCTGCACGGCGATTATCCGCCGCGCCCCTTGAACGGGGCGGATGGCGCACCATCTGTTAACCGCAAGCGATCGCCCGCTTATGCCTTCGCGCCTCCCAAGGCCCGAGCGTTCAGGGCGATGCTGCATCCGCTCCGTACCGTCAGAGACGGTCTTGAGCGATTTCCCACCCATCTAGCGTTTGGGGCCGGCGATGTCGCAGGTCCCTGTTTTGGAACTTCATGAAAACCGTTTCTATCCGCGAGGCCGCCGCTCGGCGCATGGCCCGCACCCCGACCCCGCCGCGTCCGACGGCCTCGCCCGTCCGTCCGGCTCAAACCGAATGGGCGTGGCCCGGCATGACCCGCGCTGAGCTGCGGGCCGAGATCATCGAACAGATCGGCTAGAGCCTGTCCGGCTCCATCTTTGCATCTGGAGCGCGTTCGAGCGGCTGAACCGCTCACGCTTAAACCTAACGCGCTCTAACCCCCCACCAGCGCCGCCCGCTCGGCGCTCGTCAGCGGGCGCCAGCGGCCCTCGGGCATGTCGCCCAGGTCCAGCGGGCCGACGCGGACGCGGAACAGGTCCACGACCTTCAGGTCCACCAGCTCGCACATCCGGCGGATCTGGCGGTTGCGGCCTTCGCGCAGCACGAAGCTCAGACGCTGGTCGGAGATGATCTCGACCTCGGCCGGGCGCAGCTCGCGGCCGTCCAGCTCGAGGCCAAAGCGCAGGAGCTCCAGCTTTTCCTCGGTGAGCTCGCCCATCACCGCGACGCGGTACTCTTTTTCGAGTTCGGACTGCGGGCCGATCACGGCCTTGGCCACCACGCCGTCCTGCGACAGCAGCAGAAGGCCGCGCGAGTCCTTGTCCAGGCGCCCGATCGGCGGGATCAGGTCGCCCGACTGCGGGATCGCCACGCCCCGCGCATCGCCCCACAGATTGGCCCGCGTCAGCAGGCGCGCGGCCGGAACCTGGCCCGGATCGGGCTGGGACGAGACTACGCCGCGCGGCTTGTGAACGAGGTAGGTCGGCACAGAGTCCAGCTTGGCCGTGGCGCGGTCGGCCAGGGTCAGGGTCTGGCCCGGCTGGATCTTGCGACCCACGTCCTCGACCACCTCGCCGTCGATCGACACGAGGCCGTCGCTGATCAGCTGTTCGGCCTCGCGGCGCGAACACACCCCGCTCTGGGCCAGCCACTTGTTGACCCGCTGGGGCTCGGCCTCGTCATAGGTGCGGGTCCACGACATGACTTAGCTGAAGCTCTCTTCCAGGCTGGCCAGACGCTCGGCCTGATCCTCGGCGATCAGCGGGTTGATCACGTCGTCGAGGGCGTCGCCCTCCATGATCCGCGCCAGGTTGTAGAGCGTCAGGTTGATGCGGTGGTCGGTCACCCGGCCCTGCGGGAAGTTGTAGGTGCGGATGCGCTCCGAACGATCCCCGCTGCCGACCTGGCTCTTGCGGGCCTCGGAGCGGGCGCTGTCCAGGGCCTCGCGCTGCATGTCGTAGAGACGCGCCTTCAGGTTCTTCATCGCCCGAGCGCGGTTCTGGTGCTGCGACTTTTCCGAGGAGGTCACCACCACGCCGGTCGGCAAGTGGGTGATGCGCACGGCAGAGTCGGTCTTGTTGACGTGCTGACCGCCCGCGCCCGACGAGCGGTAGGTGTCGATCCGCAGGTCGCTTTCCTTGATCTCGATCTCGACGTCCTCGGCTTCGGGCAGCACCGCGACGGTGGCGGCCGAGGTGTGGATGCGGCCCTGGGCTTCGGTGGCCGGCACGCGCTGCACGCGGTGGACGCCGCTCTCGAACTTGAGCCGGCCGAACACGCCCTCGCCGGTGATCGAGGCGACGATTTCCTTGTAGCCGCCCATTTCGCCTTCGGAGATGCTGTCGATCTCGACGCGCCAGCCCTGGGTCTGGGCGTAGCGCTGGTACATGCGGAAGAGGTCGCCGGCGAACAGGGCCGCCTCGTCGCCGCCGGTGCCGGCGCGCACTTCCAGGATGGCCGAGGCGTTCTCGTCCTTGTCCTTGGGGGCCAGCATCAGGGCCAGCTCCCGCTCAAGCACGGGCAGCTTTTCGTCCAGCGCCTGGATCTCGTCGCGGACCATCTCGGCCATCTCGGGATCGGCGGCCATGACGTCCAGTTCGGCGCGCTCGGCGGTCAGCTTGGCCAGCCGCTCGACGGCCTCGGCGACCGGGCGCAGTTCGGCGTGCTCCTTGGAGAGCTTGACGATCTCGGTCCCGTCAGTGGCCGCGCCCATGCGGGCCTCCACTTCACGGAAACGGTCGAGAACCTGGTCGAGGCGGGCCTGGGGCAGTCGCAAGGGCGTTTTCGTACGGCTGAAAGGGACGGGCGGTCTGTCTAGAGCCTGTCTGGTTGAGATGGAACCATCTAAACCGGATAAACCGGCTCCACGATCTTGAACCGAGGGTGGGCTCGCGGCGCACAGGCGCTCGCGATCCGCCGTGACGGGCTCTAAAGCCTTTTGCCGCCAAAGGGAATGTCGCCGTCTCCGCGCCGCCAATGCGGCCCCTGCGACAAGTTGTCGAGGCCGCGTTAGGTCGGGCTTAGCCATTGCATGGGAATGCTCGGGTTCAACCTCCTGGCGGTCTTGGATGTTCGCGACGATGAAGGGTGTCGAGACCCGCCTTTCCGCGCCCCTGGCGGCCATGGCGCTGCTGACGGTCTGCGTTCTGGTCGCCTTGCTGTTCATGATCGCCGACCGCGTCGACGGCGACGCCTTGCGGCATGAGCAGGCCCTGGTCGCGCGGGGGATGGAGTCCAAGATCGCCGACGTCGAACGGGTGATCTCGCCGCAGGTGGTGTGGGACGACGCGGTCCGCCACCTGGACAATCGCTTCGACCTGGGCTGGACGGCGGAGAATATCGGGGCCTACCTGACCGGACAGGCCGGCTTCGACCGCATCTTCGTGGTCGACGGTGACAACCGCGCCCTGTTCAACGCTCGTTTCGGTCGACCGGCCGAGGCGGCCGACTACCAGCGCTACGCCGCGACCTTCGCGCCGCTGATCGCCAAGGTCCGGGCCGCCGAAGCCGCCCGCCCGCGCGTGACGAGGTCCAGCACCGATGGAGGCCTTGTCTCGACCCCGATCCATGCCAGCGCGGTGGAGTCTCTCAATGGAGAGGCTCACATTGTTACGGTCAGCCTGGTGCAGCCCGATTTCGGCAAGGCGCTGACCCGCCAAACGCGCGCGCCGATTGTCGTCACGGTGCTGAGACTGGACGCAGTGTTCCTGGAGGCCTTCGCCAATCGGTTCCTGCTGACCGCCGTCCACCTGCATCAGGGCGACGCGACGCAGGAGAAGGGCTACGCCCACGTTCCCCTGCGCGACCACGCCGGAAAGATCGTGGCGACGCTGGACTGGGCGCCGCCGCATCCGGGGCAGCGGCTCTTGCGCCGCGCCGTCACGCCGATCCTGCTCGTGGTCGGCGGCCTCGCCGGCGTGGCCTTCCTGTTCGCGCGCCGCAATCGTCGCATCGCCGAGGGGCTGGTGGCCAGCGAGGCGCGGGCCAAGCACATGGCGATGCACGATGCGCTCACCGGACTGCCCAATCGGGTGCTCTATGAGGAGCGGATGCGGCAGGCCGTCGACGGACTTTCGCGCCGGCGCGGCGCCATGGCGGTTCTGGCGATCGACCTCGACCGGTTCAAGGCGGTCAACGACACCCACGGCCACGCGGCCGGCGACGAACTGATCCAGCTGATCGCCGCCCGGCTGGCCGGCCTGTGCCGCGCCAGCGAAACCCTGGCCCGGCTGGGCGGCGACGAATTTGGCGTGGTCGCCGCCGACATCGATCCGAAGGGCGCTGCCGCCCTGGCCGAGCGCCTTGTCGCGGCGATGGGCGCGCCGGTCGATCTGTCGTGCGGCACAGTCTTTGTCGGCGGCTCGGTCGGCGTGGCCATCATCGAACCCGAGGAGGCCTGCCTCGGCGCCGTCGAGGCCGCTCGCCGCGCCGACGTGGCCATGTATCGCGCCAAGGAAGAAGGGCGCGGTCGTTACTGCTTCTTCGAATCCGAGATGGATGCGGCGCTGAAGGCCCGGCGCGGTCTTGAGGCCGACCTGCGTGCCGCGCTGCAGGACGGCGGAGTCTGGGTCGCCTACCAGCCGCAGGTCGACTCGACCGGCAAGGTGTTGGGCGTCGAGGCCCTGGCCCGCTGGACCCATCCGCAGAAGGGCCCGATCTCGCCGGCGGCCTTCGTGCCCCTGGCCGAGGACTGCGGTCTGATCGACGCGCTGGGACGGCGGATCATGCGTCAGGCCTTCGCCGACAGCCTGCGCTGGAAGGGCCTGAAGGTCGCGGTCAATGTCTCGGCCTTGCAGATGCGTCAGGCCGGCTTCCCCGAACTGGTCGCCGCGATCCTGGACGAGACCGGCGCGCGGGCCCACACCATCGAGCTGGAGATCACCGAGGGCGCGCTGCTGGGCGACGACCAGGCCACGCACGACGCGATCCGACGCCTGCGCGAGATGGGTTTCTCCCTGGCGTTGGACGATTTTGGCACCGGCTACAGCTCGCTGAGCTATCTGCGGCGCTATCCGATCGACAAGATCAAGATCGACCGCAGCTTCATCGCCCCGCTGGGCGGCGACAAGGAGGCCGGCGCCGTGGTCGCCGCGATCGTCCGCCTCGCCAAGGCCCTGAACCTGTCGGTGACGGCCGAGGGCGTCGAGACCAACCAGCAGCGCGAGCAGCTGCAGGCGATCGGCTGCGTTCAGGCTCAAGGCTTCCTGTTCAGCGCCCCCGTTCCCGCCGAGGCGATCGACGCCATCGTCAGCGAGGGCGGGCGGATGCATCTGGCGACGGTGTCCTGAGGGTTACGCATTGTCACCCGCAGCCGCCTGACGGAGGGGGCGCTTCGACCCTAGATTGCTGTCGGGGCCTTGCCCGCCACCATCGGAACCAGTGAGGCCACCAGCAGCACGGCCATGGTCACGTTGAACGTCCGCAGCACCGCAGGGCGGTCCAGGAACGGCCGCAGGCCCTGACCAAAGCCGGCCCAGGCGGCGCTGCACGGGGCGCCCACCAGCATGAAGGTTCCGGCCAGCAGCGGCACGATCGTCCAGCCGGAGTTTTCGGGGGCGTAGGTCGTCACCGCACCCAGCGCCATGGCCCAGGCCTTGGGGTTCACCCACTGGAACGCCGCCGCCTGCACGAAGGTCATCGGTTGGCCCAGCGACCGGTCCGTGACTGCGCTTGAGGTCGCGATCTTCCAGGCCAGCCACAGCATGTAGGCCGCGCCGACCCACTTCAGGATCTCGTGCAGCACCGGATAGGCTCTGAACACCCCGCCCAAGCCCAGACCCATGGCCAGCACCATGAAGCCCAGGCCGCCGCTGATGCCCAGGATATGCAGGACCGTGCGGCGGAAGCCGAAGTTCGCGCCCGAGGCCAGCAGCATCATGTTGTTGGGGCCGGGCGTGCCCGCCGTGGCGAAGCAGAACACGACATAGGCCAGCATCAGTTCCGGGGTCATTCGGGCCTCCTCACGCCTTGAATGTCACCGTGATGATTTTGATTGTATCGAGAGTCAAAGATCATATTGTTATGGTGACAATATAGGACTGTTCCGTGCTTCCGACCTGGACCCCCGTTATCCCCGCCGGCGCCGCGCCGCTGTACGAGCGGCTGGTGGCGGCTCTGCGCGCCGACATCGCCTCGGGGGCGCTCAGTCCTGGCGTGCGCCTGCCGCCGCAGCGCGACCTGGCCTACCGCCTGGGCGTGGGGCTGGGCACGGTCACCCGCGCCTATGTCGAGGCCGAGAAGGCGGGCTTGGTCAGCGCCCATGTCGGACGCGGCAGCTTCGTCAATGCGCCCGCCGAGCATCGCCCCTACGAACGGGAGGGGCCGATCAACCTGGCCCAGAACATCGCCCCGGCCGCGGCGGCGGCCTCGCGGATCGCCGAGGCCCTGGCGCGCCTGCGCCGCCGGGCCGACCTTTCCGAACACCTGGCCTACGCCCCGCCGGCCGGTCACGAGTCGCAGCGTCGGGCGGGGGCGGCGTGGCTGTCGCGCACCAGCGCTTACGAGGGTGTCGACTGGCGGCGGCTGATCTGCTGCGCCGGCGCCCAGCAGGGGCTGTCGGTGGCGCTGAGCACCGTGCTGCGGCCCGGCGACGTGCTGCTGACCGAGGCCCTGGCCTATCACGGCCTGAAAGCCCTGACCCGCTACAGCGGCTGGCGCACGCGCGGCCTGCCGATGGACGCCGAGGGCCTGCGCCCCGACGCCCTGGAAGCGGCCGTCCGCGCCACCGGCGCGCGGGTGCTGGCCGTGCTGCCCACCCTGCAGAACCCTACCGGCCGGATCATGAGCCGCGCCCGGCGCGACGCCATCGTCGAGATCGCCCGCCGCCACGACCTGACGATTGTCGAGGACGATATCTACGCCGCCTACGCCGAAGGCGCGCCGCCGCCCTTCGCGGTGCTGGCGCCCGAGCGGACCTTCCACGTCTCGGGCGTTTCCAAGACCCTGGCGCCAGGCCTGCGCGCCGGCTTTCTGGTTGCTCCGGCGGCCGAGACCTTCGAGCGCGCCGTCGAGGCCCTGCGCGTCGTCGCCTACGCTCCGCCGGCCTTTGGCGGCCTGATCGCCACCCAGTGGATCGAGGACGGCTCGGCCGACGCCATCCTGGCCGAGACCCGCGAGGAAGGCCGCGCGCGCCTGGCCCTGGCCCGCGAGATCCTGGGCGGCGCCGTCGAGACCCCGCAGTCGCCGATGGCCCCCCACGTCTGGCTGCCGATGAGCGAACTCGACGCCGAGCGCCTGGCCGGCCGCGCCCTGCGCGGCGGCGCCGAGGTCACCGCCCCCGATGCGCCGGTCGTCGAGCCCGGTCACGAAAGCGGCGTCCGTGTCTGCCTCGGCGCGGTCGGCGATCGCGAGACCCTGCGTCGCGGCCTGGAGATCGTGGCGGGCGCGCTGTCCAGCGAGGTGGGCGAGCGGTCGCGCGCGGTGATCTAGGAGGCTATCGCTTTGGCCGAGCGCGCTTCTGCGGCGCCGGCGGAGTGATCTCCGCCAGCACGGGGAAGTGATCCGAGATCACGCCGGCGTCGGTCACGTCCGTCGGCACGGCGAAACGCCCGACGTTCAGGCGGCGGTCCACGAAGATGTGGTCGATGGGCGGGCCGATCGACGCCAGGGTGAAGTTGTTGAAGGTGCCCGACGGCGCAAACACGGTCGCGGCGGCGTGGCGCGCGTCGCGATAGGGGCCTTGCGGCGCGGTCAGCACGCGATAGGGCGCATCTCCGGGGCCGCTGTTGAAGTCGCCCAGGGTGATCAGCCGGGCGCCCGGCCAGGCGGCGAGGTTCAGGATCTGCGCCGCGCACTTGGCCCGGGACTCGCTTCCCACGTGGTCGAGGTGGGCGTTGCGGACGTCGAAAAGCACGCCGGTCAGCCGGTCTTTCAGCACCAGGCGCGTGAAGGTGCGGGGCAGGGCCGCGTCATAGGCCTTGCCGGGCGTGTCGGGCGTCGGCGAACACCAGTAGGTCTTGGCCAGCACCCGCTGGAACCGGTCGGCGCGATAGAAGACCGTCGTGGTCTCGCCGCGCCCAGCGCCATCGTCGCGGCCCACGCCATAGTGAGCATATCCCGCGAGGCCGCCCGCCAGGTCGTCGACCATCGCCGGCAGGGCTTCCTGCAGGCCCAGGATGTCGGGCCGGAAAAAGCGAACCTGCTCGACCATTGGCCCCCGGCGCGCGCGCCAGTCGGGCCGGTCGTCCGGATTGTCGTAGCGGATGTTATAGCTCATCACCCACAGGGCGCGGTCGGCTTGCGCCCCCCGCGCCGCCGTGATCGGCAGGAGCCCGGCGAGGAGGCTGGCGGCCAGGATGATGGATAGGGATCGCGCTTTGCTCATGCCCGGCCCTTTAGGATGCGATCACGACAAACGCACGACGGGGCCCCGCCAAGCCCGCCCTATGCGGCGCTGGCCATAGGGTTGCGGGGATCCAGCGGCAGGCCGGCGGCTTGTCGGTGCTTGAGCAGGCGCAGCCAGCCGTGCAGGGCTTCGCAGTCCAGGCCGTGCATCATCAGCCGGTGCCCCGCCTGCAAGGTCGACAGCGGCACCAGCGGGTGGCCGTTCTTGACGAAGGCCATGTGGTAGTCGGTGCCCAGGATCTTGCCGATATAGATCGCGACGGTCTCGTCCAACTGCAGCGACTGGGCGGCGCGGACGAAGTCGGCGCGGGGCAGCATCAGCGCGTAGAGCGGGGTGTAGACCTCGATGGCGGTCTGGGCGTCGGCGAAGTTCAGCCGGCCCTTGGGCAACGGGCCCAGGGCGAACGGCTCATCCGAGATCATCGAGAAGTCGGGCCGCTCGACCGGCGCCAGGTCGCGCCCCTGGGCCCGCAGGCTGGCGTTCAGTTGGATGATGAAGTTGAAAACGTTCAGGTCGTGCTGAAGGAAGACGTTGTCCTCCAGGTCCTTCAGGGTGCGCGGCCGCAGCGGCACGGTGTCGACCTCGACGGGGCCGGCATTGGCCTTGATGAAGGCCAGGAGCTCCGTGCCCACATGGAAGTGGCGCAGGATCAGCGTATTGGCTTCAGGCGTGCAGAACGTCTTCAGCCCCCAGTGGATCAGCTTGTGCAGGCCGGTGTTCAGGTTGGGGCGGTGCGGCGAGATCCCGCGCAGGATCTTCACCAGGATGAAGAACAGGAAGACCCCCGGCCGCACGATCGGAAACAGCCAGCGGCGCGACCAAGAGCGATTGCCCTTCAGCAGGGCCACCTTGGCCTCAGGTGCGATCGGCATGCCCTGGTCGAGATAGAGGGCCAGCCACGGGTCCGGATCGTTGGGATCGTAGCGCGACAGGTCGAAATCGGGGTGGGTCAAGCCGTGATCTCCTCGATTTGCAGCGCATAGAGGCGGGCGGTGACCTCGGCGGTCCGTACGATCCGCGCGGCGACCGCTTCGTTTGGCAGCACCATCCCCAGCATCTGTTCGAACTCGCCGATATGCTCGGCGTCGTTTTCGCCGTGATAGAGCAGGAAGCGCACGGCGGTGTCGGGCAGGTCCAGCCTCTGCTTGGCCAGCGCGCCCCACTCGGCGGCCTTGATCGAGCCCAGCCCCTCGATGATCCACATCGCGCCCAGCAGGCCAAACGGGTTGGGTTTGGAGGCCTCGTGGAACATCCAGGCCGACAGGGCCTCCGAGCCGATGTTCTTCTCGGCGTTGCGGATCGTCTCCAGATCACCGCCGGCGGCCACGAAGTCGGCCTCCAGCAGGCGGAAGTCCCGATGCTCGACGACGGCGTGGCGCATCAGGGTCGAGCGCAGCTCCAGGTGATCTTCGTCGATGTTCGAGGCCGCCCGCGACATCCACAGCGCGCCGTCCTTCACCTGTTGGCGCAGGCCGATCAGGAAGGCGTGGTAGTCCGCCATTTCGAACCGGCCGCGCGTCAGCTTGCGGATCAGGGGAGTCTGCTCCAGCCGTCCCTCGAACGCGGTGAACACCACGGTCAGCCGGCGCAGAACATCGGCAACGCTCGTCGCGGTCATCCCACGGCCTCCAGAAGCATGAACCCAACCATGGAGCGGCCGCTCTCGGGCACCACGCACAGCACGGTCTGGCCCGGCTTCAGCCGATCGGTGCGCAGGAACGCCTCCAGCATCACCCAGATCGACGCCGAGCCGACATTGCCCACGGTGGCCAGGTTGGAGAACCACTTCTCTTCGGGGATCATGCCGTTGGTCTTCTCCAGCAGCGACACGATCTCCTCGCGCAGCGAGCGGGCCGAATAGTGGCACAGCAGGTGGTCGACCTCGTCGGGGACGATCCGCCCCTCGTCCACCTTCTTCAGATAGACCCCGACCCAAGCGCGGATCACGCGCTTGAGGAGGTCAAAGTCCTGCAGCAGCGCCAGACCTCCCGCTTTGTGCGCCGCCTGCGGCCCCAGATGGCTCCAGCCGTCCAGGGCCTCGGTATGCCGCTCCAGCGGGGCGCCAGCCCACATGCAGGGGTCGAATTGACCCGCCAGCGAGACCATGTCGATGAAGCGGATCTTGAGGCTCAGGCCCTGCGCGCGCGGGGCGGGCTCGACCAAAATGGCCCCCGCGCCGTCCGACAGCGTGAAGCGCAGATAGTCGGCCTGGGCCTTCAGTCGCTGCTTGTCGTCCAGCAGCGAGGAGCCCTCATAGAACGACGGCTGGAACCAGCGCGAGGAGAACTCACCCGCGCAGGCGGCGGCCACGCGATGCTCGCCCGCCCGCACCGACAGATAGGCCGACTTGGCCGCCATCAGCGACGAGGCGCACACCGACTGGAAGCTGGCGATCTCAAGCGGGCCGCAGCCCAGCTCGCCATGCACCATGGCCGCGTGGCCAGGGACCAGAAAGTCTCCCTGGGTCGTGGCGGCGGCCAGGAAGTCGAGGTCCTCAGGACCCAGCCCCGCGTCCTCCAGCGCGCTTCTCACCGCCTGGGCGCACATGCCGGCGTTGGAGTGGTTGGGGCGTCCGCCCGGGCTCAGGGCGTAGTGCCGGGTCTCGACCCCGTTCCAGCGCAGGGCGCGACGGCCCATCAGGCTGTCGCGGCCGGCGATCCGGCCCAGATAGTCCTCCATGGCCGCCGAGGGCACGGGCTCGCCCGGCAGAAACGCGCCGACGCCGGTGATGTAGGCCTGAACGTTCGTCGTCATCACAAACACAATCTCGCGGCGGGACGCCCGACCCTGAAGACCAGGCGTCGCCGCCCTTATGCGGTAACCTCGCGCGGCGTCCAAACCCGCCGAGCCGACGGCGCGCGCTTAGAGCGCGGTGTACTCATCGCAGTCCGGAAGCGGGCGGTCGGGCTGATAGGCCTTGCTCGCCGGATCAAAGGCCAGCAGGCGGCGATAGCTGCAGGCCGGGTCGGGCTGGGGAACAAGGTCCTGCTTCTTGAGCCGGCCGATCGGCGTGGGATCACCGCCGTCCGGCGCCTTGGGCGGGAAGGCCTTGGCCTTGGTCGACAGTTGGAAACGGGGCGGGCCAGACGCTGTCTCGGGCGCCAGGGTCAGGGTCGCCTCGAAACTCAGGACGTCCTGACAGGCCCCCTTGCGATCGGCGAAATCCTGCTTGCTGAAGCAGGCCCTGGTCGTGATCGAGCCAAACAGGGGCTGCGTCAGCACCGAGCGCGGCGGTCGCGAACGGTCGGGAGAAACCTCGATCAGCTCCAGGACGGTCGCCGCGCCTTCGCCACCGGAATAGGTGGCGCTATAGCGATGCTCGACCCCGATCAAGACAGCCGCACGGGGCCCCGCCAGGCGCGCCATCTGGGGCCATACCGCCAGGACTTCGCCCTCACCCTTCTCGATCTCCACGCTGGCCACGGCCGCGCCGGTCGGTCCAGCGAAGACCCGCAAGGCGCCGGCGTCCTGGTCGATCTCTGCGCACCAACGCTGATCGGCGGCGCACAGGCGAGCGGCCGAGGCCGCGGCCGGCTTCAGGGGCTCAAGCTGGTTTCCCGCCGCGTCACGCGGCGACGGCGAAACGGCGGCCAGCGCCAGAATCAGGACAAGCAGCATCATGGCGCAGCTCTATCGCGATCATCGCGAGCGGGCCAAGCCGGCGAGGGTCTTCGGCGTCCGCCTACCAAAGCAGCGTCTTCACCCAGATCGAGCCGTCCGGCGCGGGGGAGACGTTCTTGATGACTACCTGGCTGTCCTTGGCCAGCCAGAAGGTCGCCGGCTTCCAGTCGGGACGGTTGTAGTCGGTGGTGACCACCCAGCAGTCGACCTTGCCGCCGGCCGAGCTGGTCAGCACCTCCGAGCCCGTCACCTTGAACACGTAGGGCGCGGGCGCGTCGCCGCCGGGGTGGTGAAAGACGATCCTGGCCTCGTAGCCTTTGGCCAGCGGCAGGGCCTGGAGCAGCTCCATGTCGGTCTCGAAGTTGAAGGTCGGCTCGGGCGCGGCCACGTCGTAAGCCGCCTGGCTGTTGCTCTCCAGGTCCTTGAGACCGATCACGCGGTCGGGCTTGAAGTCGAAGCCTTCGATCTTGGTCACGCCGTCCTTGCCGGTGGTGCGGCGCACGTGGGCGAACGGGCGGAACGTGCCAAGCTCGAACCAGCTGTCCAGGGTCTTGACCGTGCCGGGCGTGGCCCCGTCCCAGTGCTGGGCGATGTGTAACCGTGTGACGCCGGCGGTGTCGGGCTCGATGCGGATCTCGCGCGTCCAGACGTCGAGCGGCGTGACGGTGTCGCCTTTCTGCCGGTAGCGCAGGTAGCGGTGGGTGGCGGGTTTGATCTTGTCGAACCGCGCCAGCGGCTGGCCCACGGGCACGGGCGTGACGGCCGCCTGGGCCGATCCGGCCGCGATGATGACGAAGGCGGCCGCGATGGCCGGCCGGACGACGAACGACATGAAAAGTCCCATGATACCAAACGGCGGCATCTGAGCGCGCTGGCGAGCCGGGGGCTACTTAAGCTTCGGTAATGGCCGTGATGATCGAGGCAAGCCGGGCCTCTATCGGCGCCGGTGCGATTGGAACAAGCTCGAAACCCAGCTCTGCATAGGCTGTCTCGTGAATTCGCTCGAACGCTCGAGCCGCCTCAAGGCTGATCCGTCGCGCTGGGGTCGGCGTGATGAAGCCAAGGCCCTGGATCAGGAACACCCGGCGCTGATAGACGCTCGCGCTTGCGATTCGATCGAGCTCCTTGCGAAGCGTCAGGGAGACCGGATGGCCCTGAAACCGCGCCAGAGCCAGGGCGCAGACGGGAGAGCGATCGAAGAAGACGCGGTCGCCGACGGCGCGCGCTTCTCGCTGGCGCTGCAGCCGAACGATGGCGTCGATGAAGCCGGGGTCGGTCCAGGGCTGGTCCACGCCTTGCGCCTGAGCCAGCGCGATGACGTCGGTGGCGGCCTCTTCGACCACGACCTCGCCTTGCGTCTCAAGCGCTCGAAGGACGGCGGTCTTTCCCGCGCCCGGCGCGCCGGTCAGGATGTAGCGTTTCATGGAAGGTCTCCGGGCCCCCTACAGCGCCTTCTCCATCACCACGAACGCCAGGTCGTCCCGCTGCGGCAGGCCGAACCGCTCGTCGCCGTAAGGGAATGGCTGGGTTTCGCCGGTCAGGCGGTAGCCGCGGCGCTGGTACCAGGCGATCAGGGTGTCGCGGACAGAGATGACGGTCATTCGCATCACCTTGCCGCCCCGTTCACGGGCGTGGGCCTCGCAGGCTTCCAGCACGGTGCGGCCCATGCCGCCGGCCTGGCGGGGCGGGGTGACGGTGATCATGCCGACGTACCAGACCTCGTCGGCTTGCGGCTCGATCCAGGCGCAGGCGAACGGCTTGGCGTCCGCCGCGTCGCGAAAGGTCAGGATGGCCGCGCCCGGCTTGGCGGCGAGGTCTTCGCGCAGCGAGGCCTTGTCGGTGCGCTGGCCGCCGAGCAGATAGCTCTCGCTGGTCCAGCCCGTGGCCGCCAGCTCGCCGCGATAGGCCGAGTTCACCAGGGCGGCGATGTCGGCCAGCTCGTGGTCTGCGGCGGGGGCGAGGATCGGCATGGTGAGCGCTTTCAGGGGGAGAAGGACCCGCAAGCTAGAAACCGAGCTTGGCCGCAACAACCCGATTTCGAGCGCGGCCCGAGAAAAGCTCAGCGCCCGCGCATCCGCTTCCATGTTCCGCCGGTGACGCGGCGCACCGTGCCGGCCTCGCGCTTGAGAACCTCCCAGGGGTCGAAGGCCAGCCCCACGGTGTCCGCCATGGTCGCGCCGCGCGCGCCCATCGGCTGTTCGGGGCCGGTGGTGGAGTCGACGGCGGTCTGGTGTTCGATTTCGGCGTTCAGCTCGGCCCCGACCAGGATGGCCATGATCGAGAACCAGACCCAGATCATGAAGGCGATCACCGCCCCCAGCGGCCCATAGGTGGCGTCGAAATGGGCGATGCGGTTGACGTAGAGCGAAAAGCCCAACGACCCGACCAGCCAGACCGCCGCCGCGAACGCCGCGCCGATCCACACCCACCGCCAGCGCGCCGGGGTTCGGCTGGGCGCGAAGCGATAGAGCACGGTGAAGGCCACGGCGGTCATCACCAGCACGATCAGCCAGCGCACTGGCGCGAGCAGGCCCTCCAGCGCCGACAGGCGGGCGGCTTCGAGGAACAGCGGCGCGGCGATCAGCACCCCCGCGACGGCGACGGCGTAGACCAGGGCGCAGAGGGTAAAGGCGTAGGTCAGGAGGAAGCGCGGCGCGAACGGCCGCTTTTCCTCTTCGTCATAGGCGATGTTCAGGCCGTCGAAGAGCGCGCGCATGCTGGCGTTGGCGCTCCACACCGACAGCAGCAGGCTGGCGACGAAGGCCAGGCCAAGCTCGCCGTCCTTCTGCTGCGCCAGACGCGCCATCTGCTCGCCGACGATCTGGATCACGCTGGGCGGGAACACCCCGACCATGCCGCGCAGCTGCTGCTCGACCGCACCGACATCGGCGAATAGGCCGTAAAGCGCCACGAAGGCGCCGATCGCCGGGATCAGGGCCAACAGGGTGTAGAAGGTCACCCCGCCCGCCACCGCCGGCAGCCGGTCGACGCTGATCTCGCGCGCCGTGCGCCAGGCGATGTCGCGCCAGCCGCGCCAGGGGATGTGGGCCGGGCGCGCGGC
>VYKS01000297.1_pt1 | contig 22971 bp, 17 predicted proteins | sample 5114511 | NCBI WGS metagenome assembly VYKS01 (sample SAMN12291795, study PRJNA351875) | freshwater metagenome | isolation source: freshwater lake | place: USA: Michigan, Gull Lake | collected 2011-07-05 | reverse complement strand
GAAGGCGCGCTTTGCGAGCCTGCAAACCCTGACCCAAGGAGACGGACATGACCCCCCAATCAACCCCTGCGACCGGCGCTGACGCTTTGGTCGCCGAGCCCGGCGCCATCAGCGTTCAGTACGGCGAGGTTCGCGATATTCCGCTCAATCGTCTCAAGGCCTCGCCCAAGAACGTGCGCCGGGTCGGCCATAGCGCCGAGGTGATCGCCGCGCGCGCCGCCTCGATCCGCCACAAGGGCGTCTTGCAGCCGCTGGTGGTCGAGCCGGAGATCAAGGCCGGGCGCGAGACCGGCTACTACCTGGTCAGCGCCGGGGAGGGGCGGCGGCAGGCCTTGCGTCTCCTGGCCAAGCGCAAGGCCCTGGCCAAGGGCGCGCTGGTGCGCTGCGTCGTCGACGGGGCCCTGGAGCGCCGCAGCCACTGGGATAAGACCAGCCATAGCCTCCTGGTCGGCACGATCCTGCATGTGCTCTACGCCGAGGCGGACAAGACCCTGGCCGGCGTGGCCAAGGTCCTGGCCGATCCCTCGCGCAGCATCGAGGCCACCCTGCGCGCCATGATGACGACCAAGCACCTTGGCGATGCGGTTCACCCGGTGGTCGCGAGCGCAGCCCGCGAGCTCCTCAACAAGAGCGAAAACGAACGCTCAGGGGTGTTGTCGACGGCGATGAGCTTCCTGGGTCTCTACCGGGATCCGATTGTGTCGGCGGTGACCTCGCGCTGCGACTGGCGGATCGAAGACCTTGTCGGTCTGGACGACCCCGTGACGCTCTACTTGGTGGTGCCGCCGTCCGACATCAGCCGGACGCGTCCGCTTATCCGACTGATCCTCAATCAGATCGGCCGGCGGCTGACCGAAGGCTTGGAGGCTGCGCGCCATCGTCGGCGACTGCTGCTGATGTTGGATGAGTTTCCTGCGCTCGGACGGCTCGATTTCTTCGAGCAGTCCCTGGCCTTCATGGCGGGGTATGGGATCCGTGCGTTCCTCGTGGCCCAGAGTCTGAATCAGATCGCCAAAGCCTATGGAGATCAAAACTCTATCCTCGACAATTGCCACGTCCGCGTCGCTTTCTCGACCAATGATGAGCGTACCGCGCGCCGGATCAGCGACAGTCTGGGCACCGCCACCGAGATGCGGGCGATGAAGAACTACGCGGGCAACCGGCTGTCGCCGTGGCTGGGTCACTTGATGGTCAGCCGGCAAGAAACCGCGCGGCCGCTATTGACGCCCGGCGAGGTGATGCAACTTCCGGCCCATGAAGCGGTGATCCAGGTCTCCGGTGTGGCGCCGATCCGGGCCACCAAGGTGCGCTACTACCTTGACCCGGCGCTGGCGGGGCGCGTGGCGGCCCCGCCGGGCTCTGTCGCGCCGATCTCACGCGAGGGGCCAAGCGCGTGGAACGACAAGACCCCGGGATCCGTCCAGGTGGGAGCTGTGTGTCCCGGTCGCGGCGGGGAGGGCGGTCTTCGGATCGAACCTGAGCCAGAACAACAGCCCGATGTCGTGGTGGAAGACCAGCCTCAGCGCCCCTCGTTCGACCTGGACCTCGACGCTGACGATGGGGCCGCCGCAGAACAGGGCGAGCGGTTCGGCTCTGTCGCGCGTCAGGCGGCGCTCGACCCTGATGATGGCATTCCCTTGTGAGCGGCGGGATGAAGGTTCAAGCCAAGGTCTTCTTGTCCGGTGACCTGGCGCGGGCGCTGGATGAGCGCGCGCGCCGCACGCGGCGCTCGAAGTCTGAGATCACCCAGGCGGCGCTCGCCTCGTTCCTGTCGCCGGACAGCGGGGAAGCCGCCGAGGCGGCGCTGGTGCGACGGCTGGATCGGATCAGTCGTGAGCTGGAACGGCTCGACCGCGACGTGACGATTTCGAACGAAGCTTTGGCGCTGTTGATCAAGGCTTGGCTGACGGCAACGCCAACCCTCAGCGAGACCGATCAGCGGGCCCAGAACGCCAAGGGGCAGCAGCGTTACGCCGGATTCTTAGACGCGCTGGCGCGGCGGCTGTCGTCGGGGCGGTTGTTGCGCAATGAGGTGCTGGAAGAGCGCGGGGCGAAGGGGGAAGTCTGACTCTAAGCGGAACTTGGGAGGGTCTCCTCAGGGCCACCCTCCAGCGCCGGCCTGCATGTCTCGTTCGCGCTTTCTCAGATCGGGTAATCGCCTACCTTCGGGGGAGGCTTGAGCTCCAAAGGCTGGTTGAATCGCTCTCACCGCGACTGCTAACTTTGGGCGGGGGTGGGAATTGACGATCGACCTAGGAGCCATATCGTTCGATGAGACGATACTGCTAAGGCAGCTTCGTCAGGATATGCGCGATGACTGGTTCCCGGATCCGCTTGGTTACGAAGACCTATTGCGGGCGGGCGATCCGAGAACTCGCATAGAGCGGAATTTCAACGAAAACCACGGCCAGTACGTCCCAGCCGCTCGAGATATTTTCAACATCCCAAAGCCTAACTTCACCGTTCGGTATGGGCTTGAAACCAGCATTAGCGACCGGATCGTTTATCACGCTCTTTCCTCGTCGATCTCGGTCCACATTGACCCTTTGATCCCCCCGGTCATCTACAGCCATCGACGCGACCCTTACCGGCGGGACGAACGATACCTTTTCCGGAGAAGCATCGCTGCATGGCAGGATTTCGTTGGTTCAGTGCGCGCAGCTCTGCAACCTGGCGAGTACCTCCTGTCAACTGACCTCACGAACTACTTTGACAATATAGACCTCCGAAAGCTGAGAGAGCTGCTCTCTGACCTTGTCAATCAAGCGGCATGCTCCGCGGTGGAGAAGGCGCAGCTTAGAATTGAGGTCGAACTGCTTTTTCGACTTCTACAGAACTGGACATTCGACTCAGGGCGGGGACTGCCACAGAATCGAGATGCTTCTTCCTTTTTGGCTAACGTCTACATGTTGCCAGTCGACCTAGCGATGCGTTCTAAAGGCTATCGATATTTCCGCTATATGGACGACATCAAAATAGTATGTCCGGACGTCTACGCCGCACGCAGAGCGCTCAAGGACCTTATTGTAGAATTGAGAGAGCGAGGGCTCGCTGTAAACTCAAAGAAGACGACCATCTGTTCGGCGGAAAATGTTGAAGAGGTTGGCAGATCCCTCGACGCGGGCAGCCCTGAAATTGCGCATCTAGATGCGCTATGGTCCACGCGCTCGAGGCAGGCGGTTGCGAGATCCTTTCCCCTACTTAAGCGCTTAACCCAACAGACGCTGCGCGAGGATGATGGGGCGCGAATCGATAGTCGCGAGTTCAGATACTGTATGACCAGGATGGTGATGCTCGCCACCTGCACCGAGTTCGCCGTGCCGCCGGCGTACTTCGAGACGGTGACTCAGCTAGTGGTCCAGCGTCTGGCTGATCATCCTGCGGCGACGGACCAATTCGCTCGTTACCTGCGCGCGGTGCCGCTGGGGCAAAACGAGCAAGACGCTATTGCCACCTATCTCCTGGACGATCACCGCTCCATGTATGGCTGGCAGAACTACCGCCTGTGGAAGCTCATGGGGCAGCGACAGTTCGCGCGAACTGATCTCTTCGATCGGGCAAGGGCGGTCCTCGCGGAGCGGGACGACGGGGCCAGCAGAGCTGGAGCTACACTCTACCTTGGATCGCTAGGGACTGATGCCGATAGGATCCAGATAGCAGAGCGCTTCGGCACTCTTACGTCATTTTTGGGACAGCGCGCGGCACTTGTAGCAATACAAGGCCTCCCCTACTCGCCAGTCATACGTGACCACGTTGCGGGACGCGTTCGGGGCGATCTCAATGGCGTTTACCGGGTCCTGAACCGGCAACCTAGATCGTATTTCTCGCCACTAGAGCGGACGTCGATAAGCCAGATCATCGATGCGGAGCGTGACTATGCGTGACGCTGCCGTACTCGCCTTTCTCCCCGATCCTTTTGGGCTTGGTCGGGCCGAGTTCGTGATTTCCAACTCCCACGGCGATGTTAGCAAGATCGATCCTTCTGAACTCGCCGACCTTGACCAGCCAGTTGTAACGCTAGAAGCGCCCCGACTGGTCGCGGAGCTACGTTCGCTTGACGTCGCCCCCCCTAAAGATCTGATCGATGTTGGTGAAGCGCTACGCCTTTTGCGAGGTAAGGCCAAGAATGATGGTGCAGTTCGGGCTGCTGACCCTTGGCGCATGCTCAAACAGAGCGCGGTCGCCACTCAACTCATAGCCGCCGTCACCCTATTCCAGGACATGTTCAACTCGGAGATCGAGTGGGTGGCCGAAGACCAGCGCGAAGCGATTTTCGCGAAGGTTGTCGAAGTGCTCAGGAGCGCTTGGGTAGTTCTCATCGAAGAGCTTGCGGCCAGCGAGGAGCTGCAGCGGTTCGAGGACATTGAGCGACCAGTTGGACGCATTCTCTACAGTCGCCAAAGCTCCGGGATAGCCGTGGATTTAGCGAAAATAGGAGAGCTCGTAACTAGGGCGGACCACGACAAGTACACGGCCTATAACCGGATTGCCGACATGCTCGGCGTCAGTCCATCTGGTTTGACGTTTCGCAACGTCGGGCCGTTCCTGGCAAGAACCGACGCGGCGCATTTAGCACCGTTCGCCGACGCGCCGAATTTCGAAGAGTACGTTCGACTGGCGGCCTCACACTCCTCGTTCGCCGAACAGCTCGTTACCCTAGTGCGCGCAACAAGGGATCTTAGGACTCTAGCCAGGCTAAGGGGTGACGCCAGTGGCGTAGCTCGGCCAGAGTTTCAGATCATGGGGACGGTTACTGGGCGCATACTGGTGTCCAATCCTTCGTTGCAGCAGATGCGGAAGGGCTACCGGGATGTCATCGTCGCAGAAGAAGGCCGGCGCCTAGCCTACATTGATTTCGCTCAGTTTGAGCCGGGGATATTGGCTTCGCTCGCTGGAGATCGTGCCTTTATCGAACGTTACAATCGGGGCGACATCTATCTAGAGCTGGCGCTTGCTCTGTTCGGGGATCCCGACCGACGTAGCGTCGCAAAACGAATGTTTCTCTCATTCAGCTACGGGATGTCGCCGGATCGGATCGTGGAAATTCTTGGAGGTGACGCTCCGGAACAAACCCTGGAGGGGTTCCGCAACTTCATTTCCGAGTTCCCAGGCTTGCTGACGTTCCGGGAAGCGAAGGAAGAAGCATTACAGAGAAACGGCTTCGTTGATACATTGCTCGGCAATCGACGCTATAGAACTGGGGAAGGTGATTTGCGTCATGACGAGCGGCGATGGGCGGTTAGCCAAGCCGTTCAAGGGTCAGCATCTTTGATATTCAAGGAATCGCTTCTACTGATCGCAGAGCGGCTAGGTGACGACGCATTTCTTCTCCCCATGCACGATGCTGCTCTTCTCCAATTATCTAACGAGAGCTACGAAGCAGACCTCGATGTCGCTCGAAGTTCAATGCTTGAGGCCCTACGTCGCCGATGCCCAGAGCTCGAGGGGCGGGTTGTAGTTTCTGATCACTTCTAGCCATCCCTATCGTGGCTGTTCAGCGCAACTTCAGCTTCTGGCGCTAGTCGAGCCACAGACTATGGGTCTCGATCTCATAATTCTTGTAGTCAGACCCTTTGCGACCGATCCGGACCAATGCCGCCCGGCGCAAGGCGTTGCCACTGCGCGACACGAAATCGGCTAGGTGCTGGCTGTCAATGTCGGTGATCCGCCCACCCCAGCCGAGGTGGGCCTGTGGCGACATGGGCTCCCAATCGGTATGCCAAGCCCAGAATCGCGATACTTCGCGGCCGTCAACCGCCAGGCCGATAGCCTCTGGTCGCACCGAAACCGCAGGTGGCGATTCAAACAGGCCGGGCCACGCCAGACAAATCCCGGTCTTGAAGAGGTCCAGATGCCACCGGGGATAGTTCCGGGCATAGGCGGTGACGGATAGCGGAGTGGGCGACGGGACCCGTCGCCCGCCCGGATACGTCAGCTGAACCCCACCATCGAAGGCTGCCTCGATCCAGGGCCGCTCTAGAGCATCCTGTTCGAAGACCGCCGGCTCGGCTGGCCAGGGTGCGACGCCAGCCACCAGGCCGATCTCCAGGTCAACGAACTCTTGGCGCTGCAGGTCGGCGCAGCGCAGCGTCAGCAGCCCTCTGCCCGATGGCAGGTCCGCTAGCGCCTGCGCCCACAGCCGCTTTGCCAGCACCGCCGGGGGCTCGATCGACGACGTCAGTCCCTGGCTCCAGTCCGGTCGTTTCTGAAACTCCAGCCGAGCGAGACCGCGTAAACCCGCCTGGGCTTCGCTGGCCAAACCATCGGTATTGGCCCGGCCAAGTCCCCAGCGCGCTTCGGCAAAGGCCAGGGTCCGCAGATAGGCCGACAGGTAGACTTCGCGCTGGCGCGGATCGAACAGTCCCGAACCGCCATGCTCGCGCCAGGTGAACCAATAGGGATCCGACGACAGCGGCTCGTCGAGAGTCGCCTGAAGCCAGCGCCATTCATGCGCCCAGCGCGCCATGAACGGCAGGCCAGACTCTTCTTCCAAATCCTCGAAATGGCTTTTGTAACCGAGAGGCACGACATATCCCATCCGGCGCTCGAAGTAGTCGGCGACATGGGTCGTCACATCGGCTTCGTGGGCCGGAGCAAAGGTCGGAGCGCTGGGATTTCCAGTCCCGAAGTTGCGGCGCAGCAGCAGCTCGGAGAGCACCGAGGGGACCCGGACCGCCGCGGCCACCGCCGCGCCATCGAAGTGGGCCTCCAGCGCAAAGGCGTCGATCACCGAAAGACCGATCGTGGCCTCGCTCTCCAGGCGCCGGTCGGCAATCCACGACAGCAGCGCGCTCACGGCGCCGGCGTCGCCAGCGGCGATCAGGCCGGCCAAGGCCCGAGCGGCCTCCCAGCGGACGCTGGCCACGGGCCAGAGCAGGCGGGCCAGGAGCAAAGTGAGGGCCGGCGCGCTCATCGGGCCCAGTCCAGGTCGGGAAGCGGCTGACCGGCGGTCTCGGCGCGAAGGTTTTCCGCCAGAGCCTCGGCGCAAGCGTGGGCCAGTTCGGTCTGGCCCGCTTTGATCAGGAAATAGACGAGGCGGCTTTGGCCCAGGACGAAGGTGTTCCCATCGCGGTTTGAGCCGACCGGGACGGCGGTCTGGATGATGAACTCCCGCCATCGTGCAGGATAGGTCAGGGCGACACGGTCCAGGCGTGCGTTCGCGGTCTTGTCATCGCCCATCCAGCGCCCCCAGCCGTGTCCGGCGCGGTGGGCTTTCACCAGCCACTCGAACCCGGCTGAGCGGCCCTGCAGTTCGACCGCGATCTCGAACGCGCGATCATAGGCGTCGGCCAGCTCGGCGCGACGAGCCCCGTCCGGCTCGATCGCGCCGAGCGCGGCCAAGGCGGCCAGGCCCCGGCCCTGCGTCGTCCAGTGGTCGAGCCAGGCGCGAACCGCCCCGTGCCGCGCGCGCCAGGAGAGCGCGTCGAGGGCCGCGAACAGACCCGCAAGGTCATCGGCCTGGTGCGCGGACACATCGACCTTGACCATCTCGTCCTCGCCCGCGCGAGGTGCTGCGGCCTTCCTCGGCTGGGGGAGCGGCCAGGACGGACCGCGAAATCGGGCGACTTTGTCCTGAGCGGCAGCGGCCTGCGGATCAACGCTCGCGGAACGGCCTGCAAGCCATTCGGCCTCGTTCGGCTGAACGAAGCTGCTCAGGAGCGCCGCCCGCCGGGCGTCCGCCGGCAGGGCGTCGGCGAGCTTTGTGACCAGCTCATCGGCGTAGCGCCACTCTTCATGACGGATCAGGTGTTCGTAGGCCCGGGCCGCGCGATCCAGATCCGTCCTCGCCAGGAGCCGGTAGAACTCACTCTTGATATGGTCGGTCTCGTCGCCGTCGGTAAATTCGGTGATCTGATCGAAGATCGGAGCCAGGCCCAACAGGCTCGCGGGCGCATCGGGGTCTGCGGCGTCTAGCAACGCCTCCAAGGACGACAACACCTCGTAGCCGTACATGTCCTTGCGCCATCCGTAGCCGATCATCGCGGCGATGGCCCTGGAGAGCGCTTGGGTCGCTGCCTCTGTCAGGCCATGGTCGGCGGCGAAGCGGCTTAGTCGCACGCAGGCGTCGGTCAGCTCGGCGAACTGGGTTACGTACTGGTCCAGCTCCCCGACCGTCACGGCCACGACGGCCGAAGCGCCACTAGCATCGTGCAGGCGCAAGCCGCGTTCCACGAAGGTTTCCAACCATACTGTCTTGAGCCACAGCGGCGAGACGGCGGCGATCTTTATGTCCTCGTCGGTGATCAGCAGGGTCGGCTCGACGGCGACGCCCAGCAGTTGCAGGTCGATGGCTATGGCCATGATCGCGCGCCGGAATCCCTCATACCTTAGATAAACGTCGTGGGACCCCTCCGGTCCCACGGTTGGCGCGACGCCGTCGAAGAAGGCGGCCATCGTCGGCGCGACGCCGTCCGACCACGCCCCAGCGATCGCCCTGGCCATGTCGAGCAGGTCCGCGAGTGGCGCGTCCAGCCAGGCATGCTCACCGCCTGGACTGGAGCGGGGCCGGATGGGGGGCGGCGCGCCCGCCAAATGGGCGTTCAGGGTACGAAAGAAGAGATCGCGAAATAGCCAGCGCGTCTTCTCTCCGCCGTCGCTGAAGTCGATCGTCTCGAAAAGCTCAGCGTGGTTCAGCGGCCCGCCTGGGGCGGGCGGGCGTCCGCCCCGCAGGTGCGACAACACATAGAACCGTGCATCGTCGGGCCGATCGATCCGCGTGGTCGCCGCGAAAGGGTCCAGACCTTCCAGACAGCAGGCGGCGAACAGTTCCTCGTCGAAGGCTGAAGATTGGGTCAAGGTGGCCAGCGCCACGACCTTGGCAGGCTCTTCCATGCGCAACGCCTCGCGGGCGTAGAGCGTAATGGGCCGTTCGGGATGGGAGAAGCTGGCGGCGAAGCCGACCAGTTTGTCCGGGTCGATGGTCGCCAGATGGGCGGCCACCTGGCCGATTTCTTCGGAGAGCTCGTCGCGCCACGATGAGCCACGGGACCTTGCCGAGGTCAGGCGGGCGTTGATGCGATCCATCGAAAGCCGCGCGAGCTTGGCCCGATCGGCTGGCTCGCTGCGCCGCAGTACCTCGACCATGTCCGACGGATGCTGGTCGAGCAAGTCGCAGCGCAGCGCCGTCAACGGATAAGGATCGCGCGTCAGGGCCAGGGCGGCGCTCTCGAACGCGGCCCATTCGGAGACCTGCAGCTCGGTGCCGTTGTCCACCCGGTAACGCAGTTGGCGCAGCATCATGACCCGCGGCAGGTCGAACCGCGCAAAGCTTGCCGCAGCCGCGGCGTCCAGAATGTCGAGGATCTGGCCCAGCGGATAGGCCGAAGCCAGAGCGTCGATGGCCCAGGCGCGATCAGGTTTCTCACGCAGATCGGCGTCGTCGCCCAATTGCGCCTTGGTCAGCCATAGCCACGCCCAGCGCCAGTAGGCCGGCGCATCCTGGTCAAGCCAAGCCAGGATACGTGGTCCTTCGGCGGTTAGGGCCGCCGCTGCGCCGGACTGCTCACGGATGAAGGCGAACAGGCTGCCGTGGAAGGGAAAGACGCCCAGCTCGCGGTAGTCGAGCATGTGGTCGACCTTGGCCAAGGCCTCCAGGTCGGCATTGCTCGCCCCCAGGCAGCGCCGCAGACCTTCCGGCGGAAATGCGAAGGGCAGGGCGGCCAGAATCTGGAGGATGGCCTGGGCGCGCGTCCCCACCCGCGACCAGAGGCCGGCATAGTAGACCCGGATGTCGCCGTCCGGGCACGGCGGCAAAGCGGCGACATCGGCCGGCGCGATCGGCGCTCCGACCCTGGCCAAGCTCTCGAAAGCGTAGATCAGGTGCAGCGGCAGTCCATCGGAAACTTGATGGAAGGCGCTAGCCACGCGTCGAAGCTGGGTTTCGCGATCAATGTGGTCGGCATGGGCCAGCGCGAGGCGACCGTCCTGGTCCTGCACCCGCAGCCATTCGAGCACTACCTCGGGCGACATCAGCGGGATCAGCGTCCACGTCGCGCGGGGCCGGGCCTGCAGGAGTTTGACCGGAAATTCTTCGTCCCGGGCGGGCTGGGTGCCCACGGCCAAGGTCACGCCAGCCGGAAGCGGGAGGATCTCGGAAAAGATCTGGTTCATGTGCGCGACCGGTTGGCCCTCGCGCCAGACATGGTCCAAGCCGTCGATGACGATGAGTAGGCGCGTCCCCTTGGCGGCGGCCGCTTTGGCGGCCGCACCGATCGCCCCGCTAAGGTCGCGCTCCTCAAAGCTTTCGTCGGGAAGCCAATTGCGCAGCTGGCCGACCAGCGAAGCGGCGATGTCATTGAAGAGAAAGCGCGCCGCAGTCCTGTCAGACAGATTCAGAAAGTAGTGGTGGCGAATGCAGATAACGCCGCTGTCGGCCATACGCTCGACGCAGTGGCTCAGATAGGTGCTCTTGCCGCGACCGGGTGGTCCAGCCAGCACTTCCACGCCGTCTTGGGACAGCCTGGCCATGAAAGCCGTGTCGAACGCCGCGTCGGCCGGCCGATAGCCCTTGGGCACCAGGAAATCCTGAGGGATCGGCCGAGGCCGACGCGGCGACAGCACCTGACGCAGGTGGACATGGCGCACGCGCCCGTCTGGCGCGGGATGGTCTTTCAAGGTGGCCCAGTTGGCGACCGCCTCGCGAAACCCCGCCCAGGTCGCGCCATCGATGTCGAAGGCCACCTCGGCCCGGAGTCCGTCCTCCAGTTCTACGATGTGCGGTAGCGAATGATCGAACTCGAAGACGGCGAAGAAGGACCGCGCCTCGGCCTCGCCGCCCAGCTGCGCCTCAATCATCGCGCGGGTCTCTGCGTCCACGCGATCGTACGCCACGCGCCCATCCTCTAAGATGTCAGCGAAGACCGCGTCAGGAACCCGATCGGTCCTCAACTTGGCGCTATGAAGGCGGGCGCTGTTGGCGGCGACGGTTCGGGCCCACTTGCCGATCAGCGAGCACCCCGCGCCCTTGGTCTCCAGCAGCCAGCCCCAAGACAGCGCCGAGGCCTCCGCCTCGGGATCTGCGGCGAACTTGACCTGCAGCAGTTCAAACCGGCCATCCGACCGCCTCGCCACCACGTCGTCGATCGCCGCGAAGACGGTATCGGGCGCGTCCAGCTCCACCCAGTCGTAGAGATCACGGTCGCGATAGAACCGGATCAGAACCTCGATCGCCATGAGGTCCTGGTAGTGGAATCCCGCTCGCAGCAGCCCGGGCCGCTTGAAGCGCGGCTTGGCGGGCGCATCGAGGGGAGCGGGCGAGGACATTTTCTCAGGATGGCCGATTCGCGACCGTTAGCCCGACGCACACTTCTGGTTCGTCCTAATTTCGGCGCCGTTGGGCAGTGAATGGCAATCTATTTGCGGTTCTAGATTGCGCCCGGTGTTTTCAGCGCGATGTCGCGGAAGCGACTGGGATCACACCTAAACCACTCTCTGTCGGGTCTGTGCCGCTCCCCGACCAGGACGGTGTGGATCGCGCGCTCAGCAGTGCGGCAGTCCTCGAACAGCACCGCATCCTCAATCACGAAGTCGGTCGGAATGCCCGTGCTCATGTTGAGAGCGCGAACCTGAGGATCGAACGCTGATCCGATCTTGAGCAAGCCCGGATGCTCCTTGAGCGACAGGGCATAGACATATCCGGCTTTCCCCGTGCGTCGGTTGGCGACGACCTGCATGGAGGGATTTTGGGCCACCACGCCGTTCAGGAAGTTCAGCGCAGTCTCGGACCTGTAGAGGTCGAGGACCGGCACGACTTCCATGTCCTTGATGGCGTCGTAGAGCTCTGGCCCTGGCTCACCCAACCGGTTGCGGGAGTTGGAAGTCATCGAGCCGAAAAGTTCGGGTGAGATGATATTCTTGAGAACGGGCGGGTCCACGAACCAAAAGACCTCCCTCATCATCACGGCGTCAGGCCAGCGGTCGATGTCCCAATCGACCTCCTTCTGGGGGTCGACGAAGCTGCGCGACGGACCTTCCTTGGGGTAGATGGAGACCAGCGAAACCAGCTTGCCCACGAGTTCAGGCTGGCGTGGGTTCGGCGTGGAAATGGGAATGTACTGGACGATGTAGTCGGTCTTCCAATCGACCTTGGACAACACCGTCTTCGTATATGTGGTAGGTTGTTTGCCTGACTTGAGCGTGCTTTGGTCTTTCCGCGCGAAGGTCAGAATCGGAGCCTCACGGCTTCCAAGCCCATAGACCTGATCACTCCACCGCACCCTGTCGGTGATGTCGCTGATTTTGAGGGGCGCCCCGATAGTCATCGGCCAACAGTATCGTCAATGTGCGAGACCAGCGACCCGGTGATTGGAAGTATGCCCGTCTATTTCCTGCTCAACGATGGCGAGGGGCCGTGTCGTATCAAGATCGGCCGAGCCCAGAACATCGGGGCTCGCCAGAAGCAGCTTCAAACGGGCAATCCCGACCCGCTCAAACTCGTCGGGGAAATCAGGACTGATGAGCCTTCTAAGCTAGAGGCCGCCCTGCATAGGCAGTTCAAAGCGCAGCGCGTAGATCCGAAACTGGAGTGGTTCTACATACAGCCGGCGGACGTGTGGCCCGTGCTGGAACGCCACAGCCAAATCGCATTCGTGGGAGTGTCGGGTAGCGCTTACGAGATCACCGGCTACGACAACGACGGCATTCCAGAATACGCAGGGGTCTGGGACTGGGGGCAGTTCGATCTTGAGCGGCTGTGCCCGTTCTGCGGCTGGCTAGGCGGGATGCACTGTCAGGAAGCGTCGTGGATGTACCACTGCATCGAGTGCGACGCCCTGACGAACTTCGAGGACGATCGTGAAGACGGGCCTCTTGATGACTACGCAGGCTAGTGGATCTCGCTGTCTCAAGGTCGGGTTAGAATTCACCTAGCAAGCCAGCCCCAATCGAACACTTGTTTGCAAGTGCCATTTATTGTGTGGACACAGAGCTGACTGGCATCAGTTTGGGCACGTCCGCTTTGGGTCGATCTCGCCCGTGCGCCCAGCAGCCTGAAGGTCCGCTTGCTGGAAAGATGCCAAGGGCAGCAACTGGCGCACCCGCGCCGGGGAGATCGGGTTGCGTCGCTCAGAGCGAGCGGCGTCCTGGCTCGGCCATGCACAATTTGCGATTAACCCTCTAGACGATGCACCTCGCGTCCGTAGAGTTGAAACACAACGGGGGCGGACATGACTGATGTTGCCGCAACTGTCGCGGGCGCGCGTCAGTCGGTGTTCGAAAGCGATCTCCCGCTGAACGCGAAGTGTGCCTAATGCCAGCCTATGGTCTATCGCCGTCGCTCAGTTGGGGACCAAAGCGATCAATGGTAGCGGGCCACTTGGTCGGCCCCCAACGTCTTGAATTCCGAGCGTTCGGCGAAGCGCAACATGGCGGCATAGGCCGGATCGATATTCGGCGGGGGAAAGAGCTCGTCGAACGTAGCGCGGGTCGTCCAGTTGCCGGGTTTCAGTCGGAAGGCGCAGACCACGGCCTCACCCAGCCGGTTCTGGTGATCGCTTTGGCCACCGAGGAAGAAGCTCGCCTTCTGCCGCAGAGGCCGTAGCGCGCCGAAACCGAAGTCATCAAGCTCGCGGCAGTCCTGCAGCGACATTTCTGTGGAATGGGTCACCTGCTGACAGGCAAAGATGACCGGCCATTTGTCCGGATCAGTACCCCAGTCACCGAACGCCATGGGCGTATAGGTCGCCAGTGGGCCGGCTGACCACTTGTTGGTAGCGAACCAGAGCGCGATATCGATGTCGCGGGTCACATCGAGACCGTGACTGGGAAGGCCATAGTGCTGGGCGAGCGCCATGACGGCGTAATCGATGTCGCACGTCAGTCGCCCGGACTTCTCAACCCAAGCGCGGTAGGTCGCATCGTTCTCAGCGGCCGCGCCCTGGGAGCCGAACAACTCGGCTTCTAAGAAGAGACGCAAGGCGAAATGCAGGGAGTCATAATCGAAGCGCTTGCGCGCCGCCGAAGTCACCAAGGAGGGTTCCGGCCGAGCGCTATCGCCGAAGAGCAGACGCTGGACCTTGGGGCTCCGTGTCAGCGGGTAGAGCCGACCCTGGCCGCGATAAAAGACGCCTTCATCGCTCCGTTTTGGGATCGCTGCGGCAAGATCACGAAGCTCAGCCTCGGACGCGACCTCGATGATCGGGGCGCAGTAGTGTTTGCACCGAATGAGGTCGGCGTGGGCCGTATTGGCGTAAAATTCAGTGTAGTGATCGCGCAGGATGTCTTGGCCGCCCAACAGGGCTTGGTCGCCGAAGCGGCGGGCCCAGAATGGCGTGCGATAGTTTGTGTCGACGATCAAGCCCGGCAGAACGTCGGGGCCACTTGGGCCGACCCCGAGGATCTTTTTGTCAGGCATGTTGGTGCCGTTGAACTCGTCGATTGGCAGGCCGCCAAAGATGGTGACATCGCCCTGTGCCTTCAGAAGTGGTGCGGCCAAGGAGATCGGCACGATGACGATGCCGCTCTCTGTTAGTGCCTTCGCATCGTCGGCATCGTAGCCGATCCGGTACGCATAATCCTCGTTGATCGTGGAATTGGCGATCTGCGGGCTCGTCGCATACTGGCAAAAAAACTGAACGTTTTTCGCGCCTCCGGCCCAGGCGCCGAGCGAGGCCGCAGCGAAGTGGAACCGAGTCGGCAGCACGCGCGAGGACTGATCGAGAAGGTTCAGATTTTCAGCGGCGTAGCCCTTGGCCTCAAGGCCGGCACCCTGCTCATTGTATCGCAACGCCAGAAACTTGGCGTAGGCTTCGACCAAGCGCTGCAGGTGGCCGAGGAAGTGGCGGTACGCGGCCGGCCAAGGGGATGTCTCGTCCCACCGTAGGGTCGCGGGTCCGACTTGGCGGACGAGGTAGGGTTTGTCGCCCGCGCCGAACAGAGCCTTAATCCCGGCAAGGGCCGCCGGCGTGTTGCGGACCGCCGGCGAGCTGCAGAGTCGCCCAACGAGATGATCGGGTAGGTCGATGCGAGAGATCAGGCCCCTGAAGGCGTTAAGCACCGCCGTACGCCGATCGGGTCGCACGGACGGGAAGTCGAGGCTGAGGTGACAGCCCTCCGCTGCGCGCGGATTGGCTAAGAACGCGGCCAAGGCCACCGTGTCGGCGCTAAGAAACGGAAAGTGGGTGTCCGCGAAGACGATCCGGAACATCTCGTCCGGCGGGATTTCGAGCGCTGAAGTCGTCATTCGAACCTGCTGTCAGGTGCCACGCCACAGATAGTACTCTCCACCCGTTCTTGGTTGAGCTGATGCAGAAGCAGGCGAACGTCGATCAGATCGATGACCGGCGCTGCGTAAGTTCAACGGATGGTGCGGCCACTCTGCCCCGAGTCACGGCTCTTATAGCATAGGTTGTGGTTATATCAGTGACGATTGTGCGAGTCGCACACGAGGATTCGTCAGCTTGAGCTTCGGTTTGCTTGCCGCGTTAGGCGTCCGAGCAGATCGACCTCTCAGTCGGCTCGTTCACCAGCTGCCTCAAGGTAGATTGCTATGCTGCATTTTGGCCGGCGAAGGTCGTATTTCGGAGCGTAGGCCAAGTTCCGCAAATGGCGCAGCCCCCGATACAGCTATTCGCCCTTGAGCCCCTCATTAGCATGCCGCTAAGCTCGACCTTGAAGGCGGGGGCCATCAAATATGAGCGAAGATGACGGTGTCCTTCTAGCTGCAGCTGAATTTTGGATTGCAGTCGTTGCAATCATAGGCACCGTGAGCCGCGCCTTGCAGCTAGACTTGGAAGCATTCAAGGATCTACAGCCGGCCGCAACGGTCACAGGTCTAGTTATAACCGTTTGGATCGCTGCGTCTGCTCCTGGCCGTACGCGTCGTGCTGGCGAGAGGGTAATGGCCATCGCTGCCGCTCGAGCTAGTCTTGATGCGATCGGTCTGGTCGCGGAGCGCATGCGGCCGCGTCTTGATCCAGAGTTACAACAAGCCGAGGGGCGAACCCTTCGGGGAACCAGATCTAAGACAACGGTCGCGGCACTCTCTGAAATCAAACTTTCAGACATTCCCGCAGAATTGATCCCACACTTCAACCGCATCCGCAGCGGACTGGCGGCGTTAACAGAGTCGATGGACATAGACGCCTGGCCGAGCCCGCGTCGTCCATTGTCGGAACTTCAACTCCGCCGCTTTCGACGCTACGGAGCTTCGTTTGAGTGGGTGATCGAAAGCTATGAAGTGATCCGTCAAACCCTCGCACTCAAGTACGGTGAGGAGCTTGAACCCTGGACGTGGCGGATGCCGACGGAAGCTGAGCTGCGCGCAAGAGACGAGCACCGATTTCCAGGCGTGAAGCCAGCCCCCATCTCCAAACCGCGACCGAAAAAGCCTAATGGTCGATCGGCCTTAAAGGTAGCTTTGAAGGCCGTTTAACATCCTCGGCGAAGGTCGTGTTCCTGGAGCGGTGCCAACGTCCGCACTTGGCGCACGACCGACTTTGACGTTCCACGGCGCGACTTTGCCTCGAAACAGCGACTCGGATTTTGATCTCCGCCGCTGACGAGGATCCGATGACCCCTGATGAATTTTCAGCGCTGGCGATGGGCTTTGGACCGGGCGTCCAGGCCAAGCCAATCCTTGAAGCCGTTCAGTTTCGGCTGGGCGGCAGGGCTTTTGCGACCTTGGGCTGGCCGGGCGAAGGCTGGGCGGTCGTCAAGCTGGCGCCGTCTCGCCAGGCTTGGGCGCTGTCGCGGGGCGAGGGCGTGATCGCCGAACCGGGGCGACGGCGCAAGGCGGGCATCGTGCTGATGCGGCTCGCGGCGATTGATGCGGGCGTGGCCGCAGAAATCTTGGCTGAGGCTTGGATTTTCGCGCATCGCGCGAGTGCGCCAGGGCGCAGCGCCGGTGTCGTTGCGCCGGCCACACGGGCTTTGGCGGCCTAAGACGTGGGCGCGCACCGCCGATCGCCTGTCTTTGTCCGCTAGGGTTCGATCGGCCTATTTGGCTGTTGAGATCGGCTGGTTTCAGGTCCTCTTACTCATCCCCGTCATCCACGGGGATCGGCCATGGACCTTTCGCAAATCGAGGCTGGACGCGCGCGCAGCCGCCAGATGCTGCGCACGGCGCTGGGCCCGGAGCTTCTGACCCGGCTTGAGGATCCCGCTGTCGGCGAGGTCATGCTCAATCCCGATGGCCGGGTGTGGATCGACCGCTTTGATGTGGGCCTGGTCGACGCCGAGCTGACGGTCTTGCCGGCGGACGCCGAGCGGGTCCTGCGTCTGGTGGCCCATCATGTCGGCGCTGAGATCCATGCGGGCCGGCCGCGCCTTTCGGCGGAGCTGCCGGGAAGCGGCGAGCGCTTTGAGGGGCTGATCGCGCCCTTGGCGAGAGCCCCGACCTTTTCGATCCGCAAACCCGCGAGCCTGGTCTTTAAGCTCGACGATTACGTCGCATCCGGGGTGATGGGCGCGCGGGAAGGGCAGGTGCTGGCGCAGGCCGTGGCGGACCGGGCCAATATCCTGGTCGCGGGGCCGACCTCCAGCGGCAAGACCACGCTCGTCAATGCGCTGTTGGCGCAGATCGCCCTTGGCGAGGATCGGGTGATCCTCCTGGAGGACCTGCGCGAGCTGCAGTGCGCCGCGCCCAATCAGGTCGCCCTGCGCACGTGCGAGGGCCTGGCCAGCCTCACCGATCTGGTCCGGTCGGCTTTGCGGCTACGGCCCGACCGCATCATCATCGGCGAGGTCCGGGGTCCTGAGGCCCTCGACCTCATCAAGGCCTGGGGCACAGGCCATCCGGGCGGCGTGGGGACCCTGCACGCCGGGTCGGCCCTGGGCGCTTTGCTGCGCCTGGAGCAGCTGATCCAGGAAGCGGTGATCACCGCCCCGCGCGGCCTGATCGCCGACAGCATCGATCTCATCGCCGTGCTGGCCGGACGCGGAAAGGCCCGGCGCTTGACCGAGCTTGTCCGGGTCGAGGGCCTTGGGCCAGGCGGCGCCTACGAGCTTGGCCCCGCTTGAGGGCTACGCCTGCACCCACCCCCATCAATCAAGGAGATCGTCACATGCCTTTTTGCCCTGTCGGCGCGGTCATTGCGGCGCCGCTTCGTCGCAAGCCTGATCTGACGCCAGGCGCGCGCGGCCATCGTCTGCGGCGTCCTGGCGAGGGTCCTGGGCTTAACGGCGTGCTGGCCGCCGGCCTGACCCTTTTGAGCGCGAAGGCCAAGGCGGCCGGCTCAGGCATGCCCTGGGAGGCGCCGCTGCAACAGATTCTGGAGTCGGTCGAAGGACCGGTGGCCAAGATCATCGCGGTGATCATCATCATCATCACCGGTCTGGCTCTGGCCTTCGGCGAAACCTCCGGCGGGTCGCGCAAGCTGATCCAGATCGTCTTTGGCCTGTCGATCGCCTTCGCCGCCAGCTCGTTTTTCCTGTCGTTCTTCTCGTTCGGCGGCGGAGCGCTGATCTGATGGCCCAGGATCGCGCCCTGGGGTTCGCCGCGCCGGTCCATCGGGCGCTCACCGAGCCGATGCTGCTGGCCGGCGCCCCGCGCGCGATCGCCCTGGTCAACGGCACCCTGGCCGCGGCCCTTGGCCTTGGCCTGCGTCTTTGGATCGTCGGTTTGATCGTCTGGCTGGCCGGCCATGCGCTGGCCGTCTGGGCCGCGCGGCGGGATCCGCAGATCTTCGAGGTCGGCGTGCGCCACGTGCGTCTGCCGGCCCATCTGGAGGTCTGAGCCATGCTCGATCTTCGCGAATATCGCCGCCGCCCCGCGCGCCTGGCCGACTACCTGCCATGGGCCGCCCTGGTCGCGCCGGGCGTGGTACTCAACAAGGACGGCGGCTTTCAGCGCACCGCTGAGTTTCGGGGGCCAGATCTCGACAGCGCCACCGACGCTGAGGTCGCCGTTGTCGCCGCGCGCCTCAATAGCGCCCTGCGACGCCTGGGCTCGGGCTGGGCGATCTTCATCGAGGCCCGCCGTGATCCGGCGGCGGACTATCCGGTGAGCGTTTTTCCCGATCCGGTGTCGGCCTTGGTCGATGCGGAGCGCCGCGCCGATTTTGTCGACAGCGGCGAGCACTATGAGAGCCGCTATTTCCTGACGCTCAGCTACCTGCCGCCGGCGGAGCAACAGGGCCAGGTCGCGCAATGGTTCGTCGAAGGCCGGCAACAGGCCAGGCTCGACTGGCGCGCCGAGCTGGCCACCTTCATCGACCGCACCGATCGCGTCTTGGCCTTGCTCGAGGGTCTTTTGCCGCGTTTGGCCTGGCTCGATGACGCCGCAACCTTGAGCGTCCTGCACGGCGCGGTTTCGACCACGCGCCAGCGCGTGGCCGTGCCTGAGACCCCGATCTATCTCGACAGCCTCCTGGCTACGGACGCCTTAAGCGGCGGTCTGGAGCCGCGCCTTGGAAGGGCGCATCTGCGGGTCCTGACCGTGGTTGGGTTTCCGCCGGCGACGACGCCGGGTCTGCTCGACGATCTCAATCGTCTGGGCTTTGCCTATCGCTGGACGACGCGGGCGCTTTGCCTGGACAAGACGCTGGCGGCGGGCTTGCTCGCCAAGATCCGCCGCCAGTGGTTTTCCAAGCGCAAGTCGGTGCTGGTCTTGCTGCGCGAGGCCCTGACCCAGGAGCCCGCCGCCCTGGTTGACAATGATGCGGCCAACAAGGCCGCCGAGGCGGACCTGGCCTTGCAGGACCTTGGCGGCGATGCGGTCGCCTACGCCTATGTCACCACGAGCGTCGTAGTCTGGGACGAGGACCCGGCCCGCGCCGACGCCAAGCTCGCCCTGGCCGAAAAGGTCATCCAAGGTCGCGACCTGACGGTCATCCGCGAGAGCGTCAACGCCGTCGAAGCCTGGCTTGGAACCCTGCCCGGGCACGCCTACGCCAATATCCGCCAACCGCCGCTCTCGACCCTGAACCTTGCGCATCTGGCGCCGCTGTCGGCGGTCTGGGCGGGACCTGAGCGCAACGCTCATCTGGACGGCCCGCCGCTCCTGATCGCCCGCACGGCGGGCTCGACGCCGTTCCGGCTCAGCCTGCATGTCGATGATGTCGGCCACACCCTGGTGGTGGGGCCAACGGGCGCTGGCAAGAGCGTGCTTCTGGCCATGCTGGCCCTATCGTTCCGGCGCTATCCGGGCGCTCAGGTCTTCGCCTTCGATTTTGGCGCCTCCAGCCGCGCGGCGGTGCTGGCCATGGGCGGAGCGTTCCATGACCTCTCCGGCGAGGGCGCGGCGCGCTTGAGCCTGCAGCCCCTGGCCAGGATCGATCTGCGCGAAGAGCGCGCTTGGGCCGCGCAGTGGTTGGCGGCGATCCTGGCCCGTGAGGGTGTTTCCATCACCCCGACGGTGCGCGAACTCGTGTGGGCGGCGCTGGAGAGCCTGGCCAGCGCGCCGGCGCCTGAGCGCACCCTGACGGGTCTTGCGGCCCTGTTGGCCAGTCCGCCGCTTAAGGCGGCGCTCTCTCCGTTTGTGTTGGGCGGCGCCCATGGGCGTCTGCTGGACGGTGCGGACGAAACCGTGGAGGCGGGCGATGTCCAGGTTTTTGAGACCGAGGGACTGGCCGGCTCGGCGGCCGCGCCGGCGGTCCTGGCCTACCTCTTTCATCGGATCAGCGCGCGCCTCGATGGCCGGCCAACCCTGATCCTGATCGACGAGGGCTGGCTGGCGCTCGACGATCCGGCCTTTGCCGCCCAGCTGCGGGCGTGGCTCAAGACCCTGCGCAAGAAGAACGCCTCGGTGGTGTTCGCCACCCAGTCCCTGGCCGATATCACCGATAGCGCTCTGGCGCCGGTGATCGTCGAAAGCTGTCCAACCCGGATCTTCCTGCCCAATCCGCGCGCCCTGGAGCCGCAGGGCGCGGCCGCCTATGGGCGGTTTGGCCTCAATGAGCGGCAAATCCAGATCCTGGCGCGCGCGACCCCGGCTCGCGACTACTACCTGCAATCAAGGCTTGGGGATCGCCTGTTTGATCTGGGTCTTGGGTCCGTGGCCCTGGCCTTTTGCGCCGCCTCGTCCAAGGCCGATCAGGCGCTGATCGCCAAGCTGCTGGAACAGCACGGGCCGGCGGGTTTTGCGCCCGCCTGGCTGAGGGCCAAGGGCCTTGGCTGGGCCGCCGAGCTTCTGCCGGCCGCGTCCTCCGCGTCGGCGTCTGATTTTCCGGAGATCACGTCATGAGCCTCAATCGTCGACGGCTGGCCCGGGCTATGGCAGCAGGCTGGCTGGCCGCCATGTCATTTGTTCCGGCCAGGGCCTTGGCCCAGTTCACGGTCTTTGATCCGACCAACTACGCCCAGAACGTTCTGCAGGCCGCCCGGGCGCTGGAAACCATCAACAACCAGATCACCGCCCTGCAGAACCAGGCGCAGATGCTGATGGGGCAGGCCAGGAACCTGGCGAGCTTGCCCTATTCGGCGCTGAGCGCGCTGCAGGCGCAGGTCGATCGCACGCGCGCGCTTTTGAATGAAGCCCAAGGCCTGGCCTATGACGTCGCCAAGATCCGCGCTGCGTTCCAGACGCAGTACGGGACGGCGAACCTTAGGCTGGACGATGCGGCCCTGAGCACGCGCGCCGAGGCCCGCTGGAGCGCGGCGGTGGCCGGCTTTGAGGACGCCCTGAAGGTTCAGGCCGGCGTGGTCGGCGGTCTAGGGTCCAGCCGCGATCAGTGGGTGGCCCTCATCGACCAAAGCCAGGGCGCGGTCGGCGCGCTGCAAGCCGCCCAGGCCGGCAATCAACTCCTGGCCCTGCAGGCTGCGCAATTGGCCGATCTTCTGGCGCTGAGCGCCGCCCAGGGCCGGGCCCAGGCCCTGGAGGCGGCCGACCGGGCGGCGGCGCGGGCTGACGCCAAGGCGCGGTTTTCCAGGTTCATCGGCAAGGCCGGCGCGCCATGAGCCGTGTCTTGATCTGGAGTCTGGCGCTGATCCTTTTGGTCGGCGCGGCGGTCTTGGCGGGCCGGGGCTCGCCGCCGGTCGCGCCCGCGCAGTCCGGGGTGACGCCGCGCGATGCTGAGCTGGCGCGTTGTCAGCGCCTGGGCGAGGCGGCGGGCCAGGACGCGCGTTGCCAGGCGGCGTGGGCGCGCGCCCGCGCGCGGTTCTTTGGCGAGGCCAACGCATGAGCGACGTCGGCGTCATCGACCGGTTCTTCGACACCTTCAATCGCTATCTCGACAGCGGCTTTGGGCTGCTGGGCGGGGAGGTGGCGTTTCTCTCCACGACCCTGGTGGCCATCGACGTCACCTTGGCGGCGCTCTTTTGGACCTTGGCCGCCCATGAGGACGTGCTGGCCCGGTTGATCAAGAAGACCCTCTATGTCGGGTTCTTCGCCTTCCTGATCGGCAACTTCCAGGCCCTGTCGCTGATTGTGCTCAAGAGCTTTTCAGGGCTTGGCCTGAAGGCGAGCGGCGCGGGGATTTCCGCCGAGGACTTCCTGCGGCCTGGGCGTCTGGCGGCGCTGGGCGTGTCCTCGTGCAAGCCGCTCCTGGAAGCGGCCGCTGAGCTGGGCGGTTTTCCCGGCTTTTTTGAAAACATCGTCCAGATCCTCATCCTGCTCCTGGTGGCGCTCTTTGTGATCGTCGCCTTCTTCATCATCGCCGTGCAGATCTTTGTGGTCCTGATCGAGTTCAAGCTCGTCACCCTGGCCGGCTTTGTGCTCGTGCCGTTTGGGCTCTTTGGCCGCACCGCCTTCCTGGCGGAAAAGGTTCTGGGCGCGGTCATCGCCAGCGGCGTCAAGGTCATGGTGCTGGCCATCATCGTGGGGATCGGCGCGTCACTCTTTTCCGAGTTCAACGCCGCCGCGCCGGGCCAGCCGACCCTGGAGGAGATGTTGGCCATGGCCTTGGCGGCGCTGACCTTGCTGGGCCTTTCCATCTTTGGACCTGGCGTCGCCGCAGGCCTGGTGTCGGGCGCGCCGCAACTGGGCGCGGGCGCGGCGGTCGGAACCGGCGTCCTCGTCGGCGGCATGGCGATGGCCGGCGCGGCCGGCGCTCAAATGGTCGCCAGCGGGGTCGCCAACGCGGTTGCCAGAGGGGTTGC
>VYKS01000296.1_pt1 | contig 23018 bp, 18 predicted proteins | sample 5114511 | NCBI WGS metagenome assembly VYKS01 (sample SAMN12291795, study PRJNA351875) | freshwater metagenome | isolation source: freshwater lake | place: USA: Michigan, Gull Lake | collected 2011-07-05 | reverse complement strand
GAACCCTCCCTCACAATCAACAAACACCCTGACGCGGGGTGGAGCAGCCCGGTAGCTCGTCAGGCTCATAACCTGAAGGTCACAGGTTCAAATCCTGTCCCCGCACCCAGTGGTCTGATCGTAAGCAAACCGCCTTCGGGCGGTTTTTTTGCGTTTAGCGTTCCCTCACCATAACGGATCGGCCGCTACGAGATGGCTCAGCGCTTCCCGGGCGGCCTGGACTAGCTCAGCCTCCTCGTCGGGGAGTACGACCCGGGCGGCGTTGAGAGCGAGCGCGGGGTCCCCATGAGCTGCGGTGTCCACCAAGGCCTTGCGTACAGCGCGATCGTTCAAAGCCCCCAACGTGTTCTGGACCGCCTTGGCGGCTTCGAGCAGGCGTTCCGCCCGACGCGGATGTTCAGGAAACAGCGCCGCGAGGTCCTCGAGGGCGTAGCGCAGGGTCTTACCCTTCAGGCGCAGCTTGTGCCGTCCATGCGCGTCGAGCTCGTCGAACCGCTTGGCGGTCTTGCGGATCCGCCGGCTATGACGGGCGAGCGCTTCGGCGGCGAAGACCCTGGCGGACTCGTTGCGCCGATCGGCGAGGCCAGGATCAGACGTCCAGGCGCCGGCTTCGAGCCAGGCGGCGGCGTCCAGCAACACACCCCGCGCGCGCGGGCTTTCCAACGCCGCTTCCATGCGCAGGTAGGCGCTGGCCCGGGCGGCGTTCAGGCCGCGTTCGAAGGCGTCGCGGCCCTCGAAGATCGCGCCCTGGGCCGAGCCCTCCCACACCTCGCCGATGAAGACGTCGAGATCGCGCGCCGCGTCCAGTTCGCCGGCCAGCCAGGCGAGTTCCGTGTCAAGCGCGCGCGCGGCGTCGTCGCCGGCGAGGGGCTTGAAGATCTTCAGCATCGCCCGCAGGCGGCGGGTCGCGACGCGGGCCCGGTGTACGCCATCGGGGGCCGGTCGTTCGCGCAGGGCCTCCAGCGCCGCGCAGAGCTGGGCCAGGCCCGCCTGGCCGATCGTCTGCAGGGCCTCGCCCACCGTCGCGCCGGTGGCCAGGGCCACCGGGCGGCGACGCGGCGTCGGCGTCGCGTCCCCGGCCGCCAGACTATAGCCGCGCTCGGCCTTGCTGATCAGCGACAGGCGCAACGGCGCATGCCGGGCCAGGGTGCGCGCCAGATCGAACAGCGCCTGCGCCTCGCCCGCCTTCAATTCGAGCTCGAGCTCGCAGACGACCGCGTGGCGGTCCCCGGCGCTGAGCTCGCCGCGATCCAGCGCCACCTCGATCAGTGTCTCGCCGACGCGGACGAGGCGGATCACCCGCTCTACCCGCGTGGTGAACACCGGCGCCAGCGCCGCTTCGGCCAGTATCTGGGCCACCGGCGTGCGGGCCAGGGCGCCGCGATCGGGGGCGGGGCCGGCGATCGTCTCCTCCCATTCGCCGCGCGAGAACACCCCGCCGGCCGAGGCCGATTTCAGGGTCTGCTTGCGCCCGCCCTCGCCGTCGCGCACCCGCAGGCCAAAGCCGGCCCGGCGCAGCGCATGATCGGCGGTGTCGTAGTAGGTGGCGTCGAGCTGGCGCACCGCGCCCTCGCCGTCCAGGGCGCCAAGGATCGCCTCGGCCGCCTCGGGCGGGATCAGGAACTTCAGCTCGATCTCGCGATCCATGATCGGAGCCTCTTCAACCGCCGCGCCCGGCCCGTCGCCATGACCTCTAGCGGAACTCTTGCCAACCGTCATGCGTCGGTCCAAACGTCCCGGCCATGAGTGAGATCAACGCTTCCCCCCGCCACGACTGGACGCTTGCCGAGGTCGAGGCGCTGTTCGCCCTGCCGTTCATGGAACTGGTGTTCCAGGCCGCCAACGTCCACCGCGCCCACTTCGATCCCTCCGAGATCCAGCTGTCGCAGCTGTTGTCGGTCAAGACCGGCGGCTGCGCCGAGAACTGCGGCTATTGCAGCCAGTCGGCCCACTTCAAGACGGGCCTGAAGGCCGAGAAGCTGATGGCCGCCGACGACGTGGTGGCCAAGGCCCGCGCGGCCCGCGACGGCGGCGCCCAGCGCTTTTGCATGGGCGCGGCCTGGCGGGAGCTGAAGGACCGCGACCTGCCCAAGCTCACCGAGATGATCGGCGAGGTGAAGGCCCTGGGCCTGGAGACCTGCGCCACGCTCGGCATGCTGACCGCCGACCAGGCGAAAGCCCTGAAGGCCGCCGGCCTCGACTACTACAACCACAACCTCGACACCGGCCCCGACTACTACAAGGACGTGGTGACCACGCGCACCTATCAGGAGCGCCTCGACACCCTGGCCCATGTGCGCGACGCCGGCATGAGCACCTGCTGCGGCGGCATCGTCGGGATGGGCGAGCAGCGCCGCGACCGCGCCGGCCTGCTGCACCAGCTGGCCACCCTGCCGGCCCACCCCGACAGCCTGCCGATCAACGGCCTGGTCCCGGTCAGCGGCACCCCGCTGGGCGACAAGGTCCTGTCGGAAGGCAAGGCCATCGACGCCATCGAGTTCGTCCGCACCATCGCGGTCGCCCGCATCGTCTGCCCCAAGTCCATGGTCCGCCTGTCGGCCGGTCGCGAAGGCATGAGCCGCGAGCTGCAGGCCCTGTGCTTCATGGCCGGCGCCAACTCGATCTTCGTCGGCGGCAAGCTCCTGACCACCCCGCTGCCCGGCCAGGACGAGGACAGCGCCCTGTTCCAGGACCTGGATTTGAAGCCCATGGGCGGCGCCGTCCGGGTCGAGGCCAAGGCCGACGCCGGCCTGGTGGCGGCGGAGTAGGGCGGCCGCTCAATCCTCCCCCCAGCGGGGAGGTGTCCGCGCAGCGGACGGAGGGGGAAGTCCTGCTGACCCCCCCCTCCGTCGTCCCTTCGGGCCGACAACTCCCCCGCTGGGGGGAGGATTTGAGAGGCATGCGTCCGCCGCTTCACGCGATCACTCGCTGAAGGTCTGGAAAGGGATGCGGAGCGCCGGACATTCGTCCGGAGTTCTGTTGTGTTGTTACCGTTTCGACGAAGCCGACGCTCCGCGCGATCGTTATCCGCCAGCGTCCCGGGAAGGTGGCCCTGTTCAGGCCTTGTCGGGACCCGGGCGCTTCCGTTTCCGGCAGCGCCCGGTGATCGAAGAGGGACGAACCCTTTCCCTCGACCACGCCGACGGCGGGCGGGTCTGGCCAGCAACCAGATCCCCGGACCGTCCGAGTAACCCCCTCGAACCTGTCCCCGCTCGACCGCCCCCCGCCGCCGCAAATGGTCGCTGGCCATGCGCCCTTTCCTCGCGACGAGGTGAGACCAGTATGGGGCGGGTCTCAACGCGGAGGACAAGTTTGGTCGTAAAAGTGAGAAGCGATTGATTTCATTGAGATCGTCTTCGCCAATTCCGAGCGTTCACGCCCGCCAATCCCCATAACCCGTGTCATCCCGGGCGGCGAAGCCGACCCGGGACCCAGGGGTTGCAAGAGCGCCGCGCTTCGTCACCCCCTGGGTCCCGGCGCTCCGCGCTGCGCGCTGCGGCCGGGATGACACGGTATGTCTGGCGGACGTTGTGCGTCTCTCCTCTTCCTTTGGGAGAGGGATTTCTCCGCGCTCCCCTGTCGGCTTTCGCCCGCCTCGTCCGTCCTTGGCCAAAACGGAGAGACCCACCGCATGCGCGAGAAGATCATCCCCTGGGCCGGCTGGATGCTGACGAGCGCCTTTTCCCTGTTCATCGCCGGGGCGTCGATCGCGCCCAAGCTGCTGCATCACCCGGCGGCGACCAACACGCTGCAGGCGCTGGGCTGGGACCCGCGCCATACGCCGATGATCGGGCTGATCGAGCTTTCGTGCCTGGTGCTCTACCTCGTCCCGCCCACGCGCGTGCTCGGCGCGGTGCTGTTCACCGGCCTGCTGGGCGGGGCGATGGCCACGCAGATCCGCGCCGGCAGCCCGCTGTTCAGCCACACGCTGTTTAGCCTGTATCTGGGTCTCTTCCTGTGGGGCGGCCTGTGGCTGCGCGACCCGGCGCTGCGAGCGCTATTCCCGGTGCGGCGGAGCCCGCGCCTCGACGGCTGAGGCGCGCGCCCCCCCCTGGCCCCTGCGCCGTTTGCCGCTAACCTGCCAGCCCAACGAAGAGAGACGGCGGGAGGGGCCGAACCGACATGGCGCGCTGGATATTCAGGATCGCGGCGATCTATGGGCTGATCGCCCTGACGCCGCTCTATTTTCTGGAGGCCAAGGTTGCGGCCCCGGCCCCGCTGCTGGCCCATCCCGAGCACTTCTACGGCTTTATCGGCACGGCCCTGGCCGCCCAGGTGATGTTCCTGGTCATCGCCAGCGACCCGGTGCGCTACCGGCCGCTGATGCTGGCCGGCGTGCTGGAGAAGCTGGCCTTCGGGGTTCCGGTCTGGTGGCTGTGGACCCAGGGCCGCGTCATCGCCCCGACCCTGGTGTTCGCCAGCATCGACCTGACCCTGGCCGCCCTGTTCCTGTGGGCCTGGCGCCGCACGCCGACGGCGGCGGGGTAGGGGAGAAGCGGACGGAGGGGAAGTTCTGCTGGTCCGCCCCTTCCCGTCAGGCCGGTTCCCTCTCCCAGCGGGAGAGGGCTTCACCCGCCAAGCCCGCCGTCATCCCGCGCTTCATGCCCGGGACCCATCTGTCCGCCGCACGGGCGGAGATCACCCGCGCGCTCATGTGAAAGCTGAACCCTGGGTCCCGCGCATAAAGCGCGGGATGACGGTGTTTGGGGTTGGAAAGGTCAGTGAAAAGCCGACCGCCTTGAGGTCGGGCCAAGCCTTACATCTCTTGGAGGCTGCAGCGTGCTGGACGGGCCGGGTTGGTCAAGGACGGCGCTACGCGCCGCCGCACCGCGGCCGCCCTCCGGGCGGTCCTTGAGCAACCCGGCCCGCCCAGCGATCGTCTCGCCGTGAGATGTAAGGGAGGGCTACGAGGCTGGACCCCTCGTACCTCACACAGGCCAGGCTTTCAGTGCGAGTTGGGCTAGTTGACGTTGACGTTCTTGCACTTGGACAGGACCCCATTCTTCCGCCTCAGCTACACTCGCTGTGAGCACATACGGCGATTTTTCATATACCTTTCGTTTAGCTGAAAACTCATCGCTTCGAAGTTTTGAATTCTCATCAGCGGTCATCAGGGTCTGATTGCCAATTCTATTGGTGAACGCTGCGGCAAGTTCTTCTGTGCCAAAGCTTGGCCAATTTCCCATCGGCTTTCTTGGGAGAATATGCTCCAGGTTAATCGCCTGTCGGTCAGCATTTGGGATGAACCAAGGCTCCTCTTCCGACCTCGCAGCCGCCTCTAGAGCGCGGAGATAGTACCGCGCCAGCTTTGCACTCGAAACATTTGCCGTTTCGAATGCTGCCTTAAACTCATCATTTCCTGGGACGATATCTTTTAGCGCGACCCTTACTTGGGCTGCAGTAGTGATATCGCCGTTGAAAATCTTATGCGCTGTATTGGCGAGCGGTACTTCGACCGATCCGCTCCGAGTCGTGCCTGCAATGAGGAGGCGTGCGCAAAGGGAAATTAGATAAGTATAAACCTTTTCCAGTTCTCGCGGATCAAGTTTCGAAGCCGCTGCAAGCATTATCGGTCTAATGGGGCGGATATTAAATAGATTCAGAACCTCAATTGCTCTTTGAGAGGCGTCTGTATAGCGGTTCCACTTTTCATGTTCGGGATTGTGTATCGCGACATAAAGAGTCGATAGTTCTTCTAGGGAGCTGGCGAAAGTAACAACTGCTTGCGGTGACTTTGCTAGGTCTTGAACTTTTTCATATAGCTGCGGCTCGCGGAGGAACCCGCGCACGATGATGAGTGCATGGCGCATGAAGTCCAGAACGATGTCTTCGTTGTCGAGGCTCTCTAGGGCACCTCGCATCAAGGCCCACTTTTGTTGGACCTCGGGCAGGCGCTCGGCCGCTCGACCAAAGATGTAGTTTTTGATGAGATCCGCTTGTGAAGTTTTTAGGCCTCGATCGTTGAGCGTTTCGAACATGCGGAACGCGTTCGCGTCGTTGGGTACTTTAAGAAGAATTACTAGGGCTTTGTTCTCGATGAAAGCAATCCAGCGATTCAGAACGTCGCCGTGGTCCTTTTCGTCGAACCCCGCAACAATTTTCCGAACGTGGGATCTCGCTAGTTCGTATGACCTCTCAAGCCTTTTATGAGAAAGGCGAGAGGGCTCTGGGCGGAGAGCCGCATTAGTAATCAGGCCTTTAAAGAAATCGTTGTCGTCGAGATTCATCTTGAGGCGAGGGACGCGCTCGCGACGTTGACGGTCGATGCCTGTCAGGAATTCATTGTCTAGGCTCTCGGAGATAATCGGCTCGCGTTGCTTCAGGAAATCCCGAATAGCCGCGAGAAGAATCGCCGTGGTAGCTAGTCGTTGCTGGCCATCTACGACCTCCAGGCCGCCAGTGGTCCGAGGAATCGTGACGACGGTGCCGAGGAAGTAGGGGCCGTCATCATCGGAAATTGCCTTAGCAAAATCCTGGTGAAGGTTCGTGACATGACGCTCCTCCCAGGAATATTCGCGCTGATTAGCCGGCACGACCAGATGGTGGCGCTTTAGAACGCTTCCGAGTCCGATCTGCTCGAAACCAATCTGACTTTCTGCCTCAGACATTGTGCACCTCTCTCGCTGCTACGACTGGTAGCTTTGCTCCTACGATCGGGGAAGTCCTTGTCGCGGAACGCATCGGCTTTCTCGCGGGGCAGGTCCTTTGGGGAATTGTGCAGTCTACTTAGCCCCCTTCCCCCCACGCCCCATCTCCGCTACACCGCCCCCGCAATGACCCGCACGCCGCACCATCACGGCCACCACCACCATCCGACCTCGCCTCGCGGGATCGGCCGGGTCCGCGCGCTCTAAAGCCGAGCGTACCCAGCCAGAGCCCCGCCTAGCGGATGGGGCTTTTGCACAAGCGCCATCCGTCGAAGCCTAGATCACCAGGACCGACGAATGACCGACACCCCCGACACCAACACCGACTTCCGCCCCGAGGCCCGCGCCCCCCGCGGCTTCGCCGACAAGCGCGCGCGCGACCTGCGAGCCGAGCGGGCGATCCTGGAGGCGGTGTCGGCGGTCTATGAGCGCTACGGCTTCGAGGCGCTGGACACCGGGGCGTTCGAATATGCCGACGCGCTGGGCAAGTTCCTGCCCGACAGCGACCGGCCCAACGAGGGCGTCTTTGCGCTGCAGGACGACGATGATCAGTGGATGGCGCTGCGCTATGACCTGACTGCGCCGCTGGCCCGCTTCGCCGCCCAGACCTGGGAGACCCTGCCCAAGCCGTTCCGCCGCTACGCCTACGGGCCGGTGTGGCGCAACGAGAAGCCGGGGCCGGGGCGCTTCCGCCAGTTCATCCAGTGCGACGCCGACACGGTGGGCTCGGCCCGTCCGGAGGCCGACGCCGAGATCATCGCCATGGCCGTCGAGGGGCTGGAGGCGGCGGGCCTGCCGCGCGGCACGGCGGTGCTGAAGATCAATAATCGGAAGCTCCTGAACGGCCTGCTGACCGCCGCCGGGGCTGACAGCGCCGGGCAGAAGCTGGCCGTGCTGCGCGCGGTCGACAAGCTGGACCGCCTGGGCGTGGACGGCGTGCGCCTGCTCCTGGGCGAAGGGCGCCTGGACGAGAGCGGCGACTTCACCAAGGGCGCGGGGCTGAAGGGCAAGGCCGTCGACCAGGTGCTGGACTTCGTCCAGGCCGGCTCGAAAGGCGGGCGCGCGGCGACGCTGGACAACATCGCCCGCGTGGTGGCCGGCTCGGCCGAAGGCGATGAGGGCCTGCTGGAGCTGTCGCGGATCGACGCGGCCCTGACCAGCCTTGGCATCGCCGACGACCAGGCCTTCATCGATCCGTCGATCGTGCGGGGGCTGGAATACTATACCGGCGCGGTGTTCGAGGCCGAGCTCTTGCTCAGCACCACCGACGAGAAGGGCAACAAGGTCACCTTCGGCTCGATCGGCGGCGGCGGGCGCTATGACGATCTGGTGGCGCGGTTCACCGGCAATGTGACCCCGGCGACGGGCTTCTCGTTCGGCGTGTCGCGCCTGGCGGCGGCGCTGCGGGCGGCGGGGCGTGAGCCGGGCGGGCAGGCGCGCGGGCCGGTGGTGGTCATCGCCTTCGACGACGCGCACATGCCCGAATACTTCAAGGTGGTGGGCGAGCTGCGCGCGGCGGGCATCCCGGCCGAGGTGTATCTGGGAACCTCCGGCATGCGGCCGCAGATGAAATACGCCGACCGTCGCCTGTCGCCGGCGGCCATCATGCTGGGCGGCGACGAGATCGCGGCCGGCACGGTGACGATCAAGGATCTCGACCTTGGCCGCGAGCTCGCCTCGGGCGTGGCCGACAACGCCGCCTGGAAGGCCGAGCGTCCGGGCCAGCAGACGATCCCGCGCGGCGAGCTGGTTTCCGCCGTCCGCAAGATCATCTCGAACTCCATGGGGGGCTGAGGATGAGGCTCGAGCGATCCATTCCAGCCGACGCGCTGGACGCCATCCGCGCGCCCTTGCTGGACGCCGGCGCGGTCTTGACGGACGCCCCGGTGCTGCAGCCGCTGGGCCTGCTGCTCGACCTGGCCGGCGAGGCCATGCGCTCGCGGCTGTTCGTGGTGTCGGGCGAGGCGGGCGAGGAGGCGTGTCTGCGTCCCGACTTCACCGTCGCCGTGGCCCGCCAGCACTTCGAGGGCGGGGGCGGGGCGGGCCGTCGCCGCTATGAGGGCAAGGCCTTCCGCGTGGCGCCGCGCGGCTCCGACCGCGCCGAAGAGTTCCTGCAGCTGGGCGTCGAGGCCTTCGAGGGCGGTGACCGTATCGCCGCCGACGCCGAGATGGCGGCCCTGGCCTGGGCCTCGGCCACGGCGGGCGGGCGCGAGGATCTCTCGCTGGTGCTCGGCGACGTCTCGCTGTTCGCCGCCTTCGTCGACAGCCTCGACCTGGCCCCGCCGCTGGCCGCGCGCCTGAAGCGGTCATTCGCTAAGCCGCGCCAGCTGAAGGCTGAGCTCGACGGCTCGTCTGAGCGCGGACTGGCGCTGGACGAAAATAAGAGCAGCATTGCGGCGCTGCTTGCGGGCCTGCCCGAGGCCGAAGCCGCCTCGGTGCTGCAGGAGCTGTGGTCGCTGGCCGGCATCGAGCCCGTCGGCGGTCGCCGTCCCGCCGAGATCGCCCGCCGCCTCGTCGAAAAGGCCGACGCCGCCAAGGCCGGGCGCCTGGATCCCGAGCCCGCCGCCAAGGTCCGCGCGTTCCTGGCGGTCTCGGACCGTCCGGACGCGGCGCTGTCGGCCATCGCGGCCCTGGCGGGTTCCAAGGCTGGCGCGCTGAACGCGGTCCTCGACGGCTGGCGCGCGCGTCTGGCCGGCATGGCGCAGCGGGGCGTGGCCCTGGAGCGCGCGACGCTCGCCGCCGCCTTCGGCCGCGCGTTCGGCTACTACGACGGCTACCTGTTCGAGATCCGCTCGGCCTCGCTGGGCGACGAGCGCCCCGTCGCCGCCGGCGGCCGCTATGACGGCTTGCCCGCCAAGCTGGGGGTTGCGACCGACACCGGCGCCGTCGGCTTCATGATCCGCCCCGCGCGGGCCTATGCGGGAGGCGGCGAATGACGCCACTTCAAGAGAAGAATGGGCCGATGATCTTCGCCATCCCCTCCAAGGGCCGCCTGAAGGACCAGGTCGAGGCCTGGCTGGCCGATTGCGGCTTCAAGCTTGAGATGACCGGCGGCGCGCGCGGCTACTCGGCCGAGCTGTCGGGCCTGCCGGGCGTGTCGGTGCGGCTGCTCTCGGCCGGCGACATCGCCGCCGGGCTCGACAGCGGCGACCTGCATCTGGGCGTCACCGGCGAGGACTTGCTGCGCGAGCGCGGCGACGACATGGACAGCCGCGTCATGCTGCTGCGCGCCCTCGGCTTTGGCCGCGCGGACCTGGTGGTCACCGCGCCCAAGAACTGGCTCGACGTCGACACCATGGCCGATGTCGACGAGGTCGGGCACGCGCATCTGGCCCGCACCGGCCGCCGCCTGCGGGTGGCGACCAAGTACGTCACCCAGACCCGCGCCTTCTTCGCCCGCCACGGCGTGGCCGACTACCGCATCGTCGAGAGCAGCGGCGCCACCGAGGGGGCCCCCGCCGCCGGCGCCGCCGAGCTGGTGGTCGACATCACCACCACCGGCGCGACCCTGGCCGCCAACGGGCTGAAGATCCTGTCCGACGGGGTGATCCTGAAGAGCCAGGCCCAGCTGACCGCCTCGCTGACCGCCGGCTGGAACGGCGAGCAGCTGGACGCCCTGCGCCGCCTGCTCTCGGTGGTCGAGGCCAAGGGCCGGGCGGGCAAGCTCGCCACCCTGGTCTGGCCGGCCGAGCAGGACCGCGCCGCTCAGGACGCCGTCGCCGCCTATGTCGCCCGAGGCGGCTCGCGCCGGGCCAACGGCGTCCTCCTGGCCACCGCCGACCTGTTCGACGCCGCCGCCGCCCTGGCGGAAGCCGGAGTCGAGCCGGTCACCGTCTCGCGTCCGGACTACGTGTTCGAGTCGCGATCGGCCGTGCTGGATCGCTTTATCGCGGCGCTCGAAAAGTAAGATTTGACGGCTTCGTCAAAAATAGAGGGTGAATCTCGACGTAAATTCGACCCGAGCGTCCAAACAACAGCGGTTGTGTCAAAAATTCAGCCAACCCGTTGAGAAAAAGGCGATGGCCGCGTTGACAGCGTCACGAATTTGACGTTTCTACACACTGCAAGGACGAAACGAGCCCAACAGAGAGCTCCCGTTCTTCGGCGTTTCGGGGAGGAAACGCCCGCCTAGATCGAATGATCGAGAAAATAGCCAGCCCGTCGCGATTATCCCCCGCGGCGGGTTTGGTGTATCTGGGCCTTATCTCACAAATTTGACGATCCCGTCAAAATCGCAAACGTCCGATCACGACGGGGCTGCGCCCGTAGCGCGCGTCGAGGGCTGGGGCTGGGTCCGCTGGCGATCCAGGGCGGTGAGAATGTGATCGGCCAGCCGCTCGGCGGCCGGTGGCGGCGTCCCCCGCGCCTTCAACAGCGCGATCTCGGCGTCCTCCAGGCGCGGCAGGCCTTCGGACAGGATGGTGAGATCGTCCGGCGCCATCTCGCGCGGTAGAACGCTTAAGCCCAGACCGCCCCGCAGCGCCGCCAGTTGTCCCGCCAGGGAGGGGCTGGTGTAGGTGGCCCGCCAGGCTCGCCCGGTCGCCTCCAGCGCCGCCACCGCGCGCTTGCGATAGACGCAAGGGGCCGGCGCGGCCACCAGCGGGACCGGGCCCTCGCGCCGCGCCATCTCGGGATCCAGCGCCACCCAGACCAGCGGCTCGCGCCAGACCCGCACGCCAAGGTCCGGCCCCAGCGGCTCGCGCTTGACCAGAGCCAGGTCCAGCGCACCTTCGCCGAGGCGATCCAGCAGGTTCAGGGTCAGGTCGCAGGTGACGGTCAGGGCGATGCGCGGATGGCTGCGGGCGAACGAGCTCAATACGGCGGGCAGATGCTGGGTGGCGAAGTCCTCGGGCGCGCCCAGCCGCACCTCGCCCTCGATCTCGTCGGCGCCGAGGCTGGCCAGGATCTCGTCGTTCAGGCGCAGCAGGCGGCGGGCCTGGGGCAGGAAGGCCGCGCCCTGTTCGGTCGGCGCTACATGGCGCGGATCGCGCGACAGAAGCGGCTGGCCCAACTGCTCCTCGAGGCGCCGCACCTGCAAGCTGACCGCCGACTGCGACCGCCCCAGACGCTCGCCCGCCCGCGTAAAGCTGCGTTGCTCGCACACCACCAGGAAGGCGCGGACAAGATCGAGGTCCAGATTGGTGCGGCGCGGCATGGCGGCTCCATAATGAGCATTCCTCATCATGACTATATCAGAAATCAACAAGGGAAATCACTAGTCCGCCGGTAGAGGAGCCCCCGCGCCAAGCGGCGCTGTTTCCGAAGGGGGCGTTTCGTGGATCTTCTCAGCCAGACCTTATCGGCGGCGGCCGGCAATCTTCTGCAGCCGGCGGTGCTGTTCTTCGCCCTGGGCCTGATCGCCGCCCTGGCGCGCTCGGATCTGGCCTTACCGAAGGAGGCGGCCAAGACCCTGTCGCTGGTCCTGATGCTGTGCATCGGCTTCAAGGGCGGCGTCGAGGCGCGCGCCCACGGACTGGACGCCGGCTTCATGAAGGCTGCGGGCCTGGGTCTGACGCTGAGTTTCCTCTTGCCGCTGCCGGCCTACTTCCTGCTCAAGCGCATGGGTCTGAACACCATCACCGCCGCCGCCACCGCCGCGCACTACGGTTCGGTGTCGGTGGTGACCTTCGCGGCGGCGCAGAGCTATCTCGCGTCGATCGGCCAGGCGGCGGGCGGGTACATGTCGGCGGTGCTGGCGCTGATGGAGACGCCTGGCCTGCTCACCGCCATCACCATCGCCGCGATCGCCACCCGCGACGGCGCGCACGGCAAGGACCCGGATCGGGTCTCGGCCGGCAAGCTGGCCCACGAGGTGCTGCTGAACGCGGCCAGCGTGGTGCTGATCGGCGGCTTCTTCATCGGCCTGATCACGGGCCACCAGGGGGGCGCCAAGCTGGCGACCTTCACCGGACCGGTGTTCCAGGGCGTGCTCTGCGTGTTCCTGCTGGGTCTGGGGGTTCGGGCCGGCCAGCAACTGGCCGCCGCGCGGGGCTTCAAGCTCGGCCTGCTGGCCATGGGGATCGTGCTGCCGATCCTGGGCGGTTCGGTCGCTCTCGTCCTGGGCTGGCTGGCCGGTCTGCCGGCGGGAGACCTGGCCGCCCTGGCGGTGCTGGCGGCGTCGGCCTCGTACATCGCCGCCCCGGCCGCCATGGGCCTGGCCCTGCCCAAGGCCGACGCCGGGGTCTATCTGACCCTGTCGCTGGGCGTGACCTTCCCCTTCAACCTGACCCTGGGCATCCCGCTGCTGGCCCTGGCGGCGGCGCAGCTGGCGGGGGGGTAGGATCGTCCCGGCGCCGCGCATCCCCACGTGGCGCCGAAACGGGTTCGAGGACCGCCGGGCTGGCAGAAACGAAGGAAAGTCTAGCGGGTCCAGCCCAGGAAATAGTCTGGATGGGACGCGAAGCTGTCCGAACCCGATTCTCGGCTATGCCTGCCGCGCTTCTCTCCGAGCCAGGGTAGCTGAGTCTCAATCCCCGTCGTGGGCGGCTCATGAACGATCTGGATTTTCAGCTTCACCGAAACGGGATCGCCTTTCGCAGTGGAGATCTCTTCGGGTTTCACCAGTCGCCCCGACGCCGGATCCGCCGGGTTGGTGAACATCGCGAAGGCGGGGAAAAGGTCCGGCGGCACTGATACGGGCTCGGTCGGCGCGCGGCTTTTCGCGGCCTCCACCCCAGGACTGCTGCGATCAACCCACGAAATGTCGATATCGGACACGCGCCCCAAGACGTGCACGCCATCCCATTGGTAAAGGCTTGAGATGGTCGGGTTCGGCAGACCTAGCCCGTTCCAAACGGTCATCGCGAAGACGCTTTGGCCATCCTCGGTGAGAACCGGAATGGCTTGCCCTCTCAGGTAGCGACTTATCCTGCTGCCCGGCATAGCGGGGACTTCGGTCGCATCGAACTGCCAGACGCCAGAGGGAAATGATTTCCCTTGAGGGGTTTCGACCTCGAATAGCAGCTTCAGCCGGACGGTTTGGTCCACCCGCCTGCTGCAGCCCGACAATCCGGTCGCAAGAACGGCTCCGGCGGATAACAGCGCACGTCGCGAAAAATCTTTGCTAGCCTCGCTGGCTGAAGCGAGCAGAGTTGGCCTCGTCGGTGCAGAACTCAAGCGCTCCTTGCTCCAGCCAAATCGTGAATTCGAAGCGTCGCAAGGGATTGCCTGCAACGCACCGGCTCAACCTATGGCCGGGCCGGACTTCGACATAAGGCTAGTCTAGCGGTCGATATCCGGCCAGCTCGATTGTCGCGGAGATTGCAGGTCGCTCAAACTCGCCTCCGTAGGCCGGAATGGCAGAGTTCGAAGCGAGGGCGGAACTCTGGAGAGCATAGACTGCCACTTCTGCCGCAGCTTCCGCCCAAGGCCGACGCTGGCGTCCACCTGACGCTTGGTGTCCCGCTGCTGGCCCTGGCGGCGGCGAGGCCGGCGGGAGGGTGGGATCGTCTTGGCGCCACGCATCCCCACGCGGCGCCGAAACGGTTGCGAGGACCGCCGGGCTGGCCGACGGTCCTCTCATGGCCCTGGAACCAAGGCTTGCTAGGTCGGGGGCGCTGCGAATCGGATCGGAATCGTCACCCGCCCGCCGTCGACCGGTTTGCCGTCGAGGGTCTGCGGACTCATCTGGAAGATTGTCCCAAGTTGCAAGGCCGCAGCGCCGAAGCCATAGGCGTCCGCGCTTTCGCGCAGCACCTTGCAGGCGGTCAGTTGGCCCGTCGCCGTCACATCGCAATCGATGACGGCGAAGCCTTCGGCCTTGGCCGCCTTGGCCGCCGCCGGATAGAAGCGCGCCATATCCTGGGCGGTCGGCTTGACGACCCAATTGGGCTGGGTGATCGCCGGCGCCGGACGGGCATCGGCGGCCCACACGGCGCCGGCGCCCGCGAAGCCGACCAACGCCGCGAGGGCCAGGCCCGCCGCCCGCCTCGCGGGGCTTCTGGTGGGGATGTTCAGCATGATCAGTCTCTCCTTCAGGGGATGAGCGCCGCCGGCCGGCCAATGGCAGCCGAACGGAACGACGCGGGGAGCCAAGAGGGCGTCGAGCAGGGTCTCGGCGTACAACCGGCGCGCCTGCGGACGCTGGGTGAGGACGGCCTCGTCGCAGGCCATTTCCTGGTCGAGGCGCAGACGACGCGCGCCCAGGTGAACCAGCGGGTTGAACCAGGCCAGGCACTGGATCGCCACGACAAAGGTGTTGATGAGCGCGTCGCCGCGCGCGAGGTGGACGCCTTCATGCGCGAGAACCAGATCGCGGGCCTCGCCCTGGAAGCGGTCGTCGAAATCGGCGGGGACCACGATGCGCGGCCAGGGAGATACCAGCACCATGGGGCCTGCCCCCAGATGTTTGCCGACCAGCAGTTCTACGTCGGTCGGATGCGGCTTCAGTGGCCCCAGCGACTGGCTGAAGCGCGCTTGGCGCAACAGGAAGGCGGCGGCCGCGACCAGGGCGCCCAGCGCCCAGACCAACAAGGCCAGTTGGCCCGCGATCGGTGTCGTCAGGGCCGATGGAACGGCCTCCCGTGCAGCCTTGCCGGCGGTGATCAGGATCGGCGCTAGCGGGGTGGCCTCAATCGGCGCGGGCGCCAGCGCCGCCAGGGCGCACAGCGGCGGGGTCAGCCATAAGAGATAGGCGGGCAGGGCGCCAAAGCGACGACGGACAGGCCCGCGCAGGGCCATCACCGCCAGAACGCCGCCGGCCAGGGCCAGATTGGCGCTGGCCAAGCCCGAGAGGACCGCCGCGCTCATTTGCCGATCCTCTCGACCAAGGCCTTCAACTCAGCGATGTCCTGGTCGCTGAGCTTGTCGCCTTCCGACAGGTGCATGACCAGCGGGGCGAGGCGGCCGTCGAACAGCCGGTCCAACAGGCCCTGGCTCTCGCCCTGCACATAGTCGCGTCGGCTCAGCAGGGGCGAGTAGAGGTAGCGGCGACCGTCGGCCTTGGCCGCGACGGCCTTCTTCTTGACCAGACGACTGATCAGCACCTTCACGGTGCCTTCGGTCCAATCCTGCGGGCCGCAAACCTGGCTCATGATCGCCTCTGAGGTCAGCGGGCTTTCCCGCCACAGCGCCTCCATCACCACGCTTTCGGCCGTGCTGATCTTCATGATTCACCCCCGATGACAAGTGTCAACGACTCATTGTTGACACTTGTCATCGTTCTCGTCAACCGCGGTTCCATGAGGCGGTGGCCCTCATTGGTGGCCTGATCTATTCCAAGCCGTCGTTCTGCGTGGGACGCAAAAAGGGCCGGTGATCGCTCACCGGCCCCTGATGTCGTGTGACGGCTCGGGTGACTACCAGAGCTTCACGCGGTCTTCCGGCGCGACATACAGCTTGTCGCCCGGCTTGACGTCGTAGGCCGAATACCAGCCCGGCTGGTTCCGGATGGTGCCATTGACGCGGTAGTAGGCCGGCGAGTGCGGATCGGTGGCGATCTGCTGCTTGAGGGCCTCGTCGCGGGTCTTCTGGCGCCACACCTGGGCCCAACCCAGATAGACGCGCTGGTCGCCGGTGAAGCCGTCGAGAACCGGCGAGGGCTTGCCCTTCAGCGAGACGTGATAGGCGTCCAGCGCGAAGGCCAGGCCCGACAGGTCGCCGATGTTCTCACCCATGGTCAGGGCGCCGTTGACCTTCACGCCCGGGAAGGGCTCGAAGGCCGAGTACTGGGCGCCCAGCTTGGCGGCCTGGGCGTTGAACTTGGCCGCATCCTCGGCGGTCCACCAGTCGCGCAGCACGCCGTCGCCGTCGGACTTGCGGCCCTGGTCGTCGAAGCCGTGGCCGATCTCGTGGCCGATCACGCCGCCGATGCCGCCGTAGTTGACGGCCGGGTCCGCGTCCGGATGGAAGAACGGCGCCTGCAGGATGGCGGCCGGGAACACGATCTCGTTGTTGACCGAGTTGTAGTAGGCGTTGACCGTCTGCGGGGTCATGCCCCACTCGGTCTTGTCGACCGGCTGGTTCAGGCGTTCGACGTCGTGGCGATAGTCCCAGGCGCCGGCGCGCAGGACGTTGCCGTAGGCGTCGTTGTCCTTGATCTCCAGCTTGGAGTAGTCGCGCCACTTGTCGGGATAGCCGATCTTGACGGTGAACTTGGCCAGCTTGTCCTGCGCCTTGACCTTGGTCTCCGGACCCATCCAGTCCGAAGCGTCAATGCGCGCCTTCAGGACCGTCCGGATGTCGCCGACCAGCGAGATCATCTTGGCCTTGCTCTCGGGCGGGAAGTAGGCGGCGACATATTCCTTGCCGACCGCTTCGCCCAGCATGCCGTTGACCGCGCCAACGCCGCGCTTCCAGCGCGGGCGCTGCTCGGGCTGACCCGCCAGGGTCTTGTTGCGGAACTCGAACTGGGCGTCGACGAAGCGCTTGGACAGCATGCCCGCGCCGCTATCGATGACCTTGAACGCCTGCCAGGCCTTCAGAGTCTCCAGCGGGGTGTCGGCGTAGATCTTGGCGAACTTCGGGAACGAGGTGTTCGTCGTGACGATGAAGCGGTCGATCTTGGGCAGCTCGGTGCCGACCAGATAACGGTTCCAGTCATAGCCGGGCGTCATCGCCTGCAGCTCGGCCAGGGTGGCGGGGTTGTAGGTCTTGTCGCGGTTGCGGCGCTCGACGCGGGTCCAGGTGGCTTCGGCGAGCTGGGTTTCGAACGCCAGGATGGCCTTGGCGTTCTCCGCGGGCTTTTCCCAGCCGGCCATGGTCAGCATCTTCTCGACATAGGCCAGATAGGCGGCCTTCTTGTCGGCGAAGCGGGCTTCCAGATAGTAGTCGCGGTCGGGCAGGCTGAGGCCGCCGGTGCCGGCGTAGACCGCGTAGCGTTGCGGGTTCTTGGCGTCCGTCTGGATGCCCAGGCCGATCAGCGCGGTGTAGGGCGTGGTCGAGGCCTTGCCCATCAGGGCCGTGAACTCGTCCTTGGTCTTGACCTTCTTGATCCCGGCCAGCCAGGGCGCGAGCGGCTTGGCGTCCAGCTTTTCGATGGTCGCTTCGTCCATGTAGGCGCGGTAGGCGGCGCCGATCTTGGCCTTGTCGCCGGTCGCGGCCTTGTCGGCGGCGGCGGCTTCGATGATCGCCCGGGTGCGGGCTTCGGACAGTTCGGCCAGGAAGTCGAAGGCGCCGTAGCGGGTGCGGTCCGACGGGATCTGGGTGCGGGCGTCCCAGGCGCCGTTGGCGAACTTGTAGAAGTCGTCGCCCGGCTTCACCGAGGTGTCCATGCCCGAGATATCGAAGCCCCAGGTCCCGTAGCGCGGGGACTCCAGCGAGGTCAGATCGGCCGACGCGCTGGCGGCCACGGAGGGCAGCAGCGATTGCACGACGCAGGCGTCGTCGATGCAGGGGTGCTCGTCGCGCGCTTGCGCCCCGAACGCCGAGAGGGACAGGGCCGCGAACGCCGCAGCGCCGAACCAGACTTTTTTCATGGAATTCGCATCCGTTGGTGTGAGCCGCCGGCAATCTGCTACGGCGCGAAAACTTTACCCCCTTAAAAAAAGTTCATGTGACCCATTTTTTGAATCGCGGGTTTCGCGCGCGCGCCCGAAGCCAAGGGCGTGAATGCGAAAAGGCCGCCGGCGTCGGGGAACGCGCGGCGGCCTCACGCGGCGTGCGGTGACAGGAAGGATTTGCCTTGCGGCTTAGTTCACAAGGTCGCGGAGCTGGGCCAGGGCCCGCTCGGGCGGCGACTGGTAGGCGATCGGCGAGACGAACCGCCCCTTGGCGTCGAACAGATAGATCGCCGAAGAGTGGTCGATCGTGTAGCCGCCGCCGTCCAGCGGGACCTTCTGATAGTAGACGCGGTACGCCCGGGCCGTCTTGGCGATGGCCTCCGGCGTACCGGTGAACCCCCGGATGCGCGGGTCGAAGTTCGACAGATATTCCCGGAGCTGAGCGGGGGTGTCGCGTTCGGGGTCGACGGTGATGAAGACCACGTTCAGCTTGTCGGCGTCCTTGCCCAGCGCCTTCAGCCAGGCGGTCATCTCGGTCATCGTGGTTGGGCAGACCTCGGGACAATAGGTGAAGCCGAAGAAGACGGCCGTCGGCTTGCCCAGCAGGGACTTCTCGGTCACCGGCTGTCCGTTCATCTCGGTCAGCTGGAACGGCCCGCCGATCTTGATCAGCGCGCCAGCCGTCTCGCGCGCGGCCTTCTCGCCGCAGGCGGAGAGCGGCGTGGCGACCAGCAGCGCCAGGGTCAGGGCGACCCCCCGCATCAGTGATGCATCCCCGACATCGCCGGCATGGGCGGGGTCTTGACCACGGCGGTGACCTTGACCGGCTTGGCCTTCTGGAACCGGAAGGTCAGCGGCACCTGGGCGCCTTCCTTCAGAGCGATCTTGGGGGCGATGACCATGATGTGGTCGGCGCCGGGCTTGAGCGCGATGGCCTTGCCGGCCGGCAGGGCCAGGCCGTCGGTCAGCTTGCGCATCCGCATCACGCCGCCGTCCATCGACATGGTGTGGATCTCGCCACGGTCTGCGGCGGTGGTCTCGACCGCCACCAGACGGTCGTCGACGCTGGCGGTCAGGGTGACGTAGCAGCCGCCAGCCAGGGCGCCGGTGGGGGCCGGGCGGCACCAGGCGTCCGCGGCGACGACCTTGGGCGCGGGCGCGGCGGCGGTCATGGCCAAGGCGGCGGCGGAGACGGCGAGCAGGGTCAGGGTCTTCATCTTCAGGCTCCGGTCTGGGCGCGCGGCGTGATCAGCCGGCGCAGGGTAAGGTCAAAGAGGAGCGCCGCAACCAGCGACGCCCCCACCAGGGGGTAAAGAAGGGCCAGCGGCAGGACGATCGCCAGCAGGCCGGCATAGGCGCCGCGGTGGGTCGGACGCGCGGGCGCGGCGAGACGGCCCTTGGGGCGACGCTTCCACCACATGACGATCGCCGAGACGCCCATCAGCCAGATCGCGACGCAGCCGGCCAGCATGACCAGCTTGTTGACGAGGCCGAACTGCTGGCCCTGGTGGACGGCGATGCCCCACTCGATGGCCTGGGCCGCCGGCCCGAACTGGCGATAACCGATGTCGGCCAGCACATGGCCGTCGCCGCCGTCGAGATAGACCGTGCGGGTCTGTTCGACCTTGTCGGGCATGTAGGCGGCGGTCCAGGTCCCGGCCGGGGTCTTGGGCAGGGACAGGGTGAAGCCGTCCGTCAGGCCGCCGGCGCGGGCCCGGGCGACGATGGCGTTGGCGTCGAGCGGCGCGGGCGGCTCCATCATCATCATGTGATGGTCGTGATCGTTCATGCCGGCCATCTGGGCCTGGGCGTCCGAAGGCGGCGGAGCCTTGGCCTGTAGGGCCCAGGGCACGCCCGTCGCCTCCTCGACCGGGGCCGGCTTGCCGTGGTGCTGCTCGGCGACCGGCGGCTTGGGACGGCCCCAGCCGGCCTGCGTGGTGAGCTGGCGGACCTCCTTGCCCCAGAAGGCCGACCACGGCATGCCGGTGACGGCGAGGAACAGGATCACGCCGCTGGCGAACACGCCGGTCACCGCGTGCAGGTCGCGCCAGAACAGGCGCTTGGCGGGCCGGCTGCGAACCGTGACGACACCGCCCGCCTGGCCACGCGGCCACCACAGGAAGATCCCCGTGGCGACCAGCACGATGGTCCAGCCGGCCGCGACCTCGACCATTAGGTTCATCACCGGTCCGGCGATCTCCAGGCTGTGCAGGTGCTTGACCAGCCCCATGACGCCGCCGGGCTGGGTGGTTCCCAGCACGGCGCCGGTATGCGGATCGACATAGGCGGTCTGCTTCTTGCCGTTGGCCTCGACGATGACCTGTACCGAGCGGTCGGTCCGGGCGGGCAGGACCATCTGCCTGGCCTCGCCACGGGTGGCCGCTTCGGCGGCGGCGATCCAGGTGGTGGGCTTGGTCTGCCCCGGTCCTTCGGCGACGACCACCAGCGGACGATGGACCACGGCGGTCAGTTCGTCCTTGAACAGATAGAGGCCTCCGGTCAGGGCCATCAGCATCAGGATCGGCAGGACCAGCAGGCCTGCATAGAAGTGCCAGCGCCAGAAGGCGCGATAGACCTCGCCGGCCGGGGCGGTGGTCTCGGGATTGTCGATCGCGGTCATCGCGATGCTCCGGGCTTGAGGCGGCGGCCCTTGCGAACCGCCGCCCCGTCGTGATCAAGGGAGGGCTAGAACGCGACCGTCACGCCGCCGAACACCGAGCGGCCGTCGCCGGGCCAAAGGGTCGCGGTCGAGGCGGTCCAGGCGATGGCGGCCTGGGTGTTCGAGACATAGGCCTTGTCGGTCAGGTTCCGCGCGTCGAGGAACAGCGAGACGGCGTCATTGACCTTCCAGCCCGCGTTCAGGTTCAGGATCGCGTAGCTCGGCGCCGTCTGGGTGTTCTTGTAGTCGATCCACTGGTCGGTGGCCGACCACTCCACCGACGGCGCCACGAACCAGCCGCGCGGATCGTCATAGCGGACTTCAGCCCGGTAGAAGGTCTTGGGCACGATCGGCAGGCGGTTGTCGCCGTACTGGACGTCGTTCTTGAAGCGGAAGTCCGAATAGGTCCAGGTCTGGCGGATCCGCCACTGAGGCGCCACGGCCCAGTCCAGCGCCGCCTCGATCCCCTGGTGCAGGGTCTTGTCGGCGTTGAAGGTCGAGGTCGGGATCGACGGGTTCACCGTGTACTGCAGCATCTCGCCCTTCAGCTCGGCGCGATACAGGGTGACGTCATAGGTGAACGGCCCGCGGTGGCCGCGCGCCCCCACCTCGCCGGTCCAGGCTTTCTGAGGCGAGACTGGCGCGAAGCCGGTGTTGGCCGGCGACATCGAGCCGAAGTTCGGCGGCTCGACCGAGCGGGTCAGGTTGGCGAACACCTGGTCGCCCACCGCGTTCTGCCAGAGCAGGCCCACGCGCGGCGAGACCCAGTCATAGGTCTTGTCGGCCTTCAGGTTGAAGGTCGAGGCGACGCCGGGGATCGCGAAGCTGGTATAGTCGCGCTTGGCCTGGCCCCAGGTGGCGCCGGCCACGATCGCGACCTGATCGGTCACGAACAGCCGGCCCTCGCCGAAGACGTCGAACGCCTTGGCGTTCTGCAGCGTGCGCGAGGTCGGCGCGCCGCGCGCGCCGCGGACATTCACATAGAAGTTGGAGTCCATGTCGCCGGTGCGGTACCAGGCGCCGAAGAAGGCGTCGGCGCGCTTGCCGCCGATCTCGCCGTCCCAGTCGAACCGGCCAAAGGCGCCGTAGTTGCGGCTCTGCTGGTCGATGACCTGGAAGATCGGGTGATCCAGGTCCTTCCACACCGCATAGACCGCGCCTTCGAAGACGAGGTTGTCGTCCAGGCGCCAGTCGGCGCGCAGCGAACCGCGCACGCCCCGCTGGTTACGGCCGTTGTCGCCCGCCAGATTGCCGGCGGCCGACTGGCGCGGGTTGGCGTTGAACTGCGCCAGGGTCAGCGAACCGGGGATTTCCTGGTTGATGTTCGAGCCGTTGACGATCAGGCGAACCTCTCGGTCCTCGCCGAACGACCGGCCGATGTTCAGCGAGCCGAACTGAATGTTCTGCTGGCTTTGCGAGCGCCAGCCCTGGCTGGTCTGGTTGGTGCCGGCGACGAAGATGTCCCAATCGCCGATCTGGCGCGCCAGGGCGATGTGTTCGCGGGCGAGACCATAGGAGCCGCCGTCGAGGCGGATCTTGGTCTGGAAGCCGGCGTCCTTCCCGGTGGGGGTGACCATGTTGATCGCCCCGCCCAACAGAGCCCCGCCGAAGCGCAGGGCGTTGCCGCCGCGATAGACCTCGGCGTAGCGGGTGTTCAGCGGATCGGCGATCTGGGTGTCGCCATAGCCGTCCGCCTCGTTCAGCGGCACGCCGTCCTGGGCGATCAGGAGGCCCCGGTTGTGGTTGGCGTTGCCGATGCCCGAACCGCGGATCGAGACCCGGATGTCGCCGCCCCACTTGCGCTGGGCGTAGACGCCGGGGGCGTCGCGCAGCATGTCGTCCAAGGCCAGGGTCTGGCGGTTGATGTAGGATTCCTGGGAGATCACCGAGACGGCGCCCGGAGTTTCCGACAGGCGCTTACGGGCGTCGGCGACGACCGGCGGGTCTTCCGGGTTCGGACGGGCGGTGACGATGACCGACGAGACCTGATTGGCGTCTGCGGCCGGGGTGTCGACGTCGGCCGCGAAGGCGGCCGTTGCAACGGTTAGAGGCGCGAAAACGAGGGCGGCCGTGGTGGCCAGCAAAAGAGACTTCATTGGAATACAGCGTCCTTCGGCCGCCAGGCGGCGGCCGTGAATGATCAGGAGCGCGCCGCAGACGGCGCACGTTCACGCTCGATCGCGGGGATCGAGGTTCAGATCAGGACGATGGGCGGACCGGTGGGCGGCGGCGGCGGCGCGGCGAGGCCGCGACCGGGCGCAAGCGCGCGGGTGG
>VYKS01000543.1_pt1 | contig 23278 bp, 21 predicted proteins | sample 5114511 | NCBI WGS metagenome assembly VYKS01 (sample SAMN12291795, study PRJNA351875) | freshwater metagenome | isolation source: freshwater lake | place: USA: Michigan, Gull Lake | collected 2011-07-05 | reverse complement strand
AATTCTTCTTTGCTATAGCGGGGTTGACGGACTGTCATTGGCTTGACCCTGTGGCAACTTTTGCCCTCTATTTTAACCTAAACATTGGGAATCTTCGCTAACATTCCCCAACCGGGCCCACCAGACTTGCCCTGAGCTACGTCGAAGGGCGGCATCGCACTTTAACCCACAACTTCAATCAATGGGCATGGTGCGTTCCCCAAAATCGATCGCTGGAGCAGTAGGAGCCACATTAGGGAACGCACCCTACAAGATCGGCGATCGCACTGGAGCAGTGGGAGCCACATTAGGGAACGCACCCTACAAGATCGGCGATCGCACTAATGGCTGCAATCTGATCGTTTAGCTGCTTTAGCGCGTTGGAAAGATCAACGTATGGTTTGTCAGGTGAAGTAGGTATGCGACCAGGTCTTGTTGTCAGAGCAAATGCTTCGCTTTGTCTTTTAGCCCTACATTGTTCGTTGTCATTGGTTATGTCTTGCCAGAATGCTGTATCAGTGGGCCCTCCTGATGCAGACCATTGAACACTGGACTCGGTATTCTGTTCTAGATTAGTAGACGCTACGTGATAGTCATTGATACGTAAGTCTACTTCTCCATGATCCCAAGAAGCAGAAAAGATGAACTTAGAGATCTGAGGTCCTGAGACTATAGGGCAGGTTTCGATTTCTACTGAATATTCTCCCTGTAATTGCAGAACAAGCTTGATCGTGGAATTTGGCGTTGCATATAAGTCAAGGATTCCATTCTCTAGGATCAGCTGGCACAATCTCTCCTCTTGTAATGCGGGCCAGTATGGATAAGGCCCCATTACCATAAATAATGATCCTGTGAGGTTTGGTTTTGCAGATGTCATGGCCTGAAAGTATTCCAAAAAATCGGAGATACCCCTTAGATCACCTAACTAGTAATTATACTGAAATATTCTGTATAATTACCTTGAATGGCTAGATTATACTGATACATTCTGGGTAGCGCAACACAATAGTGACAGCCATAAAAATTGGGTGTAGTGTGTGCCTATCTTCACTCAATTTATCAGTGTATCAGTGACTTAACTAATCTGTCTGCAACCATAAAACCTTAGCTATGATCTGTTGGATTAGTGGTATCGGCAGGACGGGGTGAACTAAAGGCAGAAGTATCGCCCGAATTTAGCCTGATGTGGGGTAGGGGTAAGCTCGCTATCATCGCTTCCAGATTCTCGGTCAAAATATTACGGGGAATCGCCCCGATCGCAGTACCTGAAATCGAATTATCTGCGCCCAGAAACACAAAATGGGGAATCCCATCTACACTAAAGCGATCGACTTCTGGTAACCATTTATTGTTATCTACGTTTAACATCACAAAGTTAATTTTGCCCGCATATTGCTTTTGTAATGCCAAGTTATCGGCTGCCATAGATTGACAACTGTTGCACCAATCAGCATAAAATTCCATCACTGTAGGTTGAGGATTAGCCAAGGCAACTTCTAGAGGCATAGCAGACTGGGCAACTGCTTTTAGGGAGGCCTCACTATTTTGCACATGCAAACTAAAAAATAGGGTAATGGTTAAAATGATGGCAGCGATCGCCACTAATAAATTTCTCAGATAGCTGGCAGAACTGGAGTTTGAGGAATTCATGGAGATATATTAATAAGCCTTTAGATCCAATATTGTACCTGATACTTTTAGATCGTAAGTTTAAGGATAAAAACTAGATCAAAATTTAGTCAAAAAGTCTGAAAGAGTCAAATGTTAATCCTAATTTAAAGATGTTTCTAAGCCAATGCACCTTAAGATGGATTGCTGTGAGATACCCTGTTAGGTTTCAAATAGTTTTAATTTTAATAATCAAAAGTTGATGAAATTAGGAGCAATTACAAAATCCAGCATAATTTTTGCTTTTATATTGGGGATGATTCTTGCCTCTGGTAACGTCATATGGCAAAATTTTCTGGCTCCCTACCTATTGCCTCCTCGCCGTCCAGAATTCACAAATCAAGGTGATACTTTATACAAAGATCGGATCACAACATTGCCTGTAATTAAGTACACGCCCCCCCCTAAGCCTAAGCGGTTTATTCCTAATCCTGCTGAAGTAAAATATCAAGGTAAAGTTAATGTATCTAGAGGTTTGGTATTAAGAACTGAACCCAAACAAGGTTCAAATAGAGCAGGTGGAGTAGAATATAATGCCAATGTGTCTGTACTCAAAGAAACTCCCGATAAAGAATGGGTTTATATTCGCATAGATAGTACCAAAGAAACAGGTTGGGTGCGATCGGGGAATATCTTCAAAAATTAAGTTAAGAATTAGATTAATCAATGCAATTTATAGATCGGGCTGAAGTTCAAGTTAAAGCAGGAAAAGGCGGAGATGGGATGGTCGCTTTTCGGCGGGAGAAATACGTGCCAGCAGGGGGGCCCGCAGGTGGTGACGGTGGGAAAGGTGGCTCGGTAATTATTGAAGCGGTAGATGATTTGCAGACGCTGTTAGATTTTCGATTTCGGCATGTTTTTAAGGCTGATGATGGCGTAAAGGGTGGTAGTAAGAACATGACTGGGGCAAAGGGTGGCGATCTACTGATTAAAGTTCCCTGCGGTACAGTGATTGTGAATGCAGTTACAGAAGCAGTTTTAGCAGATTTGACTGTGAATGGCGATCGCTATTTAGCGGCAAAGGGTGGTAAAGGTGGACTAGGTAATGCTTTCTTTTTGAGTAATCGTAATCGAGCCCCCGAACACGCTCTACCTGGGCTTGAGGGTGAAGAATTTTATCTCAGATTTGAGCTTAAGCTAATTGCCCAAGTGGGAATTGTGGGGATGCCCAATGCAGGTAAATCGACATTAATATCTGTGCTTTCGGCAGCTCGTCCCAAGGTTGCTAATTATCCCTTTACAACTTTAGTCCCAAATTTGGGCGTGGTTTCTAAACCCGATGGCGATGGGATTGTATTTGCTGATATTCCGGGGTTAATTGAAGGCTCCCATTTAGGGATTGGATTAGGGCATGATTTTTTGCGCCACGTCGAGCGGACTAAAATCTTAATCCACTTAGTAGATGTATCTGGAGAAAATCCCCTTGCTGACTATGAGACCATTCAAAAAGAGATGTCAGCTTATGGACATGAATTAATTGAGAAAAAGCAGATATTAGTTTTGAATAAAAGTGATGTGATTAGTGCCGAGGAAGTGCAAGCGATCGCCGCTCAATTTCCCGAAGTTCCTTTAGTAATCTCGGCAGCAACTAAGAAAGGACTTGATATTTTATTACAAGCTGTATGGAAGGAGCTAGGTATTTCGGAATAGATAAACTTACCCTAAATTTTGTTTTGATTTTGTTTTACCCAAGCTCGAAATGCCCGAATTGCTGAACTTCTACCTTCCGTAAAACTCTGTTCAATAAAATGGGGGATTATTTCTCGGACTGGCAGGTTTCCAAAGGTCGGACTAAACTGACTTTCTATGTATTGTCCTTCCTGAAGTAGGTAAATTTGCAAACTATTATCCACATATATCCAGAGTTCGGGAACAGCGATCGCCTGATAAACCTGAAGTTTAATTTTGGAAGTTAAATCAATTTCAATTGCCAAATCTGGGGGAGGATCGATTGGCAGATCCAATTTTCTGATTCCACGCATGATCACATTATTTTGAATATAGAAGCAATCATCGGGTTCTAGTCCAGCCAGAATATCTTGACGCTTAAAAGTAGTAGATCCAAAAGGCTCAAAATCAATTTCCAGTTCATCCAAAAGAGTTTTAATAAAATCTCCGATCATGACTTTAGCTTTTTCATGCTCTGGTAATGGCATCTCAATCTCTAATATTCCATTTAAATAAGTAATTCGAGCTGTATAACTTTCTCCCAAATCTTCTAAGATTGTTTCATACTGTTGCCAATCAATTTCATGTAAAACAGTTCTTTGTCCTTGGAGAGTCTCAATTTGTGAGATCCGAACTAATGTTGCCATTGTGTTCAATTCTAATTACAAAAGGCTATGAATTTGATCTTAGCAAAGTCTAGATTACTAATAGGTAACATAAACAAGATCAAAACGGTACTAATATACTTATTAATATTAGGTAATTAGAGTTTTCAAATTTGCACATTATGTTATCAGCCTACCGTAATCATGTTAGCGATCGCCTACAGTTAGGAGATATTCCACCCTTACCGCTTACGCCTCAGCAAACCTCTGAACTATGTGAACTTTTACAAGCTCCGACCGTTGGGGAAGAAGAATTTTTACTTGCCTTACTAAGCGATCGCATATCCCCTGGGGTTGATCCTAGTGCCTATATCAAAGCAGGATTTCTGACAGGCATAGCTAAAGGCGAACTCCACTCACCCCTGATTTCGCCCGCCAAAGCTGTGGAACTTCTGGGAACTATGGTGGGTGGATATAATGTGCATTCTTTAATAGATTTACTCAGTAGTGAAACTTTAGGAGAACTAGCAGCAAAGGCACTTAGCAAAACTCTATTAGTATTTGATGCTTTTAACCATGTTTTAGAATTATCGCGAACTAATTCCCCTTCTAAAATCATGGCGAAGCAAGTTATAGATAGCTGGGCAGCAGCCGAATGGTTTACAAATAGACCCGCCTTAGCCGAGAAGATTACCGTCACAGTATTTAAGGTGTCAGGGGAAACTAACACCGACGATCTATCTCCCGCTTCACAGGCATTCTCTCGTCCCGACATTCCCCTCCATGCCTTGAGTATGCTGGAAAGCAAGATGCCCGAAGGTCTAAAAAACATTGTCGAATTAAAAAAATTAGGTTATCCCCTTGCCTACGTGGGTGATGTCGTGGGTACTGGCTCCTCCCGCAAATCCGCAATTAATTCGGTACTATGGCACATTGGGCATGATATTCCCTTTACTCCTAATAAAAAAGCAGGTGGAGTTATTTTGGGTGGGGCGATCGCACCGATTTTCTTTAATACTGCCGAAGATGCAGGCGCATTACCCATTCAATGTGATGTCACAAAGCTAGAAACAGGCACAATTATCGATATCTATCCCTACCAAGGTAAAATCACAGACCATAGCACAGGCGAGACTCTTAGCACTTTCACCCTCGCTCCTCTCACGATCGCCGATGAAGTCAAAGCAGGAGGAAGGATTCCTTTAATTATTGGCAGAAGTCTGACCGATCGCACTCGCCATGCCCTAGGACTAGAACCCAGTGATGTCTTTATTCGTCCCATCCATCTTGAAGATTCGGGTAAGGGATTTACTCTAGCTCAAAAAATGGTGGGCAAAGCCTGTGGAGTCACAGGAATTAGGCCAGGAATAGCTTGCGAACCAATTACCACCACTGTCGGTTCCCAAGATACTACTGGTCCCATGACCCGTGATGAACTGCAAGAACTTGCTTGCCTAGGATTTAGTGCGGATCTAGTCTTACAAAGCTTCTGCCATACCGCCGCCTATCCTAAACCTGTGGATATTAAAACCCACAAAGAATTGCCTTCCTTCTTCTCTGAACGGGGTGGAGTCGCTCTGCGCCCTGGAGATGGCATCATTCACTCGTGGCTAAATCGGATGCTTTTACCCGATACTGTGGGTACAGGTGGAGATTCCCATACTCGGTTTCCTATCGGCATCTCATTTCCTGCTGGCTCTGGTTTAGTTGCCTTTTCAGCTGCTTTGGGAGTGATGCCCTTAGATATGCCTGAATCGGTGCTTGTGAAATTTACGGGTGAAATGCAGCCAGGGGTGACATTACGGGACTTGGTGAATGCGATTCCCTACGTGGCAATGCAAAAGGGACTACTTACGGTGAGCAAAGAGAATAAGAAAAATATTTTCTCAGGCAAAATTTTGGAAATAGAAGGATTAGCCCAACTTAAGGTAGAGCAAGCTTTCGAGCTTTCTGATGCCTCGGCGGAGCGTTCTGCTTCTGGTTGTACGGTCAAGCTAGATCCAGAGCCGATCGCTGAATACCTCCGTTCTAATATTGCCCTAATGCAAAACATGATTGCGAGAGGCTATGAAGATGCCAAAACCCTTAGTCGTCGCATAGCTAAAATGCAGGTATGGTTAGATAATCCTATACTTTTAGAAGCCGATCCTGATGCTGAGTATGCAGCCGTAATTGAAATTAATTTAAATGAAATTACCGAACCAATCGTAGCTGCACCCAACGATCCCGACAATGTGAAGTTACTTTCTGAAGTAGCGGGGGATCCAGTGCAGGAAGTATTTATTGGCTCTTGTATGACTAATATTGGACATTATCGAGCTGCCGCCAAGGTTTTAGAAAATGAACCTCCTGCAAGTGTCAGATTATGGATTTGCCCACCCACAAGAATGGATGAATATCAACTGAAACAAGAGGGTGTATATAGTACCTTTGGACTCGCAGGAGCGAGAACCGAAATGCCAGGATGCTCTTTATGTATGGGTAATCAAGCCAGAGTTGGAGATAATACTACGGTTTTTTCTACCTCCACTCGTAACTTCAATAATCGTATGGGTAAAGGAGCTAGGGTGTATTTGGGTTCGGCTGAATTAGCAGCAGTCTGTTCGCTTTTAGGTCGTATTCCCACCGTAGCAGAATATTTAGCGATCGCCACCAAAAAAATTAATCCCTTTGCTAATGATCTCTATCGCTATCTCAACTTTGACCAAATCGAAGGTTTTCTAGAAGATGGCAGAGTTATTCCTTTAGATCAAATGCCAAGAATTGAGGATATTTTGGGAATGCCTATGTCGGTCTAAATATTACTCTTTTCTTTTAGTTCAAAAAAATTAATTGCGATTATTCTCAACAACTGGGGCAAAATTAAGACAAAATTTCCATAATGAGAATTACTGCTCTTTTAAGACGGCTTTATATTAAAATGTAAATGTAACTGACATACACCCGACGATGAATTCAGAAAGTCTAACGAGCAAAGTCCAGTAAAAATGGCGGCGCAGAAAAATCGGTAGAGTGGGAAAAGAGGATAGGGCAATGGTAAACATCCCGAATAATTAATGTCTACACATATGGACGAAGATAATACTTTTATTAAAAATATTGAGCTTAATAATATTGATCAAAGCTCACAGCCAGTTTCGGAGCAAGAGTTAGTAGCGGCTTTGAAACTGGAAAAACTCCAACTTTTAGCAGATATTGAAAAACTCAAGACTGATAAAGCCCAAATTAGTGAATTGCAATCTACCATTACCCAAATTACCCAAGAAAACCTAGCCGAATATCAAACTCGTAAACAGGAAATCAATGCCGAGATTTCAGTCTTGCAACGCAAATACGAACGGCTGCAAACCGAGATGAAAACCATCTATGCTGGGGCATCTCAAGATGTAGCGGTACGAGTTCAAGGATTTAAAGACTATTTACTCGGTAGTCTGCAAGATCTTGTGGGAACTGTGGAAAAGCTCCACCTAGTGCCCAAACCCGTAAAAATTACGGAGCCAGAAGCCAAGAAAGCCCCAGAAGTATCAACTCAGTCTTTAACAGAACAAGCATTTGCCGATCAAAAACTCAAAATCGAACAGCTTTTAGAACGTTATAGGACTCTGCCCGACTATTATGGTCCCGCTTGGAAACTACGCCGCACCTTTGAAGCTTCCCATGCCGATCGGGTCAGCAATTGGTTTTTTGCCCAAGCAGGTAGGGGTGCAGTCCGAACTATGGGGACAAGATTACAAAATATTCTCGTGGCATCGGCCTCGGTATCAATTTTGCGATCGCTATACGGAGATAAACTTCGGGTACTAATTTTGGCAACATCTCCCGAACGTCTTGGGGAATGGCGACGGGGATTTCAAGACTGTTTAGGCATCAACCGTGAAAATTTTGGTCCCGAAAAAGGTATTGTCTTATTTGAAGATCCAGATCCTTTGTGCTTAAAAGGCGATCGCCTGACGACAGAAGGACAAATGCCTTTAATTATCATTGATGAAGCCGAAGAATCGATTTCCGTGGATATGCTAAGGTTCCCTCTGTTATTAGGGTTTGGACGTGATCCGACCGCCAAGAATACTTATTTTAGAGAGCGAGATTTTTAAGAGCGAGATTTTATGGACAGCGCATATTTAGTGGTGATGGGGCTATTGGTTGCAGCCTATTTTCTTGGTTCAATTCCCACAGGCTACATCTTGGGGCGCATGGCAGGCATAGATATTCGTGAATGCGGCTCTGGTTCTACGGGAGCTACCAATGTTTGGCGCAATGTAGGCAAAGTTGCAGGGATTACGGTATTTGCGATCGATTTGCTCAAAGGATTAATCGCCGTTTTGTTAATGCGATCGCTTCTAGGGGCAGAATTTAGTAATTATTTACAGCAATTGCTTGTAGTTACGGCGGCAATGTTAGCACTACTAGGACATACTCGATCTATTTGGTTAGGGTTTAAGGGTGGAAAGGCGGTAGCCTCTGGCTTGGGAGTTTTATTGGGGCTAAATTGGCTTGTGGCGATCGCTGCTTTTGGCCTGTGGTTAGCAACTATGGCAATCTGGCGCACGGTTTCTATTAGTTCGATTTTGGCGGCGATCTCTGCTCCGATTTTAATGATTTTGACCCAATCTCCTATTTCCTACATTACATTTGCTGTGGTTGCTGGGGGCTATGTGGTTTGGCTGCATCGCTCTAATATTGAAAGGCTTCGCCAGGGGACTGAACCTTCTCTATTTTCTTCATCAAAACCTGATTAAAACAAGAGCCTAGATATTAGGTTCTATTGAACATGGTAAGCAGTAATAGTTACCTTGAGATCGCCTGAATATATTGCCTCTACCCTTGAATACTTTGCGTGAATAAACCAGATTTTTACTCTATTTCCCTGAGCAGCTGCGCTTCCAGATATGGTGTATCCTGCATTTACCATTAGTGATTCAAAATATTGGCTAGAACGAGGTTCAACTTTTGGTAAAGTTACGCCTTGAATGCAATGTTTACCTAAAGTCACAGAGAGTTAGGAAGGTGATGATCAAATCCTTGATCTGATTTATTATGGGACATTTTTGACTGTTCTATAAGATTATACTCAGAAAATGGTGTATGCCAAGAAAAGTAATTAGGTAAGGCAAACCCAAAACCAATGAATGTAGGAACTATATAGGGATAGAAATAAGGTTGATCTTCTGTTTCAGTGCCGCCAATCCTTACCGAAAATCCTGCTATCCAAAGATAAAAGCCCACATAGCAAGCATCTAAGCTGTATGTAAGTGATCTTAGATCATCAATTTTTTTGCTGATTTTCATAGACATTCCCTAACTGATTACATTCCCTAACTGATTAGAGGCTTAATTTTGCCTTAAATATGTAAATGTGCAATACTATATGATTATACATCTTTTGTCAATACTTCAACAAACTAAATGCTTAATAATCCTCTTCTCATTGGCAAAGGTATTCCGCCATTCCCTGAAATTACCGCCGCTCGGGTGGTTCCAGCCGTTACCCAGTTGTTAAGTGAGTTGGAAGTAGAATTAAAAAACTTAGAAAAAAATCTCACAGCCCTAGATATCCCGACTTGGCAAGATTTGGTCGAACCCTTGGATCAATTGGGCGATCGCTTGACATGGACATGGGGAGCAATTGGGCATTTATTAAGTGTAAAAAATAGTCCAGAACTGCGAACTGCCCAAGAGGCAATGCAGCCAGAAGTCGTCAAATTTTACAATCAACTTAGCCAAAGCATTCCCATATACCAAGCCTTCAAAAAACTACGCTCTAGTCAGGCATACCAAAACCTAGAACCCGCCCAACATCGAATTGTGGAATCTGCGATTAGAGATGCCGAACTGTCAGGAATCGGGTTAGAAGGAGAAGATCAAGAACGATTCAATGCGATCGCGATCGAACTAGCCGAACTTTCCACCAAGTTTTCTAATCATGTTCTGGATGCCACTAAAGCCTTTAGCATAATCCTAACTACCCCCGAAGAAATTGATGGCTTGCCCCCAAGTTTACTGAGTCTAGCTGCCCAAACTGCGGGAGAAGCAGGCAAGTGGAAAATTACCCTTGACTATCCTTCCTATGTGCCATTTATGCAGCACAGTACCCGCTCGGATTTGCGCGAGCAACTCTATAAAGCCTTTGTCGGTCGGGCTTCTAGTGGAGATTTAGATAATCAACCGATCATTACCCGAATTTTAGAACTGCGCCAAGCCAAAGCCAAACTGTTGGGATTCAATAGCTATGCTGAACTTAGCCTTGCTAGTAAGATGGCTCCCAATGTCGAGGCAGTGGAAAAACTCCTAGAAGAACTTCGAGTTGCTAGTTATGAAGGGGCGATCGCTGATTTAGAATCCTTAAAAATATTTTCTGGTTTGTCCGAACTGAAACCATGGGATGTGAGCTTTTGGGCAGAAAGAGCTCGAGAAGCAAAATTTGCCTATACCGATGAAGAGTTACGTCCCTATTTTCCCTTGCCACAGGTTTTAGATGGCTTGTTTAGCTTAGTTAACCGTTTATTTGGCATTACCGTTAAACCTGCAGATGGCACTGCCCCAATTTGGCATGAGGATGTGCGCTTTTTTAATATTCTTGATGGCGATCAACATATTGCCAGTTTTTATCTAGACCCCTATAGCCGTCCTGCCGAGAAGCGTGGCGGAGCATGGATGAATGACTGTGTTTGCCGTACCAAGATTGGCGGATCAATTCGTAAACCGATCGCCTACTTGATCTGTAATCAAAGTCCCCCCGTGGATGGGAAGCCTAGCCTCATGACTTTTTCAGAAGTAGAAACTCTTTTTCATGAATTTGGGCATGGATTGCAACATATGCTGACCAGAGTAGATCATGCAGGTGCGGCGGGAATTAACAATGTGGAATGGGATGCCGTGGAGTTGCCCAGTCAGTTTATGGAAAATTGGTGCTACGATCGCCCGACATTGATGGGTATGGCAAAACACTTTCTAACTGGGGAATCCTTACCCGAACATTACTATCAGAAGTTAGTAGAAGCTAAAAACTACATGACAGGCAGTTCCACTCTGCGCCAAATTCATTTCAGCCTCTTAGACCTAGAACTCCACCATCGCTATCAACCCCAAGGTTCGGAAACTCTGGCTAATGTAAGATCTCGCCTTGCCCAAACCACAACTGTAATTCCCCCAATACCCGAAGATAATTTCCTATGCAGTTTCGGACATATCTTTGCAGGAGGCTATGCCGCAGGCTACTACAGCTATAAATGGGCTGAAGTCCTTAGTGCCGATGCTTTTGCCGCTTTTGAAGATGTGGGCTTAGATAATGAACCTGCGATCGCTGCCACGGGCAAACTCTACCGAGATACAGTCCTAGCCTTGGGTGGAAGTATGCATCCATTGGAAGTATTTACCGCTTTTCGGGGACGTGAACCAATTACTACACCTTTACTTAGACATAGTGGGCTTATTAAATCAATTGACATCCTCCCCCGATAAATCGGGGGATTCCTAAGATTCACAACTTAGGTTTCTGCTTCTTCCCATTACTCCGAGTAGGTCGTTGACCAGTCCAATTATATCACGAAACCTATGCATATCAAGACTTCTACTGCAATTCATCTCATCGGTAAACCGAGAGTCTTCTTGCAGAGGAAAGATAAAGCGGCATGACTTTCTTTCAATTTGAAGCCGACTTTGTGGAATCCCTGCGCTGTGTACCCATGCAAGTAAGGTTTAAGCTGGATACCTGTGGGGTCAAAATTAAATTATCCCACTGGCATCACTTTAGCTATGCCCAAAGACAAAAACTCCCAGACTTAGCCTGCGATCGCCCTGCTGAAATCTCGGCATACAAGGAATTTCTCTTTACTCTAATTCCCAAAGATTCAGTATCACTAATTAATGTGGATCCAGTCTGGGAGGATAGCGATCGCCTTCCTCCTGAAGTCCTGCAACAAGCAGCATCATTCGATGTAAGGATTACCCTTGGTCAATGGGCGAGTCTTTCTAATTTGCAAAGATTTGCCCTAACTAAATTGAGCCGATCGCACCACGAAAACCAAAATTTTTTACCCACCCTTCAGGAATTTAACCTCATAATTTAAGTAGATTTTAAAAGCAAAATTCTGCCCCAATTTCATGTATTACCTGATACAATTAGCCAAATAAAGACAAAAAATTAGCTACTAACAGCTATAGAATTCTGGGGAGGTTGCCTTGCTAAAATCTGGTGCTTTTGCTCTTATAGACAGTGTTAAACGACAAGGTGTCAAACAACTATTTGGATACCCAGGTGGAGCAATTCTTCCTGTCTATGACGAAATTTACAAAGCAGAAGCAAGGGGAGACTTCAAGCACATTCTAGTCCGTCACGAACAAGCGGCAGTTCATGCTGCGGATGGCTATGCCCGTGCCACTGGACAAGTAGGTGTATGTGTTGCCACCTCTGGCCCTGGAGCAACTAACCTCGTAACTGGGATTGCCACGGCTCAAATGGATTCGATTCCCATAGTAGTAATTACGGGACAGGTTCCTTCCTATGCGATCGGGACAGATGCTTTCCAAGAAACAGATATATTTGGTATTACTCTCCCCATCGTTAAACATTCCTACGTTGTCCGCCGTCCCGAAGATATCGCCCGTATTGTCGCCGAAGCCTTTCACATCGCAGCTACTGGTCGCCCTGGCCCCGTGCTAATTGATATTCCTAAAGATATTGCGCAAAAAGAATTTGATTATTTACCAAAACTAGAAGTTCATCTTCGGGGTTATCAAGCGCAAACTCTCCCCGCGAATATTTCCGCCGCAGTTAAAGCATCCATTGAACTTATCCGTAATGCCCATCGTCCCTTGCTCTATGTCGGCGGTGGGGCGATTATTGCCAATGCTTTTGCTGAGATTAAACAACTAGCCGAACGATTTCAAATCCCTGTGACCTCAACCTTAATGGGTAAAGGCATATTTGATGAAAATCATCCCCTTGCCCTCGGTATGCTGGGAATGCATGGCTCTGCTTATGCTAATTATGCGGTGCAAGGCTGTGACCTTTTAATTGCCGTGGGTGCAAGGTTTGACGATCGCGTTACAGGTAGACTAGATAAATTTGCCTCCGAAGCTAAGGTGATTCATATTGATATCGATCCTGCTGAGGTCGGAAAAAACCGCTTACCTGATGTTCCCATTGTCGGAGATGTGATGCAGGTAGTAACCGAACTACTGAATGCCACAGCCTATAAAGAAGAAATCATGACCAAAACATGGTTGGATCAAATCAGCCTGTGGAAAGAAGATTATCCTTTACTTGCGCCCCATTATCCCAATCTGCTATCGCCCCAAGAAGTCATCTACGAGTTTGGTAGACAAGCACCTGAAGCTTTCTTTACAACGGATGTGGGACAGCATCAAATGTGGGCAGCCCAATTTTTGAAAAATACTCCTAGGCATTGGATTTCCAGTGCAGGACTGGGAACCATGGGCTATGGAATGCCTGCGGCGATGGGAGTAAAGATTGCTTTTCCTAATGACCAAGTAGTTTGTATTAGCGGTGATGCTAGTTTTCAGATGAACTTGCAAGAATTGGCTACCCTTGCTCAGTACGATATTAAGATCAAAGTCATAATCATTAATAATGGTTGGCAGGGCATGGTTAGACAGTGGCAAGAAGCTTTTTATGATGAACGCTATGCCTCTTCTAATATGGAAGTGGGGATGCCAGACTTTGTGAAATTAGCTGATGCCTTTGGAATAAAGGGGATGCTAGTTACCCACGAGGATGACTTACAAGCAGTTGTAGCGGAAATTTTGGCTTGCGATCGCCCAATTTTGGCAGATTTTAGAGTTAAAAGAGATGAGAACTGCTATCCCATGGTGGCTCCCGGTAAAAGTAACTCGGAAATGGTGGGTTTACCCGAACTAAAACGCATTCGCTCTGCCCTAGAACGAGAATTAGGATTAGGAACTAGAAGTTAAATTTAAGGGTTGCATAACTAAGGCTATATTGGGATCATGCCTGATTCATCATCGCTGCGGATTGTGGCTGATACTAATGTTGTGTTTGAACAGCAGCAACTGTCATTTCAACTATTTATATTTATAAAAATAAAACCCCGATTATTTTTGGGGTTTGGGGCTGCGCCCTCAAACTCCCTTAATATGATAGGTAACATCAGCAAAAATTTGGGGTCAAATTGGTAGTAATCTGTTTTAGAATCTACACTCAATTAAGTAATTAAAATATGCAAGCCATTATTATCGCTGGTGGTAAAGGTACGAGGCTTAAACCTTTAACCTTTGGGTGTCCTAAACCGATGTTACCTCTGCTGCAACGCCCGTTTTTAGAGTGGATTATTGATCGGTGCAAAGCGGTGGGAATTACTGATATTTTGGTGAATGTGCATTACCAAGCCCATCAAGTGGTTAACTATTTTGGCGGCGGCGATCGCTTTGGGGTCAAAATTCGCTATATCGAAGAATCAACTCCCCTTGATACCGCAGGTGCCATTAAGTTGGCAGAACCATATTTTACTGGTGAATCTCTAATTGTATTCAATGCTGATATTCTCACGGATTTAGATTTGACAGAATTAATCAACTTTCATGCCTCTAATCATGCTGCTGTTACCCTCGCCCTGAAGACAGTTGAAGACATTACCCCCTTTGGTTTAGTGGAGTTAGATCAAAATTTCCAAGTCTTAGCATTTCGAGAAAAACCCACGCCTGAGCAAGCTGTAGATTTTTTGGCAAAGGGTATTAATACGATTAATGCGGGAACCTACATCATTGAACCCCATATTTTTAAAGACTATCCCATAGGCGAACCATTGAGTTTTGAGCGGGCTGTATTTCCCCAAGCTTTGACTCAGGGCTTAAAAATGATGGGATTTGTCTCCGATGGTTATTGGATGGATTTAGGAACTCCGCAAAAGTATTATCAAGCACATTTAGATATTTTGCAGGATCTGATTTCCTACGATTTAGCAGCGATCGCCCACAATCCCAGTGCGGGTATATGGATTTCTAAGACTGCTGAAGTTGATCCATCGGCAAAATTAGAATCTCCTTGTTTTATTGGCGATCGCAGTTATATTCAAAGTCATGCGGTTATTCCTGCAAATACGATTATTGGAGCTAATTGTTTAGTTAATCGGGCTATTAGTTCTGGGATCTATGCCAATGGTTCGATGCTGATTTAGTTCGGCTAAATCTTCGCTAAATTACGGGCTAATCTCTTTTGTCTTTAATAACTTTGTCCCACAGACTTTGCAATATAAAGCATCAGAATCGTGCTGAGAAAATCCACATTTAGAGCAGGCTATATCTGCTAAATTGGCGGTTTTTACTAATCTTTTAAACAATTCTCCTAGTTGTACAGGAATTAAAGCAATGCCCGTTAAAATCATTAAAATTGTCATTAATTTCCCTGCGGCAGATGTAGGAGTAACATCCCCATAGCCAACTGTAGTCATTGTGAAGATGGAGAAGTAAAAAGCATCTAAAAAGGTGCCAAAGTTTTTCGGATTAACTGTATGCTCAAATTGATAAACTAAACCAGAAAAGATAAAGACGATCGCAAATAAGGTAAATATAACCTTAGCAAAAACATTAAATTCTCCATTAATTTCTGATTTGTTAGATTCTGATTTTTTAGATAAGAAGCGAAAAATCCTTAAAAATCTAAACCACCTGAGTAATCTAATATAGCTAGTATCAGCTGAGACCAAAAAGAAAGGCAATATCGCTACCAGATCAATTAAAGAATATAAGTTAAAAAAGTATTTGAATTTATTTTCAGCACACCAAAACCTTAGTAAATATTCCAGCGTAAATATATATAGGATGGAAGTATCAATAATATGAAGAATAAAACTAACTGAAGTGGGAATAGGATAGGTTTCCGCCACGAATATACCCGCAGAAATTAAAACCAACAGTGCCGTTACTAATCCAATTCCTCTACCAATTGAGGTTTCAACGTCATCTAGATAAAATGAAATCTTGGTTTTAACTTTAGGAATAAAAGCGATTGCTGAATTAAGCATTTTCTAACTATCTATCAAGTTGATTAATATTAACAAAAAAATATATTTTAATGATTTCCTTAGTGAGAAATAGTTCTGAGATTACCTGTAGTTTGGGCAAGATTTATAACTTCTTGAAAATCACATTTAGTAATATCGCCAAGTTGAATATTTTCTTCTATATTTACTAATGTTTGATTTAAAGTTACAGTATTGAGCCACAAATTAAGTTTGGTTATTTCTACAGATTCAAAAGAGCGATCGCAACCATAGATTTGAGTTTGTAAAATTTTGATCCCAATATTATGGTCCCAATCTAACTTCAAACGATCATAAATCTGCTGATACTCACCTAATAAAATATTAAATGCCATCACTAAAAAAATCCCAGATCTACATTCAGGATCATAGATTTTTAGATTTTCTAGAGTAGCTTTGCGTATTGTCCAATCATTTATTTTTACCGTAGCTTCTTGTCCTAAGTGCGAATCTAAGTGAGATTTAATTATTCTTGTAATTGATTCATAGCTTTGCCAAAGTTTACTGGGATATTTCAGCTTTTTGCGTTTAATTACGGATTGGCTTTTCAGTAAGTCCAAATCTTTATTTAGTTCTTTAAGAATATAAGCGATCGCCATTCCTGAGAGATCCTGACTAAAATCAAACCGACTTAATTCTTTAATTTGCCGACACAATTCATCACCCACAAATAGCAACTCATCTAAAATCAAATCAAACTCAAATAAACTGCTACCATAGCCAAATACCGACTGAGGAGAATTGCCATTACTCACCCACCTAAATATTGCCTTATAATTCTCCCAAATTGGTTGATCGATATAGGGATTATAAAATTGATAGGCATTCAAAATTAACTGACTGGGCAATAGTTTATGATCTTGGCAATAGGCAATAAATATAATCCGGTTTAAAAGTTTTTGAGCTTTAGCGATCGCCATTAAATTAATTGATGCTCGATCTAAATTTGGATCTAGATCTTGGGATTTACCACTAGAACTTATAAGCTGAAGCCGATAGGAAAAATCTTTGATTAACTGAACTCGGATTTTATGATACAGATTATAAAAACTATTAATACTTTCTTGAACTATTTCCTCTGATTCAGTTAATAGCTTAGATAAACGAGACTGGTCATGACTATTTGCTGCTAAACTATTTGCTGGCAATAGAGTGCGGCGACAAAGCATGAAATAAAAGTGCCTTAAATTTTCAGGGCTATTAACAATATCTTCTAAATTAAACTGCTCAAAAAATACCGATCTACGGGCATATAAGCGCATATAGCGATAATCAGTGACAATCATCCACTCGGTAGTTGGGTAATTTAACTGAGGTTTGCTCGTAATATCCCCGATAAATATCTCTACCACCACATAGTTAGCTTCGTCTCCAAAAAATCCTAGGGCTGGAGAAGGCGTAAACTCTAATTCATATATTTTACTATTTGCGGCAAATGGCGATCGATAGCCTAGGACATCTATGCATAAATCATGTAAAAACTCGGCATCAGTTACAGGATTTGGTTGATTTTCAGACTGGATATATGTGACCCATTTACTGATTTTTTGCAGGCGATCGCTCAAATTTTTAGGAAACCCAAAGGACATCATCCGTTTTTCTAGGGTTTTATAATGAAATAAGGAATAGGGCGATCGCTGGATCATATTTTTATAATTTTCTAGATAATTTTCTAGATATTTATCCAGAGGTTTATCCAGAGGTATGTACACTTAAAGTCTAAGATTTAAATCATCACTTAAACAACCACTTACTTATATATAAGAATATGCATGGACATTTACTACTAGTTGACGATGAACCCGGAGTACGGGAAGCCGTTAAAGCTTACTTAGAGGACTCTGATTTTACAGTAACTGTTGCTAGTAATGCCCGTGAAGCCTTGACCTTAATTGAGCATTTTACCCCTAGTCTTGTCATCTCTGATGTGATGATGCCCCATGTCAATGGCTATGAGTTTTTAAAGCAAATGCGTGCTGATGAAAGGTTTGCGCTTTTACCCGTCATATTTTTAACCGCAAGAGGGATGACTAGCGATCGCATTTTGGGCTATCAAGCAGGATGTGATGCCTATTTATCCAAGCCCTTCGATCCCGATGAACTAGTGGCAATTATTGAAAACCTCTTAAAACAACGGGGACTGCAATCCGCTACTCCCCCAGAAATTGCCGACTTAGCAGACCAAATTGCCGAAATCAAAGCTTTACTCAAACAAAAGCCCAATGATGGACGCATTAATGTGGCAACTAAGGTGCCAACAATTAAAATCGAATTTACCGCCAGAGAACAAAGCGTCCTCGAACTTGTAGTAGAAGGGTTAATGAATAAAGAAATAGCCAGCCGCTTGGGTACAACTATTCGGAATGTGGAAAAATACGTTAGTCGTTTATTTAATAAAACTGGAACCAGCAGTCGGACTGAGCTTGTGCGCTATGCTTTGCAAAATGGATTAGTTATTTAAAATTAAGCTGACTTTTTGCGGGTGAGCTTAAATACTACATAGCCAAGAAATGCCAAGATAATGCCAATCAAGACATACTTGGAGATTGGATCGAGATATTGCTCGACTAATTTATAATTTTGTCCCAAGGCGAACCCTGCATAGGTTAGAAGTCCTACCCATAAAGTGGTTCCTATGGTGGAATAAACTAAAAATGGCACAATGTGGATATTACTTAACCCCGCAGGAATAGAAATTAAAGTTCTCACTCCAGGTACCAGTCGACAAAGTAGTACGGCTTTATGACCATGATTGTCAAACCAAGTTTTAGACTTTGATATATCTTCTCCAGAAATTCCCAACCACCGACCATAGCGATCGCAAAATTTTTTTAATCTTTCTTCTCCTAATATTTTGCCCGCATAATACCAAGGCAAAGCCCCCAAGATAGTTCCTACGACTCCAGCTAAAACTACAAGGAAAAAATTCATCTTGCCCTGAGCTACCACAAATCCCCCTAAAGGCATGATTAACTCAGATGGAATCGGCGGAAATAAATTCTCTAAAAACATCAAAAAGCCAATTCCTAAATATCCAAGGGAATATATAGTGTCTGTGATCCATGCAACCATAATCAGTTCAGTTTATTAAATGTTAAATGTAGATCAAACCTAATGGGATGTTAGGTGTGTTGAGTGTCAATTTTGTGTATGTTCTTTGCTAGGATTCAGCTTAGGAGTCTGTTTAAAAGACTATTTACAAAGACTGTAAAACCCATGACTAATGCCGACAATTTTAGCAGTCTATTTTCCGAAGCAGAACAAGCATGGAACTTAGAAAATTTGTATGCAGACCTAGAGCAAGTAAATCATAAACCACTTAAGCCCTTGGAAAAAGCCTGTTTACGTGGATTACTTTGCCGCTATCGCCCAGGACAGTTAGCATTCAAATTTAATTGGACATCGGGCGCATTAAGGGTTGAACTAAATAAAGGTTTATATCGATATATTGAAGAATTAACTAACCATCCGAGCAATACTTTGAAATGGGAACTAGTGGGAGATTGGCTCGCTGAAAAAGGCTATAAAAAACTAGAATCCCAGAGGGACGAGGAGCAAAATACTAACCAAGATTGGGGCGAGGCTCCAGAAATTAGGGCATTATTAGGGCGAGAAGTAGAAATTCAAAATCTCAAGCTATCTATTGTGGGCGATCGCTGTCGAGAAATATGTCTATGGGGTATGGGTGGTATTGGTAAAACTGCCCTTGCGGTTAAACTAGCCGAACAAATTCACAGTGATTTTGACTATTTAATTTGGCGATCGCTTAAATATATTCCTCCTCTCAGTCAATTTCTAGCTGATTTATGTCGATTCTTACCAAATTCTGCGGTCAAAGTTGATGAACTATCGCAATTTATTGATATTTTGAAAACCCATCGCTGCTTAGTCATTATTGATGACTTTGAAACCATCCTTCAAGATGGGGAATTAGTAGGTAGTTATCGCCAAGGCTATGAAGGCTATGGCAACTTTTTAGAACGGGTCGGAGCCGAGAGACATCAAAGCTGTGTCATGGTGATTAGTCGTGAGCAACCCAAACAGATTTCTATCCTCCAAGGTGATACCCTCCCTGTCAGGTCATTTAAACTTCAAGGCTTAAAAAAATTAGGAGCGATCGCCTTACTCCAAACTAAAGGTTTTTCAGGGAAAGAAGGTGGAGTTGAACAACTAATTCAACAATATCGGGGGAATCCATCCGCCTTAAAAATCGTGGCGACCACTATTAATGAACTATTTAATCGTAATGTTTCGGCATTCTTAAAGCAAACCGCTTTAGTCTTAGGAGATGTGCTGCAAACTTTACTCTATGAGCAGTTTGAGCGACTTTCAAATTTAGAAAAAGATGTAATTTACTGGCTCGCAATCAAACGTCGTCCGACCTCAGTGGCCGATCTTAGGGCAGATCTACCTAGTTCGGGATCGGAATTATTGGCAGCTTTGGAATCTTTACGCTGGCGATCGCTAATTGAAAAAATCGAAGAAAAGGAAGAGGTTTTATTCTTATTAGAACCAGTATTAAGCAAATATGTAAATAAAAAATTTGTCGAGCAAGTATCTCAGGAAATAGAAGCGATCGCCAAAGAGCAAAATCTATTAAAAATTAAGCTGTTAAGCAGTCATAGCTTAGTTGAAGACCTAGCCCCTGAGGCAGTTAGAGCCGTGCAGATTCGCATGACCTTAAAACCCATAAAAGATACCCTTGTCAGATGTTCCCAAAATATTGACCTCAGCCAAGTTTTATCGAAATCCTTTGTCAAAAATGAATTTTTAGAGGCAAACTTGACCCTGCTCGGTCTATGGCTATAAAAAAAGCAGCCCTTTTACAGAACTGCCTTATTTGACTTAACTAGCCGTATGGATTTAGAAAGTGAAGCTGGTTCTTAATACTCCAACAAACACAGGGTCATTGGCTACAGTACCAGCAGATAAAGGATTAAGGATTGTAATTAAACCAGGGGTTACAGAAATATTCTTGCTCAACTGGAAGCGGTAGAAGGCTTCAAGGTGATAAGGACTTTGGAACCCAGTTAGTCGTGAATCTCGAACAGTTCCACCTGTTACGTGTGGTTGTTGACCAAAGGCAAGAGTAGCTTGACTGCCTTGGAGGAATAGATCCTTGAAGGTAACAGAAGTTAACCAACTAAGAATATCAGCAGTTTCACCATTACCAACCGAACGGGTATTAGCATAGCTGAATCTACCATTTAAGCTAATTTTTGGACTTAGATCGAAGTTGGCAAAGAAACCATATCTGTTACTATTTGCTGCGGTGGAACCTAGTCCAAATAAAGGGGAATTAGCTGCCGCTGTACCAGTACCACCTGCTAAAGCAAGACCACCACCGACACCTGTAGCTCCTATTGTACCAGAAGGATCGAAACCACGTTGGTACACAAAGCTTAAGGTCAGAGGTTTAATTGGAGCAAATAGAATTTGAGCACTGGCAGAGTAACCGCCACCAAATAAACCGCCATTAGCACCAGGATTAGCTGCAGCACTACCAGCTGCAGGAGTAGCAGTATTGTTAGCACTATCAGCTAGGTATGCAAGGTTAAAGGCAAACTGATCGTTAAGCTTAAATCTTACGCCTGCACCTGCACCTTCTTGTCCACGGAATACTAATGGATCGCGGCGGGCAAAGCGAGAAATAGAACCACTCTCAGCGCTTGCTAAGTCAGGGTTAACTACATCTAAAACATCTTCGATGTTAACTCTAGTTCCTACAACAACGTTAACTTCTTTACTTACAGGGAAACGATAGAAGAGTCTCTCAAGCTCAAAGGTATTATTTGTATTTTCATCAAAAGCTAACCGAGTTAAGTTAGGATTTTGACCAGCTCCATTATTTTGGTTGTTGGCAGCTTGCAAGCGGATGAATAATAAATCTCTGCCATAAAAGCTAGTGTTGAAGTTTAAGCGAGCTCGACCAGCAAGAGTGATGTTTTTAGTATTAGGACTAGTAGGTGTAGGATTTCCATCTGCTCCGAATGTAGTACGCAGTGCGGCATCGTTGCCGAAGCCACCTGCAGCATTAAAAATAACGCTACCAGTTAACTTAGTAGTTGTAGAAAACTGTTGAGCTTCTAAGGTTGCGGTCTTGGCTTCTAGAGCGGTTACGCGTCCTTTAAGGGCTGCTAGTTCGGCTGCAAACTCTTCTTGAAGTTTTTGCAAAGTTGCTAGGTCTTCTTTGCCAACTTTATCGGCTAGACCAGAAGAAATTAGCTCGTTGATTTTATCTAAGCAAGCGTTTAATCCGGCGGCAAACTCGTAACGGCTGGTGGCACGGTTTCCACGGAATGTTCCATTTGGAAAACCTGCAATACAACCATAACGTTCTACCAAGGATTGCAGTGCGGTGAATGCCCATTCGGTGGGTTGGACATCACTAAATTGAGATACGGATGTAACTTGAGCGTTGGTGTTTTGTAATGTTGCTGGGTTAGCAATCAAAGCATCGCGATTCATGTTTTGAACCACTTGAGTGCCGCTTTGTGGTTCAGCAGATACCGCTGAAACTCCTAAAATTGATGATGTAGCGATCGCTGCTACTAGAAAACCTAATTTAGATTTAGACATTTGAGAATTCCTCACGTTTCGGTTAAGTTGTAGATGTTTAACTAAGCTAAACGCTAAACATACTGCTGATTATACTTAAAATGTAAAAGCATTTAGTATTGTCTCACATAGTTCACTTTGAACATAGTCACATTCTACATTCATAAAGACAGAATTGAGTAAATATTTTGGTAAAGAACAGGTTAAACTTTTTTTCAAGGTCACAATAATTTACCTCAAAAGCTTTAGCAATGAGTTTCCATCACACATCTATTAAAACCGCAGATATTTTTAAGGCGATCGCTTTCTATGAGGCTCTGGGATTTACCATAGAAACTCGATTTACGACAGGAATTACTCTTGCTTGCTGGATGATCGGAGCAAACACAAGGCTAGAACTAATGCAAGTGCCTGAACCTCAACCCACTGTAAATGGCTTTGCCGAAGAGAGCTATGTGGGCTACTATCATCTGTCATTTGAAGTGGAGAATCTAGAAAAATACTTACAAGATTTACTCACAAAATTAGGTAAGCTCAAACTATTACTGCCCCCTAGAAACCAAGAAATCGGCGATCTCCTTTATAAAGTGGCTTTTATTGCCGACCCTGATGGGTTACCCATTGAGTTAATGCAGCCATACTAAATCTGCTTAATTAATCTGCTTATTTATCTTTCCTCTGCAAGAAGACCCTCGCTTTAGCGATGGGATGAATTGCAGTAACTATTCAACTGATTCAGGGCTATCTTGATCCTGAATGTACTTTTTAAGTATATCAACA
>VYKS01000399.1_pt1 | contig 23289 bp, 18 predicted proteins | sample 5114511 | NCBI WGS metagenome assembly VYKS01 (sample SAMN12291795, study PRJNA351875) | freshwater metagenome | isolation source: freshwater lake | place: USA: Michigan, Gull Lake | collected 2011-07-05 | reverse complement strand
CGAGTAGGCTTTTTCCATGTCTCACATTTTAGCATATATTTGGTAAATGCGCTAGTATTTAACGGTAAAGCCGTCGTAGAACGACGGGGTTTCAGACCCAAAATTTTCGATGAACAATAATTCCCCGAATACCAATGGTAAGCTAAACGGCTTTTACTTCGGATCACCGATATAGACTCCAAAAGGGTTATAGCTATTGGATCATGCAGGTTAAGCGCCGTTTAGCTTATCAGCCGCTTTAACAACCCGTAGCGCACCATCACGAAATAAACAGCGTCCTAAACCTTGACCTTGGTAAGAAGTATCTACTGCCAATCGTGCCAAAATTACCACTGGAATTGGGTTAGGCATATTCCGCCGAAATTTACCATTAGCTGATTGTATACTAATCGCCCCGGAAGCAAGGGCGTAATACCCAACTACCCTATTGTCAACGCAGGTAACAAAAGTTCTAGTTGCACCACTGGCTTGATTAGCATAAGCTCGACGCTTCAACCAATCATCAAGAGAAGTAATTCCACAGGAAAAATCAGTGATTGAGTGATAACTAGCCAGAGGTTCAGGTGGTGTCAAATTCATTCCTTCTCCCAAGGTGCGATCATCTGCATGGTTTTGCGTAAACGTTCATTAGGTTGAGGTGGTGCATCTAGAAGTGCGATAAATTCTGCATAAGTCTCTGGACTAGCCCAAAAAATAGTACGTTCGAGCAAAGTTTCCTCCGCAGCATTCCGCGCGGCTTCCAAAATAAAATCAGTTCTATTCTTACCTTGCACTTTGGCTGCCATATCGATCAAATTGCGTTCTTCTGGCTTAATTCGCAAATTTAGGGTATTACGCGGAGTCTTACTTTTTGTTTTACTACTCATAAGATGGGTGTGTAATTCCAAACTTAATTATTTTAACATAATGTAGTGACAACGACATTACACTATGTATGTACGATACGATACCCAGATTTTTCAGAGAGATGAGCATCATTTGATGAAAGTCTAGGCTTCAAACCTTTCCATTATAACTGATAGGTAAAAGGTATGTCAGCGAAGTAACACACCTTTATTAGTGTTGGTTTTTGTTGTTTCATCTGCATAGCAGCGTCGAAGACTACTCAACCTACCAGATCGGCGCTCGCACTACGCATTGCTGTAGGCATCGCACTAGAGGGAGAATGGGTTTACCCTTTCAATGTTTTCAAGTAAGATCAGTAAGTATTTAAACAAGCATAATTCTCATGAGACAACGAATTTATGAAGGAACTTGGGAAGAAATCGCCGTCTGTGCTTCTGAATTAAAAGGAAGAAAAGTAAGGCTCATCGTACTGGATGCCATTTCAGGCGAGGAAAAGACACCCCCTAGTAACTCCCTAGCTGAGGTCCTTAAGGGAAAAGTGGGTATCATTGAAGGAGCTTCCCCAGATCTTTCTACCCAAACAGGAGAAAATTTTGCGGAATTAATGCAGGAAAAACAGCTAAAAAGAGAGGAATTATCTTGATTTTGTGTGATGCTTCTGCGCTTATTGCCTTACTGAGTCGAAATGACAATAACCATCAACGCTGTAAAGTGTGTCACTAAAGTAACACACCTTAAATAAAATATTGTTGGGTTTCGTTGCCTCAAACCAACCTACCAGATCGGCGATCGCTTATCACAAAAATTGCTATTATAGAAACTATTGATATTAGGGGTAATCATAATGACACAGTTAACTGAGGAACGAAAACAAGAGATTATTACTGAAGTTTTAGCATAGCCTTTTTTAAATAGTCCCAAGTTTGTTGATGTTCGGAAGCATCTTCATCTTCGCTTAACCAAGAGTCTAAAAGATTAATCGCTGCTTGATTTTTTTGAGCTTGTTCTGGGTTAATAATCGCTGAAGTTGTTGATGGAATTGTTTGTCGAAATTGGCGCAGTGTTTCTAGTAGTTCTGTCCAATATTCTCTGGGGGTTGCTTCTATTTCAGAGATTAGCAATTCGAGGGAGATTGGCGATCGCTTGGAAGAATTTACCACAGATACCACTCACAAATTAAAGGCTATCTTTCAATTCTAATTGATCTAAGCAGAAAACAAATAAGCTCTCCTGATGACTGATAGATAAAAGGTATGTCACTAAAGTAACACACCTTAAATAGTGTTGGGTTTCGTTACCTCAACCCAACCTACCAGATCGGCGTACTGCTACGCAGTGCCTTCGGCATCGCACTAAAATATCAGGGGATTGCACTAGCTTTGGCTGAACAGGGTTATCTGTTGTGCTAATGTGTTTAAGTATGCTTCCACGACAATTTCTATGTTTGCTTCGCTTGCTGACTGCAAACTCTGAATAGCTTGTCCCATGTTTTTGTCAGTGAAAGTCAGTGAGTTGACCAGATTTTGGAGAGAGTTTTCAAGGGTATTCATTACAGAAGAAAGCTGTTGCATAATTTGTACAGCATGATTTGTCTCAAATACCTGATGAGAAAGACTGTTAGACTGTTGGGTGAGATCACTAATGTCTTGTTCAACTGTTTTCTGCCTCACGATTAAATTTACTAACTCCTCTGATGCCCAACCCAAAGGACCCAGAATTGTTATTAGTATATTATGCCTTACTATAATCGTTGTTCGTTCGTTTTCCTTGCTGTTTAGGAGACTTTTTAATGTTGCTAATTGACTGTTTAACTGGTTTGCGTTGGCATTTAATATTTGTTCATCGGCGAGAATAGTATTGCGATAATCTGACATATTACTAAAAGCTTTGTAATTTGTTTGAATAACATCTTTTAGAGTAGCCGAGAGTTTATTTAATATGTCAAGTATGACTAAAGGGGCTGACTTGTCTCCAGTTTTCCATGCAATTAATCTACGGTTTAAATCAGGTTTCACAGTCTCATATTGCTGTACAAAACTCTGGATTGTTCCAATATCATTTTGTAATTGAGGTTTATAAGTCTGTGAAAAATTGGCAGTATGTTGCTTAATGATTGATGTACTTTCGGGCAAATTCTTATCTTCAGAAATCGTCCTTGCATAATTGTCAATTTGGTCAATTAGATTCTCGATCATTTTTTCTCCTTTTTGTTATAGCGTTTCCTGTTTGCACGAGGTACATTATCGATGGTAAAAAGCTTAATCAGCAAAGGTTTGATTGTGCCACACAGGTGTGAGAAACGCTATATTTTACGAGTGCTTAAGATATAGGTGAGTAAAAATAAGCCGAGATCATCTACAAAGTTTATGAACTCGGCTGGGGTATTACTTCCTAGACTTCAGATTTAGGCTGCTTTCGGTAGCTTATCTAGGATAGCAGTAAGGCTAACAGGATTTCCGTTGGCATCCTTCGGGGTTTCTACTTTCACACCTGTCATTTGATTTTGAATCGTCTCTATACTCTGATCCACTGCATTCCATTGACCGTATGCAATATTGAGATAAGCTTGTACGGTAATGGGTAGCTGACTATATTTATCGGCACTTTCAAGAGATGAAGAAACTTGTCCCAGATTTTGACTAAGAAACTCCCAAGCATTGTACATATTGTTGACCTCATTAGAGGCATTTTGTGCTAAGTTATTGAGAGGATTTAAAGATGATTTCAACCCAGTCAGAAAGATAACACTGTCTTTCAACTGTTGTTTTTGTTGCAGTAACTTGGACTTGGTTGAGAGGAAGTTTGCAAGAATAACAGAAGAAGCCGTTAGTCCCCCTACACCAACAACAACAACACCTACGCCAACGCCTATAAGAGTAGTTGATGCTCCACCAGTAAATGGCGTTCCAATAGCACCTATTGCAATCATTATACCTCCACCAATAACAGTTAGACCACTTAATGCGACTCCGACGGATGCTCCTGCAATTTTGCCATCAAGGTCAGATAATTGGTCATTAAGAGAAGCTAAGGCACCACCATCACCGTCTGTTCCTTGGATTAATGTCGTTGCTTGGGTTATTGCTGTATTGAAATTAGAGATATCCCCATTGAGTTTAGTTCTAAATTTGCCTATTTCGTCGGCGACCTTCTTGGCACTAGCAGTCTTAAGATCAACATCATTTTTTAACTGATTAATAAGTGCTAAGGCATCAGTTCTTCCCTGAGTGCTACCATTCTTCCAATCATCCAGTCTTCGGATTATTAGGGGTTGAAAACCCTTAAATTGTTGGGAATAGGCACGAGTTTCACTGATGACACCAATAATCATCGGTTGAACTGTATTCAAATAGTAGCCCGCATTTCCTCTGGCAATGGTCAGATTACCATTAATATCTGGAAAGTTTTTTAAGGTATCTGTGTCAGGTATCACAAAACTTGGTTGTTGCATTATCTGGGTGCAATAACCTTGTACAACCAACCCAGATGATGCGGAAGCTTGAACTTTACTGTTTAGCTTTTCGATATCCGAGTTCTCAGCGGTTGCTGCATTATGGATTAATCTTAGAGTAGTCATTGTTTCTCCTTGTTTGAAATACAAATTTTTAGTTGATATCGGATTTAAGCTGCATTAGGGACTGTAGTGACATCCTTAATATCTTGCGTGGAAACACTGGTCAAAGTTTGTGCCACATTTTTTACGCTGTCAGCGACAGAACTCCAAGCACTTGCAGCCACAGTAAGTGATGTCTCGATATAAGCAACATCACTTAGGTCTGCCCCCGCAATAATTTCCTTGAAATCTGCGATACCTTTTAGGGTAGTTGCCCATTCAGTGTTGAGATCATTGACACTTTCTTCAAGATAATTTACTGCTTCTATCAGGGGTTGGATTTGACCTTTCACATGCTGAAGGATAACAACAGTTGCATTAAGCTCTGCTACTTCAATGTAGAGATTTGCCAGTTTTTTATTGTTGCTTACCAGTTTTTCTGATAATCCTGTTAGCCCAACCGCACCACTAGCAGTCAAGGCAAAACCTGACAGAATAACTGATGTTGCATTCACATTTGCTGGCAGTGTCGCCAACGCCCCGACTCCAATAACAATAATCCCTCCAGTTAAAGCTAAGGCTGATATAACAACTCCTGCGATGTCACCCTTGATTGCTTGCTGAACTTCTTCAATCTCGCGCTTCTTCTTGCTTAATTCGCCAGTATCAGTTCCAATTTCCTCATCTGCTTCATCCATTATTTTCTGGAGATTTTCAGCGTTTGTTTTGACGTGCTGTTGATAATCCTCAATATTTTCTGCGAGGTTACGGGCAAAAGTCAGTTGTCTTCGTGCATCAATTTCCAACTGGGTTAGCAGAGCGATGATTTGTTTTTTTGCCTCCTCACGAGTAGATTCGTTTACGAACTCTGGGAGCAGATCAATAATACTCTTGGAAAAAGTTGAATATTGTACTGCATATCCGTTAATTCTTGAAATTGCGCCTATCAGGGAAGATGTTATTGTATTTAGGTAATTATTCGCATTATGTTTAGCTTCCTTTTCTTCCTTATTTAAGTTGTTGATGATTGATTTGATCTTTTCGCTTTCAGTATCACTAACAACAAAATCTGCCTGCCGTAGAACAAGCGAGGAATATATTTGGGTTGTCAGCATGGCAGTGCTAATTTTAGACAACCCTTCAGTCATTCCCGTCGGAGCAATGGGATTTCTCCGTGGTTGTGTAAGGGTTAATATATTGTTAACCTTCATCATCATTAGAAGTCTCCTTTATTTAGTGAGTTGGGCTAAAAGTGATTTGTTTAATCACCTTTGATACCAGAATAAGTTTTATTTTTGCTGATGGCAATCTCTAAAACTAATACTTTTCTAATAGGTTTTTTGGTGCAGAATATTAACTTTTATATGAGATTTATATGAGATTTATATTAGATTTAAAGGGTCACTTTATGGTATAATGCCCTAAACCTTGAAGTAGAACAGATGAATTAATCAGGCAGATTTAAGAGATTAAACCCGATTTACCTTAACTAGAATGAGTAAAACCCTTTTATATGCTGATTTGTTGCGATTTCAGGGATTTATTGCTGGATTTATTCAAGGAAAGCCTAAAAAACGCCCGCTTTTCCCAGAAAATCAAGAGATGCGATCGCCCTCAAAGATGAAACCAGATGCTATTCAGTCGTAATCTCCAAAAATATCCCACTCTCTCGGATGTAGCATCTTTGAAGTATGGATGTTAGATGAATTGGGCAAAAACTCTACAGATGGTGTTACTACAAACCTTGTACCCCTACAGATAGGGTATTTTTTTGAGCGGGTCTAATTTTTCCTGTAATATTAGATTTTTTTTAACTTTAAAGGGTCACTTTATGGTACAGTGACCTAATTTTTTAAGCAGAACTAATGAATTAATCGGGCGGCTAAAATCCTCAAAACCCTTTTAAAATCTGACTTATAGCGGTTTCAGGGGATGAAAAGAAGCAAAAAAGCGATCGCTATTCCTCAGAACAACACAGCGATCGCCTAACTTGTAACTATCACAAGCAACATTATCGAAAATTTGGGTTAAAACCCCGTCGTTTTACGACGGCTTTAAGCTACAATGGAAAAAGCGATAACCAAGCTAAAAACTGAACCTTGACTTAAGCAATTAAGCGTTTTTCGCTATCTGCGTCAACCCCATTGACGCGACCACCCTAAAAAAGTGGCGTGGTGAGGAATCGCCGTCCGTTTTACGGCGGCGAGGATGTCAATGGAGGGCTGATAATTCTTCCCGAAGAATGCGGCGTAAATCGGACTGAGTGAGCGATCGCTCATCAGGAGATTGGATATATTGTTTTAAAACCTCATTAATTAGGGTTTGATAGCCCATTCCTGCGGTTTCAGCCTGTTCTCGAAAATAAGCTAGAATCTCATCATCTAGATAAATGGTAATGCGTGTTTTTCCCTTAGAGGAAATGAGCGCCCCTCGTTTTCCTTTAGAAAAATCATATTCCTTTCTCATAAGTTTTTCTCTCTTGTTTTGTGGCACGACGAGCAGAAATCAAGCGAATGACTTCACCCCGCAAAGTATAAATAACCACTAATAGTGATCCCATGTTTCCCATCCCCACTGCAATAAAACGTTCTTCTGTCACACAATCGGGATCAAGATCATGAATAGCGAGGGGATCAAAAAACACCATTTCAGCTTCTGCAAAGGAAACACGGTGCTTTTGCCAGTTGGTTTTTGCTTTTCTGGGATCATATTCAAATGTCATACATACATTATATGTATCTTAGAAGGTTGAGTCAAGCTCAAAACCCCTTCAGAGAGTTGTGGTAATGGTTATTAACCTCAAAAAAGCGATCGCTTTTTCCCGATCAAATATAATCTAGGTAGAAAATTGCCGAAAAATCGCTATGCTCAACGGGTACAAAATTATTGATGCTGATTCCCATGTCATTGAACCCCCCGCAATGTGGGGCCAATACCTAGAACCTAAATTTAGGGAATTTGCTCCTTCTGCTGACATGAAAATCAAAGGAGAACCGATTAGTCAAAAAATCTCCCCACAAGTCCAAGCAGAAGGGAATAAGCAGATGATGCAAGCTCATCCCCACGCTTATCTCAACCGCTATAACCCAGAGTCCCATGTTCAAGCAATGGTACAAATGGGGGTAGATAGGGCCTTTATTTATCCTACTTACGGACTATGGTTATTTGCCATTGATAGCCTACCCGCCGAAGTGATGGGGGCTTTTGTCCGTGCCTATAATAGATGGTTATCAGAAGAATATTGTAGCTATGACCCGGCTAGACTGAAAGGAGTCGCTGCAGTCAATCAACATGATCCCGAAGATATGGTCAAAGAGCTACACCGCAGCGCAAACTTGGGCTGGAAGGCGGTTTTTTTGCGCCCTAACCCCGTTAAAGGCAGAATTTTGAGCGATCCAGCCTATGAACCCTTTTGGGCGGCCTGCGAGGATTTAGACATGGCTGTAGGAATTCATGAAGGCACTCATAGCCGCTTACCCACCACTGGTGCAGAGCGATTTAATAGTCGGTTTGCGCTTCATGCTTGTTCTCACCCGATGGAACAAATGATGGCACTATTAGCCTTAATTGAAGGGGGGGTGTTAGAACGTCATCCGAGGCTGAGGGTGGCGTTTCTAGAATCAGGGTGTGGTTGGCTTCCCTATTGGTTATGGAAGCTTGACGAAGAATACAAAAATTTACATTGGGAAGTCCAAGATCGGGTAAAATTACTACCATCGGAATATTTTCGCCGTCAATGTTACATTGCGGTGGAACCTTCTGAACCCTATTTGCCTCAGGTCATTGACTTTATCGGTTCTGATAACTTAATCTTCGGGTCTGATTATCCTCACATGGATCATCAGGCTGATGGGGTAAAAAAAGTTATAGGACTTGAAGACAACTTATCTGAGGAGATAGTCAGAAAAATCGTTTGGGAAAATCCTCAGCGATTTTATGGTTTAGCATCTTAAAGAACTTTTTTTACGGAGTTTAGCCCTCATTTAGCGTCTCTATTGTTTCAACAAATCTTCAAATCAAAGGAGTTTCTGCTCATGATTACATCTCAAAGTCTCAAGCAATTACACAGCTTTGTTGTTAGTACCGATACCAATTCAGATGGGGGAAAGACTACACATAACTATTATAATCGACTTCTAAAACAGTGCAAAAAATTGGCTCAACTCGTAGCTATTTCTTGGCTAAAACATGAAAATGCCGAACAAATACGGCGGATATTTCTCGACTTTAAGAACAATGATTTTGAAGGCCAAAGTCAGACTTATATAAATATGGTAAAGTTACTAACAGGACAAAGAAAAGATTTGTTAGAACCTTGGTTTCCCAATGATGGTTTTAAAGCAATTTTTGATCAGGAAGAAATCAAGTATTTTCTCATCCAAGTCAAATGGGATACCTTTGAAGGAAGTCTCCAAGAAATTCCTCAACCTTCTGTTAAACAAGAAGGGCCTTACTTTATTATGACATTGCCCTATCCTCCTAAACCCAGTGCCGAGAATATTAATTTCGATAAGCCCCCAGAAGAACTCGAAAAATGGTTAAAAAGCCCCGTAAATATGAGTGATCCAAACCAAATAATTACGGATCCATTTCCACCAGTTCCTTATCTTCCCACAACTTGTACCTAATTAAATACCGATCACAAGACCTAGCCTAGCCATAGAATAAGTGTTAAACTTTTACCATGGGCTTATACTATGGCTTACTGGGTTAAAATATTATGGTGACTAACTATCAGATCCTTGAAAAAATATATGAAAGTAGCAAAACGTTAGTTTATCGAGGAACTACACAGCCAGATAATCAACCTACTATTCTGAAAATTCTTAAAGAAAATTATCCAAGTTTTTCAGACCTTACACGCTACAAACAGGAATATGAAATTACTTCCTCTTTAAAGGTAGATAATACCATTAAGTCCTATGATTTACAAAGACATGAGAATAGTTTCGTCATGTTTTTGGAAGATTTTGGTGGGCAATCTTTAGATTTATTATTATCTCAATGTCAATTAAGTCCAGAAGAATTTTTAACCATTGCCATTCAGATAACAGAGGGATTAGCGGCCATTCATAATGCTAATATTATTCACAAAGATATTAATCCATCTAACATTGTTTATAATCGGCAAACTCAAAAAATTAAAATTATTGATTTTGGAATTGCTACTCATTTATCTCAAGAAATTCAAGCCTTTTGTTCTCCCTATCAATTAGAAGGAACATTAGCTTATATTGCCCCAGAACAAACCGGAAGAATGAATAGAAAACTCGATTATCGGAGTGATTTTTATAGTCTGGGGGTAACTTTTTATGAACTTTTAACTAATAAACGTCCATTTGAAACAACTGACCCAATGGAGTTAGTTCATTGCCATATCGCACAACATCCCTTACCCCCTCATGAAATCACTTCAGATATTTCCTTAGCAATTTCTAATATAGTTATCAAATTATTAGCGAAAACGCCAGAAGAAAGATATCAAAGTGCTTGGGGAATCAAAGCAGATTTAGAAACCTGCTTGAACCAGTTACAGTCTCAAGGACAAATATTGCCCTTTTCTCTCGGAAAACTGGAGATTTTTGAAAAGTTTCAGATTCCCCAAAAACTTTATGGTCGAGAACAAGAAATTACTCAACTGTTGACAACATTTGAGCGAGTTATTCAGGGAACAAAAGAAATAATTCTCATTTCTGGTTATTCAGGTATTGGCAAGACTGCTTTAGTCAATGAAATTCACAAACCGATTACAGAACAAAAAGGCCAGTTTATTCGGGGTAAATTTGAGCAATTACAGGGAGACATACCTTATTCAGCGATTGCTAAAGCTTTTCAAGACTTAATATATACAGTTTTGAGTGAACCGGAAGTTATTCTACAAAACTGGAAAACAAAATTGTTAGAAGCTTTAGATGGTAATGGACAAATTATTATTGAGATAATCCCCGAAGTTGCCAAAATCATTGGACAACAGCATCCCGTTGAAACACTTAGTAAAACTGAAAATCAAAATCGATTTCATAGAGTATTTAAAAGATTTATAAATGTCTTTTTAACAAAAGAGCATCCATTAGTTATTTTTATTGATGATTTACAATGGGCAGATTTACCTTCTTTGAATTTAATTGAACAATTAATTTCAGATTCAGATATTCAATATTGTCTCTTGATAGGGGCCTATCGAGATAATGAAGTCAGTTCAACTCATCCATTAAGACGGACTTTAGAAAAAATTCAGCAAGCAAAAGTCACAATTAACCAAATTATCCTTAAACACCTCAAAATAAATCATGTTAATCAATTAATTGCTGATACCCTGATTTGTTCAACAGAATTGACAAAACCTTTAGCTAAATTAATTTTCAAAAAAACAAATGGAAATCCTTTTTTCCTCAGTCAACTTCTCTATTCCTTATACCAAGAAAAGTTATTAAGATTTAACATCGGTCAATCTTTTTTAAACTCAGAAGATAATCCCCAAGGTTATTGGCAATGGGATATAAAACAAATTGAAAAGGTATCCCTCACCGATAATGTCATTGAATTGATGGTCAATAAAATCAAAGAAATAGATTATCAAACTCAACAGGTTCTCAAATTAGCTGCTTGTATTGGCTATGAATTTAACTTAAAAATTCTGGCTCTGATCAGCCAGAAATCTCAAATTCTCACGGCTAGAGAATTACAGTCTGCCCTTGATATGGGCTTGATTATTCCCCTAGACAATAACTATAAAGTTCCTTTGCTGTTAGATTTAGAAGAATTATCAAACAACCGGGCTGAAAATTCTTTATCTGTCTGTTATAAATTTTTACATGATCGAGTACAACAAGCTTCTTATTCTCTTATCTCCGAGGAAGAAAAAAGAGAAGTTCATCTAGAGATTGGCCGTCTCCTCCTCAAAAATATTCAAGAAGATGATTTACACAATCACCTTTTTGATATTGTTAATCACTTTAATAAGGGAGCTACTTTAATCACTAAACAATCAGAAAAAAATGAGTTAGCTAAATTAAATCTTCAAGCAGCGAAAAAAGCAAAAGCTTCAACCGCTTATGGAGTTGCCTTAAGATTTTTAGAAGCAAGTTTAGCGTTGTTAGGGAATAATAGCTGGAAAAATCACTATCAGTTAACGTTAGAAATTCAGATAGAATTGTTAGAAACTCTCTACCAGAATACACAGTGGGAGCGAATGAAAGAGCTATCTACAGATGTTTTAGAAAAAGTGACTAACATTTTTGATAGAGTCAAAATTTATGAACTAGAAATCTTGTCCTATTACGCTCAATTTCGGCCAGATATAGCTATTAATGTCGCACTTATTGCTTTAGAACAATTGGGAATCAAGCTTGACCAAAATCAAAAAGGTGTCACTGAGAGAAAAATCAAAAACAAAATTAAGCAACAAACCAAATCCTTGAAATTACTATTACAAGATAAAAAAGTTGAAGACTTAGTTGACTTACCGAAAATGACCGATCCTTATAAACTTGCCGCTATTTCAGTAATGCAAAAGGTTACAACTGCTTTAGCGACAACAAATTTTGCATTATTTGTTGAAGTTGTATTAATTCAGCTTAATTTTTGCCTTAATTATAACAATCCTTCTCAGGCCGCCGCTACTTATAGTCTCTATGGAGTGCTTTTATGTGGAACTATAGAAGACTTTGATTTTGGTTATCAGTTTGGAAAACTATCTATGGCCTTCTTAGAAAAGGATAATATAACGCAAATAGAGGCTTTTATTATTCATGAGTATTATGGTTTTATTATGTATTGGAAAGAGCATATTAATCAAAAAATAATCTTAGAAGACTTACTGAATAGTTTACAAAAACTTGTCAATGTGGGGAATAATGAATATGTTTCTTACCTGGCTTTAGATTATTGCTTAATCAAATTTTTCGGAGGAGGTAATTTAAAAGAATTAGAGCAAGATTATTACAAATGTAGCCAATTAATTCAATCTCTCAAACTTGATTATTCTCGTAACTATACAGAAATATGCAGCAATATGGTTGTTAATTTGATCGGTATTGATCGACCTAAATATTTTATTTTAATTGGTCAATCCCAAGATCAAGAAGCACAGTATATAGAAGATTTTACCAAAAATAATCATCAATGGTTGTTGTTTATTTACTATTTTGGCAAAATGTTTATTAATTATTTTTTAAAAGATTATGTCGAGGCTTTTAATAATAGTCAGTATGCAGATAAATATCTGATAGCGATTGTCGGCTTTATCGGCAAACCACACCATATTTTTTTCTTCTCCCTTTCTCATCTTGCCTATTATCCTAGTTGTAATAGAGAGCAACAAAAAGAATTATTTAAACAAATTAATAGAAATTTAAACCACCTGAAGAATTATGCTAGTCACTGTCCAGAAAACTTCCAACACAAATATGATCTAGTCGCAGCAGAAAAGGCCAGAGTCTTAGGCAAAAACTGGGAAGCTCAAGAATTTTATGAAAAAGCAATTCAAGGAGCAAAAAAATATGAATTTATCCATGAAGAGGCTTTAGCTTATGAACGTGCCTCTGAATTTTATTTTACTTTAGGTAGAGAAGAAATCGGGAAATTATATCTCAGAAATGCTTATCATTGTTATACGCGTTGGGGTGCAAAAGCTAAAGTTAAACAATTAGAAGAAGAATACCCTCAATATTTGTTAGGCATCAGCAATCAAAACAAATCTAAGGGATTAAGTACCACTATCTCTACCACTGGAAATGATGGAGAAGTTCTTGATTTAACCACTATTCTCAAAGCCTCGCAAGCAATTTCTGGAGAAATTAAACTGGAAAATCTCCTAACAAATTTAATGAAAATTGTCATTGAAAATGCAGGAGCTCAGAAAGGTTGTCTGATTTTAGAAAAGGAAGAAAATTGGGTTATTGAAGCTCAAGGCACAATTGATCAAGAAACTATTAATATCTTACAGTCAATTCCCATAGAATCTATCGACCATGATAACTCAATTCCTCTTTTACCCACTAAAATTATTTATTATGTGGCTCGCACAAAAGAAACTATCGTTGTAAACGATGCCACTTTATCAGGTCAATTTACAACTGATCCTTACATTGTTGCAAAACAAACTAAATCTATTCTTTGTACTCCTTTACTCAATCAAGGTCAAATAAAAGGAATTGTTTATTTAGAAAATAATCTAACCACAGGTGCATTTACTGATGAAAGAGTAGAACTATTAAATATTTTAGCGGCTCAAGCTGCTATCTCTATTGATAACTCAAGACTCTATCAAACCTTAGAACAAAGAGTGCAAGAACGCACTAAAGAACTCACAAATACTTTAGAGGTACTGAAAGCAACTCAAGCAGAACTTATCTTTGAAAATGACCTGCTTAAAAGTGCTGAACAACCCCCCAAATTTGTCTATCAAGTGGGGGGAAGTTTACCGATGGATGCACCAAATTATGTGGTTCGACAAGCCGATCGCAATCTTTATAAAGCTCTCAAACAAGGTCTATTTTGCTATGTTTTAAATGCACGTCAAATGGGAAAATCTAGCTTAATGGTACGGATGATCAGCCAATTACAAAAGGAGGGAATTAAATGTGCAGTCATTGACTTAACTCGCCTAGGAACAGACAATATTACCTCCGAACAATGGTATAAAGGATTAGCCGTTGATCTGCTCCGCAGTTTTGGATTAATAAAACAATTGAAACCTTTTAAAGCTTGGTGGAGTGAACAATTAGACCTGCCTCCTGTACAACGATTAGGACAATTTATAGAAGAGTTTCTTCTAATTAATGACGATTTTAATCAGCGGCAATCTAGACAATCGACTGTTATATTTATTGATGAAATTGATAGCATTTTATGGTTAAAATTTGATGTCTCTGACTTTTTTGCTTTAATTCGTTCTTTTTATAACCAGAGAGCGATTCGACCTCAATTTCAAGAGCTAACTTTTGCCTTTTTTGGTGCTACCACACCTTCAGCTTTAATTACTGACCCCCAGAAAACACCTTTTAATATTGGTAACGCTATTGAATTAGCAAGTTTTAAAGAACACGAAGCCCAACCTTTATTATATGGGTTAACAGAAAAAGTTAGTAATCTTCAGACAATGCTCAAACAAGTCTTAAGCTGGACGGGAGGGCAACCTTTCTTAACTCAAAAACTCTGTCAACTGATGCGGGATAGTGAGCAGCCAATCCCCTCTAATCAAGAAGAACAATGGTTAGCTCAGTTAGTAGCAGAAAAAATTATTCAAGATTGGGAGATGCAGGATCAACCCGAACATTTAAAAACCATTCAAGATCGCCTTCTTCAAAGTCCAAACCGACCCCAATTATTAACCTTGTATCGACAAATCCTGCATCAAGAAGCAATACAGATTGATAACAATCCCTATTTACCTGAGTTATTTTTATCTGGATTAGTGGTAAAACGCCATGGTAAAATGGACGTTCATAATCGCATTTATCAGACGATATTTAATACTGATTGGCTTGAGCGATCGCTGTCTTAAACTGAACGAGTATATTGACTTCTAAAGTATTTTTGATACAACTGACAACTGACAATTGCTTGATTTTCCCTGAGTTTAATTAAACCCATACTATTAAGTTTATAAGCAATAATTGGATCGAGTATAATTGGTTGATTCCCTTGACAAATCTGTTGAAAAACATCGGCAAGTTCGGGTTGTTTTTGTAAAGTGACCCAGTGCAGCTGTAAATGAGAGGAATAAATCCCCGTTGATGTAGTTGCTGATTTGATTAAATCTTCAATCGTGATTCGCTCTTGGCTAAGATGATAAATCGCTAAATGAATCAAGGCAGGATGTCCTCCTACTAAGTCGATCAATTGTTGAATTTCGTTGGTTGCTAATTCATTTAATTGATATTTTTTTGCCAATTCTGCCACTTGTTCTTGACCAAAACCCTGTAACTCTATGGGTAATCCCACATTGAAAGGAGACTGTTCTAATCGCAGAGAAACATAAGATTCTGTGGATTGAACAATAATTAAACGTAATTTCTGCCACAGGGGAGATCGCTTAGATTCTTCATAACAAGCTCTGATTAAAGGTAAAAAATCTTCCGCTACTTTCGGATGTTCAAAGACTCGATGCACTTCGTCTAAAGCCAATACCAGTGGCTGTTTTATCTCTTGTAAAATATACTCTTCAAAATAAATTGTCCAACTCATTTTAATTCCTATATCTTCATCCCAATAAACATCTAATTTGGCTTCTAAATTCAACTGCCGAGCGCAATTACGGCAGATCCAGCGTAAGAACTTGTTAAAATCTGCGATGATGTCTTGGTCTGCTTTTTGCAAATCTAAACTAACAATTTGATAACCGAATTGTTGTTGACAAGCCTCTAAAGTTGTTAATAATAAAGACGTTTTTCCCCATTTTTTGGGCGCTTTAATGCGTACTAACGCCCCAGATTGACCGATTTCCTCGATAATTTTTGCTTCAAGTTTTGTTCGTTTTAGATAATAATAAGAATTATAGGGAACAGGAGCATCGGGGTATTCTGGACGCTCATTCTGGGGATATTCATTACCGCAATACTGAAGCAATGTGGAGTTGGTACAATGAGATTGTAGTCTAGATAAAAAATTTTTCTTATTGATCGGAGAACCGATCAGTTGCGAGACTCTATGATAGAGTTCTGGGGCAACTATATTGGCAAGATAGCTGCTACTATAACCGTTTTCTTGGGCAATTTCTTGATAGTTCTTTTTCTGCCAAAGTCCTCGCAACAATAATTGTTCTGTGTCATTGAGACAGCGATTCTCAAGCTTGAGCAGTTGCCCATTAAGAATCTCTTGGATTTCCTCGAATTTCATTATTTTTGTCTAAGGTAAGAAGATTTGAAGAAATAGATTGTTTGATTTTCCAGTTCCGTTGCAGCCAGAAATATTGAATCTTGACATAACAGCACCGATTCAAACTAGAATTGGTATATTTGACAGACAAGCTGACGAGAACCAGTAACCGACAAAATTGTGCGATGGCAACCCTGAGAGGGATTAAATTCCCCCCTTGCTAGGAAATTATAGCATTTCTTGTCAAGGTCAATTACACGGCAGCAATTATCTCTTGATGATTTCTATCAAAAACCCTAAGTCTTCAGCGTCTAACTCCTCGATAATCCTATTAAGAATTAATTCGGAAAAATCCTCACAGGAGTTGACTAGACAGGGTTTTAGCAATCAGATGTACTGCATTTAAACTGCCTATTGAGAATTTTAGTACAGTGGCTGCTCCCAATCTTGCCAACAACCGTGAACAGTTACTGTTCATCCCTCAATACACTTGCTCCCAGAGCTTCTAGGGTTTCTTGCAGTATTTCAGCGCGAGAGAAATTACCCTGATCTTTCAATAATTGTAGGCCTTTTTGCCAAATCTCGATCGCCTCATTATAACTACCGAAAACTATATAAGCAACCCCTAGATTTTGGTAAATAGTGGGATTATCGGGGTTTAACTTGAGAGCTTTTTTATAAGCTTTAATCGATTCTGGTAGCCGGTGCAGTTGTTTGAGAACCAGTCCTAAATTATAGTAACCATCGGCATAGCTAGGATCAATTTCTACGGTTTTCTCAAAGATAGATAAGGCCGATTCGTATTTTTCTGCTTCGTATAATAACCCACCTAAATTATTATAAGCACCCAGTTTTAACTTATCTAAAATTGGCTGCTTAATCGCTTTAACAAAATGATCGCCTGATTGCTTAAATTCCTCCACTGAATAATAATAATTAGCGAGATGATAATATAACTCGTATAAAATATGAGGATTAGAGCCATGGCATTTTAAACCATGTTTGAGCAGCTTAAAACCCTCTTTATCCCTGCCAATCTTCAGATATAACCCCCCCAATTTACTACACACATAGGGATCGTGGGGATGTTGCTGATAAAAACCCTCCATCGCTTTTCTTGCCCGTTCAAACTTATCTAAGCTGGCTATTTTATCGACGGTGTAACCGTAGTGAAAGATAGCAATTTCTGGCAGTTCAACTATTTTCCAACCAGGTTCTTTTTTTAATAAAATAGCCACATTATCATCAATAATTGAGTGATAGGGACGGGTAAAAGTGACCTGAGGATGTCGGCGAAATAGCCGCGAAATTAGAGAATAAGGTGATTGTACGGCTCCGATTTCATGGCGGATTAAATTAATCACTAAATTTTCCTCTTTTTCCATTGCCCGACGCATTTTCGTTACGATAGCGGGATTTAATTCCTCATCAGCATCAAGGACTAAAATCCAATCGCCAGTAACATATTTTAAAGCCTCATTTCTGGCATCGGAAAAATTACCCCGCCAATCGTAGCTAGGAACTATGGCACCGTAACTTTGAGCAATAGCAATCGTATCATCGGTCGAACCCGTATCCATAACGATCATCTCATCCACCACCCCTTTAACGCTATCCAAACAGCGCCGGAGATTTTCGGCTTCATTTTTGACAATCATGGAGAGACTAAGTTTAGGCATAACTTTACTCACTCTAGCGGTCAATCTTGAGCGATAGCGGCCAATCAATAACCCACTGATTACCGCTCACCGATTATCGATCATCCTCTGAGTCTACCTTAAACCGTTCTACCGAAGAAAGCAGCTCCCGGGAGATACTCACCAGTTTTTGCAGAGAACCGGCCACCCGTTGGGATTCTTGGGAAGTTTCCTGAGCGGTTAACTCCACCGACTGCATAACTTGGGCGACATTGAGGGAATTTTCCCGTTGTTTGACCGTATCGGCGGTAATCGATCGCACCAGCGTATCGATGCGGTTAGAAACTTGGATAATATCTTCTAGGGACTTCTTCGCCTGTTCCGAGCGCTCGGTGACATCGATCACCTGTTGAATCCCTTCCTCCATCGCCGTCATTACCGAACCCGTTTCCGATTGGATATGTAAAACGATCTGTTCAATTTCCTTAAGAGATTTAGCGGCTCTATCGGCCAACTGACGCACCTCATCGGCCACAACCGCAAAACCGCGGCCCGCCGCTCCTGCTCGCGCCGCTTGAATCGAGGCATTAAGAGCCAATAAATTGGTCCGCGAGGCAATCTGAGAGACTACCGCGACAATTTTCGAGATTTCCTGGGAAGCTTCCGCCAAACGCTTGACTTTTCGCGCCGTTTCTGATACGGTCTCGCGGATTTGCAGAATTCCCGCCACGGTTCTTTCTACGGAATCGCCCCCCTTCAGGGCGGTAATCGAGGAAGTGCGGGCGACTTCTTCGGCTTCTCTGGCGTTTTCTGCCACCCGTTGAATTGAGTCGGTCATCATCTGTACCGAATTAAGGGTGACGGCCAATTCCTCCGCCATCCGCAGGGCATCGCTAGACTGATTGCGGGCGAAAGATTCACTATTGGTACTGCCTTGATTCACCTGTTTTGCCGCTTTTTTCACCTGTCGGACAATTTCGCGCAGGTTTTGGATAGTCAAATTAAAAGCATCGGCCACCGCCCCTAAAACATCGGCGCTTACCTCCGCTTCCACGGTCAGATCTCCCCGAGCCGCTCCTTCCACATCATCGAGAAGTCGAATCACTTGCCGTTGTAAGTCTTCCCGTTCCCGTTCCGTTTCGGCGGCGCGGCGTTGGGCTTCCGTGGTGGTAACTACCACCACCCGAGCCATCTGATTGAAACGATTGGCCAGTTGACCGAATTCATCTTCCGAGTAGATCGTCGCTTTAGCGTTAAAATTACCTTCCGAGAGATGATCGAATTGGCTTTGCAGATCGTTGAGACTGCGCTTAATCTGACTAATTAGCAACTGTAGGCCTAGCCAAGTCAGGGCCAGGGTTCCCAGTCCGGTTAATAACATCATGGTTAGTACCGGTTGACTGAAGGGGGAAAGACTGGCTGAGGCTGGCGGTTTTGGGGCCGGTTTGGGGGCAACCTTTTCGGTTTTTGCCCGGCTATTCGGGGCTGGTTTGGCAGCCAAGAGCGTAGAAAGCCAAGAGGTGGTACTAACGGCAAAAATTATGATCACAGGGGCAATACCCGCTAAAGCCGCTAGGATTAGTTGTTTTTTGCCTAAAGAAGCGTTGACAAAAAAGCCTAATTTGTCCGGAGCGACTTCCACCACTGGCTTGAGCAAGCGCTCGGAAGCATGGGTAAGATGACTATCTCTTTTGTCATTGGGGGTTTTTAGACGAGAAGGATTAAAACTAGGCTCTCCCACACCAGAACTGGCATTAAGGCGCGCACTGGGTTCGGGGAGAAAACCACCACTTAAAGCTTCCCCCCCCGAAGGGGTAAATAGCTCCCAGTCCCCCAGTCCTTGAACCGTATCCGTCAGAGCCAGTGGGGAAAAACCGTCTAAATCCTCATCATTGAGTTCTGGTTCCCCAAAATCTCCAGTGTCTTCCTCCTCGTATCTTTTTTGAGTGACTCTGCCAGTTTTTGCCCCTTGTGGGCGGGTCGATTCCGGGTCAATGGCAAAAGCGCTTTCTTCTAGGGTATCCCTATAGGATAACTCCTGATCTCTACCGGTGAGGGGATTTCCCCCCAGATCAGAGGAAACCATAAAAGTGGCTTCTCCCGTTGACCCTAACTCACCGTCCCACCCTTCCTCCAGCGAGTCAATCTCCGCCGCTTCTAAAAAGGGGAAAGGGGCTTCCCCCTCCGCCGAATCGCTAGACCACTGGGAACCGTGAGAGCCAGGGCCCAGCAGGGTAAGGGAACTAAAGGCGGTTTCCTCCGATTCCTCAAAATCATCGTCATAGGAATGGACTTTACTTACCGTAGGCTCGCCGGGATCCTCCTCATTGAAAAGACTACTATTCCAATCCAGCTCTTTATTTTGTCCATCGGGGTCAGCCCCTGGCGACTTCCAGGAGCGAGAATGGTTAAAACCTTGACCTAGATCGAAAGCTGCCTCGCTGTAGGCAATGCTTTCCGTAGCAGCGATCGTAAAATCTCCCTCCTCGGCTTCAAAACGAAATTGCCGAATCTGATCGAGACCACGCTGGGCATAATCGACTAGATCGGAGCCATTGGGAGAATTTTTAGCCAATTGCATCACTGTTTCGTAACGTTCCTCAGCCAATCTGTATTGTTGTAGTCCTAGATGAATGTGACCCTGTAAAAGCATGACATTGGCATCCTCGGGATACTTGCTGATCATCTCTTTGACAATGACGGCGGCATCCTCAAGGTTGCCCTGGCAATAGGCGGTGTTAGCCTTTCTATAGAGTTTTGCGTATTCTGTCCCTGACGGCATTTGCCCCTCCCCTAGTAAAGTTAAATGAAGTAGTTAGTAGTTTCAAGAAAGAATTCCTATAAATCCTATTCTGCTATTTTTTTCAGGTTTTAAGCCGCCCAACGGGCAAAACGGAGTATGGCCAGATGATCGAGTAGTCTTAAGGTTTTTTTTGATTCTTGGCCCAGAATCCACTCTCCCTGCACATAGAGGGCGATCTGATCGGGAATACTGGCCGCACTACCTAGTTTATCTGGGTCGAGCCATTCCATATCTCCCAAACGTTCCACCGCTAAACCGAGGATCGTTTCCTCTTCTTTGATCGCAATTATGGGAATTTCGGCTCGATCGGTGTTTAAGCGGCTGCTATCCCCCAAAAATTGCCCGAGATCCGCCACCCAGATCACTTGACCCCGGAGATTGATCGTGCCGAGGAGCAAGGGTGAAGCATTGGGAATGGGGGTAATGCGATCGAGTGGTTGCTGTATTACCTCGCAAATTCCCACGGCACTAAGGGCAAACTCGTCCTGAGAGGGTAGATAAAATCGCAAGTACAGTTCACCGACGGGAGTTTGTAATTCCTGATTGTCGGGGGCGATATTTTGAGCGTTACCAGCAAAAAAATCGGCGTTGTTAAGCATGAGTTTAGTTCTCTTGCAACTAATAATTCGGGCGGCGTTTTTAGCTGTCTTGACCTATGCCATAGCTAGACTGTCCCCGGTGAGGGCGATTTTATCGGCGCAACAGTTGTTTAATGGTATAAATGAACTCAATCGGTTCAAAGGGCTTGACAATGTAGGCATCGGCTCCGATTTTCATGCCCCAATAGCGATCAAAGACTTCCCCTTTCAAGGAACAAATGACCACCGGGACATTTTTGGTTTTTGGATCCGACTTGAGACGACGACACACCTCATAACCATTCATGCGGGGCATGACGATATCGAGGAGGACGAGATCCGGATTGGCTCTCTGAATATGTTCGAGGGCTTCCACCCCATCCGTGGCGATCGTGACCTTAATGCCGCTATTGCGGAGTAAATCACAGATCAGTTCCCGTTGCGCTTGGCTGTCTTCTACCAGCAATATTTCGCTCATAACTCCCTACCTAGCTAGGCTGCCAAGAACAACAATGGCAAAAGATGCCCGATAATAGTCCCCGTTGACCGGATGCTCCGAAATTTCTCTCATTTTTGCCTCCAACGCAATCTGAAATTTATCAGGGGGTTCCCTCTAAACAAGGACTTGATTCACCCTTTCGGGTTTCATCTCTATAGTTCCCAATTCCACCGTTAAAAACCACCAGCCAAGAGATTTTTGTTCGGGTTTGGGGGTTGGGTGTGAGGTTTTAGGGTGTTGGGTTTTAGGATTTTAGGATTTTAGTTGAAATTCCTCAGTAAAATACTGCGAATCTCGATCTAATTGCAGCTTCCTTCCATAATTTCTCGGAATCTCCCCCAATAGACCCTATTTCTTTTAGTCTAGGAGAAGCATTTATCTTACTTGTGAGGTACAAAGTCTCGGGTTTTGGGGAAGGCCGGAACTGGGGAAGGCTGGAGCAGTAGCTGGTCGTCTGGGGATGATGCCAAATGCCTTCATACTTCATCTTGATGAGAAACGCTCTCTTAGACCAAATCCGTTTTTAATAGTGTGATTAACTCTCAAGTTATCAATTGTTTCTCCCTGCTCCCCACTCCGCAGCTCCAGCGCTCCCTTCTCCCCACACCCCACACCCCACTCTCCTATACCTTTTAAACAGGATTTAGTATTACCTCCTCTTGTCACTAATAATAAATCTGATAAGCTAATTATGTAACATATTTTTCAGTAAGCTTTACTGAATTTAAACCAGCCCTAGAGATTTTTAGTACAAAAGTTCTAGCTCCCTGTCTTTGCTTGTAGCTCTCATGCCGTCTTAACCGATAATTTAGATGTGTAGTCAGCTTATTCACAGCAGCCAGAGGTAAAAAGGGTCAGAAAACACGAGCCGATTTATGAGATTGACTGCCGAATTTTTTGAGACTAGGACAGTACATTTGCGCTGAAAAATCTCCAAAAATTTTCCAGTGGGGAAGAGGAAAAATTGAGAACAAATGTATGAATCAAAAAGAAAAACTCGAATGATAGAAATTAAAAAATTTTTGGGATCGGATGGTTACACTGAAACCATAGACGGGCCGCTCCTGGCCTTGATCGCCAACTCTCTCTAAAACGGCGTTGTCAGATGTAAAGATGAATCAAGCAAAAGTGTAGGGAACTGGAACATCCTTAAACTTAAGGTAATGAATTAGAAGCGGTAGGGAATTTTCGGTTCTTCGTTACTTGGTATGGTTCGATCAGGGGGCATAAATCGACTAAATCCTTATCTGGCAAGAGACTTAATTGATTAGCTCGTTCTAGATCGAAAACAATTGGCAAAAATCGCAGCAATGTCTTTCTATATAAGGGTTTCATCCCTTATAGCCCCCGTCCATTGCATAACACAAACCGAAGAACCGAATTGGCTCTTCGGTAATTTTTATGCCAATAATTAACTTAAAATAAAATTCGATGAGAGTGCCTACGCTCAAAAGTAGCTGAAATTCATACAGGGAGACACTTACGGCACAAAAGGGTTAATACCAAAAGATAGACAATTGAGTTAAGATTTGATATAATCGCCAAAAACCCGA